>UMIN01060138.1_pt1 | contig 21016 bp, 22 predicted proteins | sample 1965811 | NCBI WGS metagenome assembly UMIN01 (sample SAMEA4836123, study PRJEB28245) | human gut metagenome | biome: gut microbiome; material: fecal sample | place: Denmark | collected 2008
ACAAAAAAACAGAGCATCCTCTTTGCAGAGGACACTCTGTTTTTTATTTTGCTTTTCTGTTTCTTTTCAATCAAACATTCATCTCAAAATTGCGGATTTCTTATTTTACGATGGTTGCTACATGCTGTCCATCTGTATTGGTGTAAGTTACCTGATAGCCCAGTGCTTCAAAGCCGCGTACACCAATGTAAGATGTGCTGTCAACCAGAATACCATCCATAGGGATGACAGTTTCGCCCTGTACAACAGAGGCTGTCTTTGTTGCCTGATCCCATGTTACAGTTTCACCCAGCATATCGCAGATGCTGCGCAGAGGCAGGTAAATTCTGCCGTCCTGTACCACATATTCTACGATAGGAGAAACGCTGCCGCCCCAGTAAACGGGTTCTGCACGTTCTTCTGTCAGGAATGCGGTAGGTTCGTCATAGTACCATGTTGCGCTGACACCTGTTACAGGATTGTATTTATCTGTCAGTGTTTCCAGTTCTGTTGTGATGGCATCAGGTCTTACACTGATGGAAGGGAATACCACGGAGCCTCTGGCTTCTTCCATACGCATGGAGGAAGTGATTGCGCACATGGTGCTGCCTTTGTATGCCATCTGATAGTTTTCACTGCCATAGTATCTGTCATTTACTTTTGTAAATTCGCTTGTGTAATGGAAACCATTCAGCAGCGCTGCAACAGTTTCATTCTTCATACCTGTTGCCACTGCGTCTTTTACATCAGCCAGTACTGTGCGGAATGCTTCCACATCTTCTCTTGCTGCCTGCATGGAGCTTGTCAGATCAGCGATTTCCGCTTCTGTTGCGCCGCTTGCCTGCATAGTCACTTTCAGGTATTCTTCCAGTGCATTGATAACAGGTTCAGGATTCTGTGCCATGTAGTCCAGCAGAGAAACCAGCATCTGACCTACTTCTGTACCAGTAGCTTCTACCTGATAGCCGTTCTGGATTCTTGTCACCATGCCTGTGCTGAAGCCACTGAAACCATCTTTATACATGTTGATAGCTGCTTCATAAACGCTGTCGTAGCTGCTGGGGATCAGAGCATCCAGTTCTTCCTGGGTCAGACCCAAATCTTCTTTCATATCCAGAACACAGATATACTGGTCACGATCCAGCATAGATTTCCATTCCTGAGCGAACGCATCGCTGAAGAAATAGCTATCTGTATCTTCTGTCATATCCTGCATCAGACGGTATGCGCTCCATACGGTTTCTGTGGAAACATATACGCCGTCTTTTGTGCCGTAATACCATCTGCCGAAAGAATATTCCTGATTTTTATATTTGGCGTCCACATCAAACATAAAGGACATATCATCCATATTCATCAGCATGGTATAATTCAGCTTCACATTCTTTTTGCCGCCAAAATCTGTCATACCAGCCATGGCAGCGTCCACATCTTCCTGTGTCATACCGCTTGCCAGCATTACGTCTGCCGCAAATGTTTTCATGGTATCAAAGTCCAGTGTAATATCAGCTTCCCCTGTTGTTTCACTGACTTCCATGCCTTTGAACATGTCCGCGCTCATTTGCAGGTAGCCCACTTCGTCAGCGGAACACCCTGTAAAAGCAGTCAGACACAGCAGAGTACACAATACTGCCGCTAACTTTCTTCTCATACATACTCCTCCTTCGTTTTTCCGCAAAACTGTCGAAACAGAAAAAGTCCACACCAAAAAGACATCTTTTCTCGTGTCAACTTATTTTTATTATACCATCGGAAAGCCATCCTATCTACCAAAAAAGAGCAATCAAATATTAAGATTTTGTTTATTTTTTCTCAAAGCAAAAAAGAAGATACCCAAAACAGGCATCTTCTTTCCCATTTCTTCATTTTTCCGCGTCTTCCAGACAGGCACTCACTGCGTCCAGCACCGCCTGTGCGGAATATGTATGGGTATCCGCCACGGTGATGTTTTCCACAGACTGGTTCTGTACCACCTGCTGTGCCACTTCTTCCGCCGCATCCTCCACCATGGGATACATGACGGACACTGTTTCCGCATCATCGGTCACTGTCACATCGGCGATGCGTCCATCCCGAATTTCCACAGAAACGGAAGCGGTGCCCTGTCCCAGAGGCAGTTCCGCCTCATAAGTGCCGTCCCGGTAAAGCCCTGCGGATTTGCCATCTCCCATACGCAGGAAAAAGGTAATGAGCCCCACCAGAATGATGACGCCCAGCACCGCAAACAGGGCTGTTTTCAAAAGCTCACGCATTTTTACCACTACAAATCTTGTATGCCGCACCCTCTTTTCTCCCTCCAAAACATATCGTTATCTTACCTTATGAAAAAAGGTCTGCCGATATGCCTGCCGGGAACTTGCCCTTGCAAAAAATACTGCCCTTTTGTATCATGTAACTAATGAAGGAGGGACAGACATGGCATTACGTTTTCTCATTGGTGCCACAGGCACCGGAAAAACCGAATACTGTATGAAGGAGATCATCACTGCCCAATCCACCCACAAAGGACGGCAGATTTTTCTGGTGCCGGAGCAGTACACCTCTCAGGCGGAACGCGACCTGACAGCACGAACAGAGCGCAAAGGCATCCTGACGGCGGAAGTCCTCAGCTTCGGCAGACTGGCACACCAGTTTTTTGCCAAAAACGGACTGAACAGAGCCGTGATACTAGGAGATGTGGGCAAACAGATGGCATTGCAGAAAATTCTGCTGGAACAGCGGGATGACCTGCCTTATTTCTGTCATATGATGGACAAAAACGGATTCGTGAGCCGTCTGGGAAAGACCATCACAGAATTTTTCCGCTACCGTGTCACACCGGAACAGCTGGAAACCCTGTCCACTCAGGAAGGACTGTCCCACAGCGTACAGGATAAATGCCAGGATATGGCAAGCATCTACCGCCGCTATGAGGAATTCCTCTCTCAGACTTATCTGACTGGGGACACAACCCTTTCCCTGTTAGAAGAAAAACTGGCTTCCTCTGCCGCTTTCGGAGATACAGAAATCTGGCTGGATGGCTTTTACGGCTTCACACCACAGGAATACGGCGTCATTGCCCAGCTGCTCCGTCTGTGCAAACGGGTCAGCATCACACTGCCCATGGACGAACACAGCTATTTCGCTTCCAGTCTGCCTCCTGCCGCGCCATTTTTTGAACCACATCTGACCAAACAAAAACTGGTCTCTCTGGCAGAGGAAATGGGCATTGCCATGGAATCCCCTGTCTTTTTCAAAGAAAACCATCGGGCACAAACACCTGCCCTTACCTTTCTGGAGAAAAACTATTTTTATGGTTATTATAAAAAATCTCCTGACCATGAAGGCATCCATATCTGCTCCTGCGCCACAAGAGAATCGGAAATGGCTTATGCCGCTGGACAGATTCTTTCACTGGTACGGGAAAAGGGCTTGCGCTATCGTGACATTGCCATCGTTACCAATGCCATGTCCGCCTATGAAAAAGGGCTGAAAGGTATCCTGTCAGAAGCCGGCATTCCCTGTTTCGTGGACAGCCGTCGTGACATTTTCTCTCACCCCCTCATTTTGCTGGTGAATAGCCTGCTGGAATGTATGGTCTATGACTTCCGCTATGAAGCCGTTTTCTCTTATCTGAAAACAGGTCTGACCCCCATGGCACAGGAGGACATGGATATTCTGGAAAACTATGTTCTGGCATACGGCATCAAAGGCTATAAATGGAAAAAAGACGTCTGGACATACGGTTTTCAGCCGGGACAGGAAGCAGAACAGGCGTATCTCAATGACCTCCGCGTACAGGTCATGACGCCTTTTGCGCCCCTCCTTGCTTTGAAACGGAAGAAAAATCTACCTTTACGGGATTGGGTAACGGCCCTTGTTGCCCAGCTGGACACCTTGGGCATTGCCCAAAAACTGACAGCTCTTTCCGAAGCAGCCGCAGCCAAAGGCAATGCCGCCAAAGCCGAAGAACATCGGCAGATCTGGCAAATCCTCATGGATGTGCTGCAAAAAGCCGTGGAAATCCTGGGGGACGCACCTATGTCACTGGACACCTTCGCCCGTATCTTATCCGCCGGGCTGGAAGAAAGCTCCATGGGGCTCATTCCTCCCACGGCTGACAGCTTGCTGGTGGGGGATATTGAGCGAAGCCGTCTGCCGGACATCAAAGCCTTGCTAGTTTTGGGCGTCAATGACGGCATTTTGCCCGCACCTGCGGAAAACACAGGCATTTTCACAGAAACAGAACGAGAAGCCCTAACAGCAGCAGGTATGGAACTTGCCCCTGATGGCAAACGGAAATTATTTGAAGAACAATTCCTCATTTACAGAGGATTGACAAAGCCTTCTCATGCCCTGTATCTCACCTACGCCAACGGGGACACGGAAGGGAAAGCATTGTTCCCCTCTTCTCTCATTGCTCGCATTGAGAAGATGTATCCCACATTGACAGAAGAACGGGACGACGTTCTCCCCCTTTCCGCGCTCACGCCCGGCGGATGTTTCCACCAGTTAGGAGCACAGATGCGCAAACACGTGGAAGAATCCCCCATGGAACCCATGTGGCGGGATATTTACAGTTATTTTGCCACCACACCCCAATGGCAGCAGCGGCTTTGTCTCCTGCGTCAAGGATTTTCCGTTCATGACAGACGGCAGAAGCTGTCACCCAAAACTGCCAAGAGCCTTTACGGCAAAAACATCCTTTCCAGCGTATCCCGTTTGGAACGGTTTGCCGCCTGCCCCTTCGCTTATTTTGCGGAATATGGACTGAAAGCAAGACCTAGGCAGTTGTACCAGCTGCGTACGCCTGACTTAGGGAATCTGTTCCATCAGGTCTTAGAGCAATTCGCCGCCACACTGAAAAAAGACGGCATTTCCTGGCAAACCTTAACTCAGGAAGAAACAGAACGCCGCATGGATGCCGCTGTGGACGAAGCAGCGCCCCATCTGGGTAACGAAATCCTGCTGGATTCTGCCGCCAATCGTTACCTCATCAAACGACTGAAGCGAATTTCCAGACGTGCCGGTTGGACATTGGTGCGCCATATCCAGAGCGGTATGTTTGAACCCACTGGATATGAAGTGGGCTTTGGGCCTTATGAGGCATTGCCGCCTATCGTTATTGGCATGGCTGACGGCAGCAAATTGATTTTGCGAGGGAAAATCGACCGTGTAGACCTGCTGGATGCGGAAGGCAATAAATTCGTGAAAATCATCGACTATAAATCTGGCACAAAAGCCTTTGATTTCCAGGACATTTATTACGGCCTGCAATTGCAGCTGTTATTATATTTGGACGCTTATCTGAAAAACCACGGAACGGAATCCTACCGCCCCGGCGGTGTATTCTATTTCCGCATCACAGACCCCACATTGTCTGTGACGGAAGAATTGTCCACCGAAGAGTTAGAAACCATGCTTTACAGCAAAATGCAGATGTCCGGTCTGGTGCTGGAAAACGAAACAGTCATCAAAGCCATGGATGAAGTCTTTATTGACCCTGTCAGCGGCGGTATGCGGATGGGTTCTTCGGACATCATCCCACTGAAATATACCAAAAAAGGAACGCCCACAGCATCTTCCCTGCTGGCTACGGAAGAAGAATACAACGCCCTTATGGCATTTACAGCAAAACGTGCCGCTGCCATTGGCGAAAGCATGAAAGCAGGCGTCATCACCCCTGCCCCGTATCGCAAGCAGAGCAGCACCCCTTGCGACTACTGCGTATTTTCTTCCATCTGCCGTTATGAATACAAAGACCGTCCTTATTACCGCAATCTGAAAAAAATCGGTAAAGAGGACTTCTGGGAAAATCTCAATGAAACAGACGAAAGGAAATAAACATGATAATCAGACAGGAAACAACCTCTGACGCTTCTGCCATCTATGAGCTGGTGAAAACCGCCTTTGCTTCTGCGGAACGCAGTGACGGCAACGAGCAGGATTTGGTGGTACTGCTCCACAAAAGCCCCGCTTTCCAACCTGCTCTTTCTCTGGTGGCAGAGGAAAACGAAAAAATAATAGGCTATATTCTATTCTCTGAAATCAAAATCGGAGAAAAAACAGCCATTGCCCCTGCGCCGCTGGCAGTATTGCCGGAACACCAAAGAAAAGGCGTTGGGCTTGCATTGCTGGCAGAAGGTCACCGCATTGCCAAAAATTTTGGCTATGGTATCAGCGTCGTACTGGGCAGCGAAACATACTACCCCAAAGCCGGCTATGTGCCTGCCTCCCGTTTTGGCATCATCTGCCCCTTCGAAGGTGTGCCCGACGCAAATTATATGGCACTGCCTTTGCAGGAACCTGCTGGGGACTGGAATGGCACAGTAACTTATGATAAAGTATAAAGGAGAAAATCATGGATACAAAAGCATTTACTTCATTTTTGCACAGCAATATCCCCTTGACAGAATTTATGGACATTCAGGCGGAAACATATACACCAGAAAAAGTGGTGCTTTCCGTACCTTTTGCCCAGAATAAAAACGACAAAAACACAGGCTTTGCCGGCAGCATCAGCGCATTGATGACGGTCTGTGGCTGGTCTGTCATGTATGCCAATTTCCATGAACTTCTGCCAAAGGGCAATATCGTGGCACAGAAAACCCAGCTGAGGTGCATTGCCCCCATCACAGACGATTTTCGGGCAGAATGTATCTACAATAACCCGGAAAGCAAACAGGCTTTGCTGGATTCTTTCGCAAAATTCCAAAAAGGCAAATTGGTACTCCATATCCAGTGTTTCTGCGGGGATTTACTGACGGCGGAAATGGAAGCCACCTACTATATCACAAAATAAATACAAAAAAGCACGAAACTTCTTTCCAGAAATTTCGTGCTCTTCTTTTTCAGATCTATCAGAATTTTTCCCAATACTGTTTTACACTGCCTTCATCCAGTACATCCATATAGGAATCAGCGATTTCAAAGATTTCTTCTTCGTCACGGATTTTCAGAGATACCTGACCGCCATCTACGATGATATCTTTGTCTTTGCCTTTGTGTTCTTCCACCCACTGCAAAAATTCTTTTTCCCAGCGTTCTGCTGTCTGTTCTGCCCCTTCATAGCACAGCAATTCATCTTTTACATTTTCGATCACTTCAGTGATTGGTAATTTCATATTGATTACTCCTTTCCCTCGGGATACGTCAGACCAAAATGGTCATATCCCCGTTTCGTCACAACTCTGCCCCTTGGTGTCCGCTGGATATAGCCCAGCTGGAGCAAATAAGGTTCATATACATCTTCAATGGTTTCGGATTCCTCGTTGATGGAGGCTGCCAAAGTATCCAGCCCCACAGGTTTCCCGCCGAATTTATCAATCATTGCCATGAGCATTTTTCGGTCGATATAATCCAGCCCCATTTTATCCACTTCCAATAAATCCAGCGCAAACCGCGCCACTTCTCCGGTGATTTTGCCGTCGTATTTTACCTGGGCAAAGTCTCGCACACGTTTCAAAAGGCGGTTGGCAATTCTAGGTGTCCCTCTGGAACGGCGGGCGATTTCTTCCGCGCCGTCTTCATCCAATTCCACTTTCAGCACATCTGCCGAGCGAAGCAGAATCACTTTCAGCTGTGCCACGCCATAAGGCTCCAGCCGATGTACCACGCCAAAACGATCCCTGAGTGGCGCTGTCAAAAGCCCAATACGGGTGGTTGCGCCAATGAGGGTAAATTTCGGCAAATCCAGCCGCACAGACCGTGCGCCGGGGCCTTTGCCGATCATAATATCAATGACATAGTCCTCCATGGCAGGATAGAGGATTTCCTCAATCATGCGGTTCAGCCGATGGATTTCGTCAATAAAGAGGATGTCCCCTTCTCCAAGGCTGTTGAGCACCGCCGCCATATCCCCCGGACGCTCAATGGCCGGGCCGGAAGTGGTCTTGATCTGCACACCCATTTCATTGGCAATGATATTGGACAACGTGGTCTTACCAAGTCCCGGCGGGCCGTAAAGTAGCACATGATCTAAGGCTTCGCCACGCTGTTTTGCCGCTTCGATGAACACCCGCAGGTTTTCTTTTACATTCTCCTGCCCGATATAGTTTTCCAAACGCTCCGGCCGCAGTTTCGGTTCTGTATCCCGATCTTCCTCCCGCATGCCGGCAGTCAATATCCGTCTATCTTCCAATGCTTCCACCTGTTTCTACTCAAAATGTGACCATTTTCTTGAGGGCAGCCTTCAAGATGTCCTCTGTGGTCATGCCTTCCGCTGCCACACCATTGACAGCCTTTGCCGCTTCGCTGCGGCTGTATCCCAGTGCCGCCAATGCGTCCATGGCTTCAAACTTGGCGCCGTTGCTGCCTGTGGGCATCAATTCTTCTGCTTCCATTTCCATGGCAATGGCATCTGCTGTCTGGAATTTATCTTTCAGTTCCAAAATCACCCGCTGGGCAGTCTTTCTGCCGACACCGGGAGCTTTGGACAATGTTTTCACGTCATCAGAAAGGATGGCAAGGATGATCTCCTGGGGTTTTAGCTGAGACAAAAAGCCCAGTGCCCCCTTTGGCCCCACACCAGTAACACTGATGAGCCGATGGAACAGCTCCAGTTCTTCTGCCGTAGAAAAGCCATAAAGAGAAATGCCGTCTTCCTTTACATTCATGTGGGTATGGATTTTCACCGTTTCCCCCACTTCCGGCAGCACCGAAAGGGTTGCCGCGGAAACAAAAATTTCGTAGCCCAGTCCACTGGCTTCCACGACTACCACGCCGTTTCCCCGGTGAACCAAGGTACCTTTGATATATGAAATCATAGTTTGTCCTCCTGTTTACCCTTTCCATTATAAAGGAGGGCGAAAAAAAGGGCAAGCCCCATCAGAAAATACGTTCGCATTTCTTCTGTGCTGCCCAAATGATTTTTTATACTTCTTCGTGTGGTGTACGGAGTGACAAAAGCAGGACTGTGCCCAAAATCAATACAAATCCCAACAGGTCGATCCACTGGAATTTGGAACCCAAAAAGAGAGCTGATACCACAATGGCGGTCACTGGTTCAATGGTTCCCAGAAGGCTGCCCATAAAAGCACCTACAATGCTGACCCCTTTCAGATACAAGGAGAAAGCAATGGCTGTACCAATGACGATAACGCCAAAAAGAGCGAGAATGGTTTCCCCATCCATTGGAATCATATGTTCCCACGGACGCACAATAGCGCAGAGCACTAAACCGCCAAAAAACATACCAAACCCTACAACCACATATACGCCATATCCCCGCAGCAAATCAGCTGCCAGCAGATTATAGGACGCTGCCCCTACGGCAGAAGCCAGACCGGAAAATAATGCCTGTTTTGTCAGCATCATATTATGAATATTCCCATGGGTACTCAAGAGGAATACCCCTAAAACAGCCGAAATAACCGCCGCCAGTTCAAATCCTCTGGGCAGCTTCAAGTTACAGATGCAGACAAACGCCAGAATAACCGTAGGCGCCAATGCCTGAAGCACCGTTGCCGTACCAGCATTGGAATACTGCACCGTTACAAAGTATGTATACTGGCAGAACAGCATGCCAAAAACAGAAAAGCCCAATAATTTCTTGGCATCTGCTCCTTTATGAAATACTTCATTGAGTTTTTTCCCTTGATGGATATAGCCGATGATCAGCAGCAAAATCCCTGCTGTCAGCAGACGGATGGACACCAGCCAGTTTGCCGTAGCCCCCTTTTCCTGAAACAAAAACTGACCAAAACAGCCGGAGATCCCCCAGCATATCCCCCCTGCCAGTGTCAGGAAAATGCCCCGTCTTTTTTCACGATTCCCTTCCATAACTTTCCTATCCTTTCTTTTGCATTAGTATATCTATTATACGACGGTGCACATCACACCACAAGAATTTTTTCCTGTTCCTGTAACAGAAAAAGGGACAGTGCCGCATTTCTGCCGCAATGTCCCTTTTTATCGTTATGATTTATGTTGCTTTTGTAGATGCTGCGAATTACAGTACCTGGAAGCCTTTTGCTTTGATTGCTTCGATCATCTGTTCGCTGTGTTCTTTGTTTCTTGTTTCAGCAACGATGTCTACGATACATGTGCTTACTGCGATATCCTGTACCATACGGTCGTGGTTTACGCTGAAGATGTTAGCGCCTGTTTCAGCGATAGCTGTCAGCAGCTGTGTCAGCTGACCGGGCTTATCCATAACCATTACGGACAGTTTTGTGATTCTGCCGTTAGCCTGCAGAGCTTTGTCGATGATACGGTCCAGAACGTTAACGTCTACGTTACCACCGGAGATTACGCATACAGCTTTTTTGCCTTTGATGTCAACTTTGTTGTACATAGCAGCTGCTACGGAAACAGCGCCAGCGCCTTCTGCTACCATTTTGTGTTTTTCGATCAGTTTCAGGATAGCGGAAGCGATTTCGTCTTCTGTTACTGTTACAACACCATCAACATATTTCTGGCACATAGCGAATGTCAGGTCGCCAGGCTGTTTAACAGCGATACCATCAGCCATTGTGCTTACGGAAGCCAGAGCTTCTGTTTTACCAACTTTCAGAGCGTTCTGCATGGAAGGAGCGCCTGCTGCCTGTACACCATATACTTTGCAGTTAGGGTTGATCTGTTTTACAGCGAAAGCAACGCCGCCGATCAGACCGCCGCCACCGATGGGAACCAGAACAACCTCTGCGTCTTTTACCTGTTCCATGATTTCCAGACCAACTGTACCCTGACCAGCCATTACATATTCATCGTTGAAGGGGTGCAGGAATGTGTAGCCTTTTTCCTGCTGCAGCTGTGTAGCTTTTGCAGCAGCATCATCATATACGCCGGGAACCAGCACTACTTCTGCGCCATAGCTTCTTGTAGCTTCTACTTTAGCCATGGGTGCGGATTCGGGCATGCAAATTACAGCAGGGATACCTTTTTTCTGAGCAGCCAGAGCTACGCCCTGAGCGTGGTTACCTGCGGAGCAAGCGATTACACCTTTCTGTGCTTCTTCGTCTGTCAGGCTAGCTGTTTTGAAGTAAGCGCCTCTCAGTTTGAAAGAACCTGTTACCTGCATGTTTTCACATTTGATATAAACATCAGCATCGGGGTTGATGTAAGTGGACTGGAATACGGGTGTTTTTCTAGCTACGCCGTCCAGTACTTTTTTTGCTTCCTGCAGCATTTCCATTGTCAACATAAAATATCACTCCTGTAAATTTAAAAGTTTTTAACTCATGGACAATTGTTTTTAATTGTCCCTCTCTCATGTACGAGTTAATTATAGTCCTCCTTTTTTCCAACGTCAATACAAAATTGTGATTTTTTTGCCGATTTTCTCGATTTTTCCAGGTTTTTTCGGCTTTTCCCCAATAGAAAACCATCTATCCACCAAGGGTGTACGCCGTGTATACAATCCGCAAAATTTCCCATATTTACAGGCTCCTGTCAATTTTTTCCTGACGGTAAAATAAAAGTTTCCAATGGAAACCACCGTATTTTTGTATAAATAGACATACAACCCTTGCCGAGAAAATAACAACCTTTCTCTTTTATTTCATCTCTGCCAAAACACGGCATCTTAGCCCTGTCATCTGCGCATCATCCAACCACATGGTATAAACCGTAAAGGTTTCTGATGTAATGCCAGAAAGATTTTTCAGTTTCTCAATGACATAAACACCATGTCTTTCGCAAAAACGGTCTGCTTGCTGATGCTCTTCATGCTCCCGGATGCCGGGACAATCCACACCGATAAAATGAATCTGCTTTTCTACCAATTTTTCAATCAAAGACAGAGAAAGTTTGGGATGATTGGGAAAGTATTCTTTTTCACCATAGGCGTATTCCTCACTTCTTCCGGTGCGGAATAAAACAAAATCTCCTGCTTGAACCTTTGTCAGATCAATATCCGCCTCTGTCACTTCCCCAATTCCAACGACCTGAAACAAAACTCCACGGGAACGGAAATACTCCAGCGGAATTTTTGTTTTTTCATAGGTATCTAAATGGGTTCCCACATGGCCCATGGCAATATGGGGATTTTCCTTTGTTTTTGCCCATGCGATCATGGGATGGTCCGGTGTGAGCATGGTTGTCAAATCCAAAATCATGATGATCCCTTCTTTCTTTTCTTCCTAAAAAACAAGAGCACGAAACTGCTATTTCTAAAAGTTTCGCGCTCTTTTCCATTCTTACTTTATACAAACAGTTATGCGCTTGCGCCTTTATCCTGTTTTTTCTGACGGGAACGGTGCAGGGGCTTTCTGTTTTCGTTATAGATATACTGGGGCTGTGCTTTGCCTTCCACCACATCTTTGGTGATGATGCATTTTTCCACAGTGATTTCTGTGGGGATTTCGTACATCACAGGGTTGATGAATTCTTCCAGAATCGCTCTCAGACCTCTGGCGCCGGTTTCCCGTTCCATAGCCTTATGAGCGATAGCTCTCAGAGCGTCTTCTTCAAATTCCAGAAGCACATCATCCAGTTCAAACAGATATTCATACTGTTTGGTCAATGCGTTTTTGGGTTCTGTCAGGATATGAACGAAAGCATCTTCATCCAGATTATCCAGTGTCACCACAACGGGCAGACGACCGATGAATTCAGGAATCAGACCATATTTCAGCAGATCCTGAGGCATCAGGCTCTGAAGCAGTTCATCGTTTGTTTTATCCAGCTTGCTGTGAACATCCGCACCAAAACCAATGACTTTGTGACCCATACGGTTCTGGATGATCTTTTCGATGCCGCCAAAGGCGCCGCCGCAGATAAACAGAATGTTTGTGGTATCAATCTGGATAAATTCCTGATGAGGGTGCTTTCTGCCGCCCTGAGGAGGCACGCTTGCTGTTGTGCCTTCCAGAATTTTCAGCAGAGCCTGCTGTACGCCTTCACCGCTGACATCACGGGTGATGGATACGTTTTCGGATTTCTTGGTAATCTTATCGATTTCGTCGATATAGATGATACCGCGTTCCGCTTTTTCAATATCGTAATCTGCCGCCTGAATCAGTTTCAGCAGGATATTTTCTACGTCTTCACCTACATAGCCGGCTTCTGTCAAAGAAGTAGCGTCTGCAATGGCGAAAGGCACCTGCAATACTCTTGCCAGAGTCTGTGCCAGCAGGGTTTTACCAGTACCGGTAGGGCCTACCAGCAGGATATTGCTTTTCTGCAGTTCCACATCGTCTGTTTTGGCGTTGCGGAAAATTCTCTTATAGTGGTTATAAACTGCCACAGACAGTGCCTGTTTTGCTCTGTCCTGACCGATAACATACTGGTCAAGGATTTCCTTGATCTGCTTGGGCTTCGGCAGTTCTTTCACTTCGTCCTCTTTTGCGAGGGTTTCGTATTCTTCATCAATAATATCTGCGCAAAGGTCGATACATTCGTCACAGATATACACATTGGGGCCGGCAATCAGTTTTTTTACCTGATCCTGTGTTTTGCCGCAAAAGGAACACCGCAATTTGTTGGTTTCATCGTTTTTACCGGTCATTCCATTCTCACTCCTTTGTCTGAGGCTTTGTGATGACAGCGTCGATGAGGCCATATTCTTTTGCTTCTTCCGCTGTCATAAAGTTATCCCGCTCTGTGTCACGGGCGATTTCATCAAAGGATTTGCCTGTATTTGCTGCCAGAATTTCATTCAGTTTCTTTTTGGTGCGCAGGATGTTTTCCGCATGGATCTGAATGTCTGTTGCCTGACCTCTTGCGCCGCCGCTGGGCTGGTGAATCATCACTTCCGCGTTAGGCAGAGCGTAACGTTTGCCTTTTGCGCCGCCTGCCAGCAGGAACGCGCCCATGCTTGCTGCCATACCGATGCAGATTGTGGATACATCGGGGCGGATATACTGCATGGTGTCATAGATGGCCATACCTGCGGTTACGGAACCGCCGGGGCTGTTGATATACAGGTTGATATCCTTATCGGGATCTTCCGCAGCCAGGTAAAGCAGCTGCGCAACAACCAGGCTGGCTGTTACGTCGTTGACTTCCTCGCCAAGGAAAATGATTCTGTCTTTTAACAGTCTAGAATAAATGTCATAAGAACGTTCGCCGTGGTTGGTCTGATCCACGACCATAGGTACTAAACTCATTCGCAATCCCTCCTGTTTCGTTCTTTTCGATACGAAACAGGCACAGTATCCTGTGCCTGTTTCCATTCACGCAATTTGATTTGCGAATCTTACTTTTCGGGTTCTGTTACGATAGCTGTTTCTTCGATCAGCTTCATAGCAGCTCTTACCAGCATATCCTGTCTCAGAGCTTCTTTGTCTTCATCTTTCATCATTTCCAGCATTACTTTGCCGTCGATGCCGTAGCTTTCGCCGTATTTTACAACTTCTGCATCCAGATCTTCCTGAGAGATTGTCAGGTTTTCTTCTTTTGCGATCTGTTCCAGCATCAGTCTAGCGTTTACGCTCTTGATGCTTGTGTCTTTGAATGTTTCTTTCATAGCTTCTTCGGAAGTGCCCATGTACTGATAGTAGATGTCCATGGTCAGGCCCTGCTGCATGATGTTCTGTTCGAATTCTCTCATCATGCTGTTGATTTTGTTATCATACATAACCTGAGGTACTTCCATTGTGCAGTTAGCTACTGCTGCATCCAGCAGTTTGTCGCCCTGGAGCTGTTTTGCTCTTTCTACTTTGTCTGTTGCCAGTTTGCCCGCGATGCTTGCTCTGTATTCATCCATTGTGGAGAATTCGGAAACATCTTCTGCGAAAGCGTCGTTCAGTTCAGGCAGTTCTTTTGCTGTGATGCCTTTCAGTTCGATAGCGAATACTGCTGCTTTGCCAGCCAGTTCAGGTGCATGGTAAGCTTCGGGGAAAGTTACGTTGATGTCGAATTTTTCGCCTACGCTGTGACCAACAATCTGATCTTCGAAACCTTCGATGAAGGAATGAGAACCCAGTTCCAGGTCATGTTCGTCGGATTTGCCGCCTTCGAAAGGAACGCCGTCAACGCTGCCTTCGTAGCTGATTTTCGCAACATCGCCCATCTGTGCGGGTCTGTCTGTTACTTCTACCAGTCTAGCGTTCTGTTTCTGAACTTTTTCCAGTTCTTTTGCGATTTCTTCGTCTGTTACTTCTGTGGGAACTTTTTCCACGGACAGACCTTTGTACTGACCCAGAGTTACTTCGGGTTTTACAGTTACATCAATGATGAATTTGATGCCTTTTGCTTTGTCGATGTATTCAACATCCAGAGTGGGAGCGGAAACAACGTCCAGACCCAGTTCTTTGATTGCTGCCATGTATTCATCGGGGAAGATGTGGTTGATTGCATCTTCGTAGAAGAAGTTTTCGCCGTACTGCGCTTCGATGAGCTTTCTGGGCACTTTGCCTTTTCTGAAACCAGGCAGAGAGATCTGGTTTTTATTTTTGTTGTAAGCGAAAGCCAGACCTGTTTCCAGTGTTTCAGGGCTTGCTTCGAAAGAAAATTTTACTTCTGTTTTTTCTTTGCTGATCAGTGTTGCATTATTCATGGTTAGAAGTTCCTCCTTAAAAAATATCTGTATCTGACAACTTCATTTTTTCTGTTTTGTATGCTGTCATTTTTCCAGCAGTCCTTGAAAACTGCACAATCAAAGTATATTATAACACAGCAAAATCCGAAAATCTACTGCTATTTATAAAAAATCCCTTTGTTTTCGGGAAAAAAGCGTCAAATGATTTCCCTTTCCGCAAAAATTAGCTCCGCCTCTGTATTTTTTTCCATAAAATCCAGCACATGTTGCACCATGCTGTCCGCGTGGCGGCTTTCGTTGGAGACGCAGGCAAAGCCAATGGTCAACAGTTTATGGTTATCCTGATTGTCCACTTCCGCAATGGAAATATTGAATTTGTGCCGTGTCTTTTCCATGAGGCTTTTGAGCACCATCCGCTTTTCCTTCAGGCTGGTGACCCAGTCCGCCCGAAAAGTCACTTCGCAGGAACCAATAATCATTTCCATCATCCTCTCTGACGCTGATTTTTTATACATGGTATACCATGACCCATGTGTCTGCCTGTTCTTCGACGATTTCAAATCCCAATCGTTCATACAATCTATGGGCAGGATTTTCTTTCTGAACGGAAAGAGAAATCCCCGGTAAGTTCCTTTTTTGAATTTCTTCCAAAAATTTCACCAAAAGAACTGTGCCAATACCCTTGCCTCGAAAGGACGGCAAAAGGGAAACTGCCAGCTCTGGCATACCCTCCACACTGCCGTATCCCTGCAAATATCTGCACCATACGGCACCGATAACCCGCGTTCCTTGTACCGCACACATGCAGAAATCTCCATCTTTGCCAAAATCCACAATATAGGGCTGCAATTCCGGCAACTCCACCACTTCTCTGGGCGGGGGTGTAACGCCCGGCGGCAGAAAAATGGCTTCATAGCGAAAATCTGACAGCAAGGGATACTCTGTGGCTTTCATGGGCCGAAACTCAATTTTTCCCAGAAAGTTCCCGCAGTTTTTCCTGCAATTTTCCATAGGCTTCCTCCACATCTGTCACAGAAAGCACCGTCTGCTCCATGGGGCACATGCCGTCTTTCTTCCGATTGATGATATAAGGCACTTTTGTTCCGTAAGAAACAGCAATACCACTATCTTTCAGTGTTTCCAAAGCATGTTCGCTGATGATTTTGGCATACAGGTATTTTGCGCCTCCTTTGCGCAGGAGAAATGCTGCCGCTTTCCCGATGACCTGGTCAGCCACTGCCGCTCCCTGCAAAAATTCCGGGCACTCTGCCAAAATTTCCATCATAGGCGCAATGCCTTTTTTCTGTGATGTTTTTTGCTCGCCAGAGGGGGATACTGCCGCAAAGGTCACGCCTTCCGCCTCCAGTGCTTTTTTCGCCTGTTCCAGTAAATCCAAGTGCTTCTCTCCTTTTATTTCCAAATGCGTTCGTCGAAATCTTTTTGCACCTTCTGCAAATCCATGGGGATATTGATCTTCTGAGGGCAATTTACCATGCATTTTCCGCAGGAAACGCAGCTGGTGGGTTTTTCGCTTTCCGCCTTGCCTTCCCAGCCAAAACGAACGCTTTCGTAACGCTGATACATATGATACGTATTCCACAGCTTAAAGTTCCCAGGAATATCCACTCCATGAGGACAAGGCATACAGTAACGGCATCCTGTACAGCCATTCTGTACACGAGCCCGCAGCGCCGCCGCCGTATTGGCAATGGCAACTTCTTCTCTGATATTGAGCGGACGGAAAGGAGAGAATGTTTTAATGTTGTCCTCTACCTGTTCCATGGTACTCATGCCGCTGAGGATGACTTTCACATTGGGCAGGCTGCCCACATACCGCAGGGCGTAAGAAGCGATGGATGCTTTTTCGTCCAGTGCGTGGAATTTTACGTTCAAATCTTCTGAAAAGTTCGCCAGAGCACCGCCGCGGACAGGCTCCATAATCACCAGGGGCACACCAAGTTTTTCTGCCAGACGGTAGCCTTTCATGCCAGCCTGTTCTTCTGTGTCCATATAGTTCAGCTGAATCTGGCAGAAATCCCATTTCCGGTACTGCAAAATTTCCTCAAACACTTCGTAATCGTCATGGAAAGAGAAACCGATGTAGCGGATCTTGCCTTCTTCCCACAGCTGTTCCAGTACAGGAATGACACCCTGTTCCACCAGTTTTTCCCATCTTTCCCGATTCAATGCATGAAGCAGATAAAAATCCACATAATCTGTCCGCAGGCGGGAAAGCTGTTCCATACATACCCTTCTGGCGTCCTCCCCGTCTTTCAGTATCCAAACAGGCAGTTTGGTTGCCAGATAAAAAGAGCTTCTGTCCCGTTTTTCCAGCACCTTGCCCACAAAAGGCTCGCTGGCGCCATCATGGTAGAAATATGCCGTATCCACATAAGTCACCCCATGGTCAAGGGCATAGTTCAGCATTTTTTCCCCTTCTGCTTCATTGATGCTGCCGTCCTCCAAAGTAGGAAAACGCATGCAGCCAAAACCCAACATAGACGGCTCAGCGCCGATATTTTCCATTTTTCTTTTTTCCATCTAAAAAAATCCCTCCTGACATAAACTCTGTCAAAACGCTTTAACAGCATACTATCATATTCCCACCATTTTTGCACGCAAAAACGCAGGGAATCCCCCTGCGCTATCCATGAACTAACCAATGGTTTCCATATATTCCAGCCATTCTTTTTGCAAGGACTCTTTCTCTGACTGAATCCCATCTGCTTTTTGCCGCAAAGATTTACAGATCCTTTCCGTCTGTTCATAAAGACGTTTCATTTCCGCCTGACAGTCCACAATATCCACCTGCACCAATGCGTCTATGACAAACCCATCCAGCAGAAAATCTGCGGCAAACAGGTCATCGCCCCATTCTTCATAAGAAATTTTGCTGACAACAGGTGTTTCCCGGAATTTCTTCCGAAAATATCCCAGAATCACATCCAGCTCCGCCAATGCTTTTCTGGTTTCCTCCATCCGCTCCCGTTTCAGGACGCTGGAAGTCGAGCCGCCTCCAATCAAATCCACCCGTCCCCATTTACGGGCAGACTGCAATATTTCCATGATATGGTGAAGCTGCCACCGCAGGGCATTTCCCAGTTGCAAAACGTCTGTCACTTCTATGGATTCCGTTTCCAAAATTCCCAGCTTTTCTTCCAAATCTGAAAATCCCGTTTGCACGCCTGCCGCTTCCATCTGAGCCGCCTTTTCCTTCAGCGCAGTTTCGTACTTTTCCTTGCTGCCCCGAAGCTGCCGCACTTCTAAATCCACAGACTGCAATTCTTTTTCCACCTGTTCCAGGACCTTTTTGGCATCTTTCAGCCGCAAAGCTGCTTCTTTGGCTTCTCTCCGCTCTTTTTCCAAGTTTTTCTGCTTCGTACCGGACAGAGAAGATAACAAAGATGTCATGGTCAAACCTTCCAACTCTTTCACGTCCTGAGTTTCGCGGCTGTACTGCACAGACAATTCTAGCATTTTTTCTTCCAACTGTTTCCGCTGTGCCCGCAACTCTTCTCTCTTTTTGCATAAGGTTTCTTCTATATGGCAGTTTTCACGCAGTTCCCACAAATTTTGTTCCATACGCATCCCCCATTTTACAGCTGTTCCATCTGTGTCTGCCATTCCTGTCTCAATTCCGTTTTCTTTCTCTGATTTTCCTCTTTTCGCTGCTGGATAGTTGCACAGACGCGCTCTATTTCCTTTTCCAGACGCCGCATATTAGAAAGGCTTTCTGTAATCTCCTGCTGCACCATATAATCGATGAAAAAGCCATCCATGAGATAATCCATCATAGACCATTCTTTGCCAAAATTTGCAGCGCCTACTGTATCCGCTCCGGCAATATCAGATAGTTCCGCACGAAATTTTCTAAGGAGATATTCGATTTCTGTCATAGCATTTTTCGCCTGATTCATCCGATCCCGTTTCATCATGGTCGTCATCATGCCACCGCCCATCATATCCACAACGCCCCAGTTCTCGGCAGAATCCAGCGCATTCAAGGCGTTTTCCACTTGGAAATGCACGTCTCTGCCTGCGTCCAGCGCTTCCTGTAATTCTTTATCCTCGGCTTCCAGCCTGCCAATTTCTTTTTGCAGCTGCAAAAGACCGGTATCCTGCCCCATGGCTTCCAGTTCTGCGGCTCTTTCTTCCAGAGCTTTCTGATACTTGATTTCACATCCCTGCAAACGAAAAAGTTCGTCCCTGTTTTTTCGGATTTCTTCTTCCAGCTTCTGAAAGGCATTGTCTGCCGCCTCTTTTTGCAACAAAGCCTCCTGGGCTTCCTGCCGTTCTTTTTCCAGCTGTTCTTCTTTCCCGCCAGACAGAGCAGAAAAAATCCCAGCCAGACTGATGCCCTCCAGTTTATCCACATCTTTTTGTTCTTCCTGCCAACGCTGTGTAGCAGCATCCAATTCCTCTTTCAACTTACGCCGCTGTTCACAGAGTGCATCCTGTTTCCGTGCCAAAGCTGCTTTGCGATGTACTTGCTGTTGCAATTCCTGCCAATACTGTTCCATATGAATCCCCCATTTTTACAGCTGTGCCACACTGTCCTTCCACTGTTTCTGCAAAATTTCCTGTTCCGCCCGGATACGCTGCAATTCTCCCAGAATCACCCGTTCTTTTTCTTCCAGCGCACCGCTGAAATGATGCAGACGGGCAAGAGCCATTTCAATTTCATCCTGCACAGACCAATCGATGAGGATATTATCCAGGAAAATATCCCATCCTCTCTGTCTTCTGGCTTCCTGTAAATGATCCTGGGCTGCAGAAAGCTGTTTATCCTCTACGTCTTTGGCACGTTTGACAGCTTCCTGTAAGCCAATCATAGCTTCTTTGGCTTTCTGTACCCGTTTCTGCTTCAAAAAAGAACTGAGCAGACTGCCGCGTCCTGCATCCCAGCGGCCATACCCTGCCGCATCCTCCAAAATGCCCAGCACGTTTCTGACTTCCCAGCATACATCAGCCAGCCGATTTCTTTTTTCCAGCAAAGTCCGCTCCTGTTCTTCCAGACTGCGGATCCGCGCCTGTAAATCCTTCATGCCGCTGTCTGTGCCCGCCTCTTCCAGTTCTTCTGCCCGCTGGAGGATATAAGCATCATAACGTGCCTGACTGCCGCTCAATTCTCCGATGCGTTTATCCAACTGCCGCAGGCTATCCTCCATCTGTGCAATTTCCCGCTGTACTCTCTGATACTTTGTCTCAGCCTCAGCGGCTTCTGCCTGCTCCTGTGCCAGCGCTTCTCCATATTTTCCGGTCACTTTCGTAAAGAGATTCCGCACGCCTCCCTGCTTCATCCGCGCCACGTCTTCCTGTCCCTTCTGACGCAGCACCGCCAGTTCCCTTTCATAACTGCAAAGACTTCTGTATTCCACTTCCAGGCTGTCCCACTTCCGACGCAAAGTCTGTTCCTCTTCCGTTTCTGCCTGCAATGTGTGCAGTTGTTCATCCATACTGGAGACCCCCTTCTGACAAAAAACTATTTTTTCCATCATATCATAAAATACAATGCAAAAGTGTATCATTGCCCCAGAAAATTCTTACGAAAAAATTAAATAAAAAAAGAGAGCATCCAAAAGATACTCTCTAAAACAGCGCGAGACGAGATTCGAACTCGCGACCCTCGCCTTGGCA
>UMIN01023248.1_pt1 | contig 20968 bp, 19 predicted proteins | sample 1965811 | NCBI WGS metagenome assembly UMIN01 (sample SAMEA4836123, study PRJEB28245) | human gut metagenome | biome: gut microbiome; material: fecal sample | place: Denmark | collected 2008
CATATATTTGTTGCTTTCAAAAATATGCTTCAATGTTTTCAATAACTTAGGGTCGTCCTCTGCGATGAGCAGCCGCACGCATGCCATCTCCTTTCCCGAATATGAGAGCGTTTTTCAGCATCTAGGGTAGCACAGCAATCTTAAGGGAATCTAAAAGCTGTGCGAACTTTTTGTGAGCCTTTAGCCTGACTTTAGTACAGCAGGGTAAAATAACTGGAAACATCCGCTGGGAGGTTCGCGCTATGGAGCAGGAACTGTTTGAAGGTCTGAAAAAAAGTAGGAATTGGGCGCTGGAGGTGCTGTGTCAAGACCATCTGAAACGCTGTTGGTTTTTGTGCTGCCGTCTAGCTGGGGATACCGCTGGGGGCGCGCCTCTGTTGATTGCCTCTTTAAAAGGCGCCTTGGGGAGAGTCAAGGAAATGACGGAATCCCCTAAAGAAGACCTTCAGGAACTGCTGTCCATGGAGATCCTGACCCAGTACCAAAAAGGCTTGGAACCCTCTGAAGAATTCCAGGCGTTGCCTCCACCCCAGGTGGCAAGGGAATACCGTCCCTTGGTGGATGAGGTGGAGCAGCTGCCTCCGGCGTCCCGTCCTTATTACTGGATGTATGCCTACGGAGGATTAAAGTCGGAGCAGATTTCCCAGGCGGTGGGCATGGAGGAGGAGAAACTCCAGGGAATGCTTCAGCACTGCGAGGAACGGTTGGCACAGCGCCGAGTCCAGTGGGATAAGCCCCAGAGAGCGGCATACATTCGGCTTACCACGCAACTGAGAGATGGAGGCGGCAATGGTTTTTCTCAGGTGCAGCTTTCGGATACGCTGCTCACCACCTTGTGGAAAGAGGTTGGGTTACCGGTAAAACCTGCGAAAAAGAAGGAGAAGAAGCCCTGGACGAGAAAAAGATTGACCACTTTGGGTGTTGCTGTTGGGGTGATCGCTCTTTTGATCGCGGCTGGTGTGCTGGCGTTGATCCTGATGATGTGACTCTGATTGGGACAGTCCGTGAAGACGGGCTGTCCTTTTTTGTTTTAAAGTTTTTCGGAAAAGATTCACTTACCCTTCACGGGAGAATTAAGGGTCCCTTAAGGGCGTTCCCGTACACTGGTATCAACGAACCGGGAGACCGGAAACGTGAAAATAGATACATTTATTGAAGAAAGAAGGGCTTACAGACTATGAAGAAACTTACAGGGATCACGGCCACGTTGCTGGCGGCGCTTTTGTGCCTTGGGGTGTTGGGCGGCTGTTCGGAAAGTGGTTCGGAGTCCAGCTCCGATGCCAGTTCGGAAACAAGTTCCGAGAGCAGTTCTGAAACCAGCTCTGAGGAGAGCTCTTCCCAGGACGAGGAGACCGACAACGGCGATGTGATCGGCCAGGTAAGCTATATTGGCAGCGCTACTTTGGTAGTAGACGTTTACGAACCGGATAGCGAGATCGAGGACTATACGAATGTGGGATCCGTGGCGTTTACGGACAAGGAAGTGAACTCTTCCATCACGTTGGAAGATGACGCAGTGTTCCAGAAGGTCTCCGGAGGTGAGCTTACCGACATTACCCTGGAGGATCTGGAAGAGGGCGACATGGTAGCAGTGACCACCGATGACGAGGGTGGCCAGACCATCATCGTGCTGGAAGTGGAAATGGAAGACGGCTCCGCTGACGGCGAGACCTCTGAGGAAACTTCTGACGAGACTGCGGACGAAACTTCCGGAACGGAACTGGATGACACGGAAGAAGAGACTGACAGCAGCGCCGAGTAAGCTGACGATCAGGGAGGGCAGGCAGAGGAAGCCTGCCCCTCTTTCTTTGAACACCAGAATAGAAAGGATATGAGATCATGAATCTGACAGATAAAGCCCGCAAGGGCAGCCAGGAGGCGATGGAGGAGCTGTTTGACAGCACCAAAACTGATGTGATGTATTTGAGCACCTTGCTGCTGGGCAGCGACAAAACTGCCAGTACTGCCGTGCCTCGAATCTACCGCAGTCTTTGGGAACAACTTCTGGCAGGCCGGCTGACTTCTGAGGAGGAGTTTACCCAGGCGGCTATCCTCAAGACTGTCACCTTCTGCAAAACCCTTTTGGGGAAAAGAGATCCTAAGATCTTTCGGATCCCCTCCAATCGAGATTTCATCCAAGGGATCGGGGAGAACGTATCTGTCAAAGGGGAAGCCTGGGAGGTGGTACTGAACAACCTGCCGCCCCTTCATCGATTCCTTTACCTGCTCACTGCTCTTTGTGAGTACACCCCGGCACAGTTGGCGAAGCTGTTTCACACCAACGAAGAGACCGTCCGCATGGCGTTGGGGGCGGAAGGCACCAACCTAAACAGGATCCTGGCCAGCGCGTCCCGGAAAACAGGACAGGAATATTCCATGACGGTTCAGGAATTCCACCGAGTCTTGGAGACAAAGCGGGCACGAGCGGAAGTGCCTCCCGCGGTGGATCAGAGCGTCTTGAATACAGTAAACGCCCTGTGTGAGCCCATCCAGAGGAAGATCAAAAGAAAACACAAACGTGTTGCCGCTATTGTTGGTGTGGCGGCGGCAGCGGTTTGTCTGGTAGGCGGTACGGCATTCGCGGCATTTTCCGGAAGTGAGGAAGAAGCCCAGGACGTGGATACCAGTTCTTCTCTGGAAGTTTCCTCTGAGGTAGGGGAGGAGAGCGGGGAAGACACGGAGGAAACTGCCGTGGACGTGACAGCTACCGCCTACGCGGATATTGAGATCCAGGACTATGGGACCATCACTGTGGCTTTGGATGGGAATTCCGCTCCGGAGACGGTGGAGAATTTCATCTCCCTGGCGGAAAGCGGTTTTTATGACGGGCTCACGTTTCATCGGATCATCGAGGGCTTTATGATGCAGGGCGGCGATCCTAATGGGGACGGCACTGGCGGTAGTGATGAGACCATTCCCGGGGAATTCACGGAAAACGGCTATGACAATGACCTGTCTCATACCCGAGGGGCTGTGTCCATGGCTCGATCGGATGATTACGACAGCGCCAGTTCTCAGTTCTTCATTGTCCAGGAGGATTCCACCTATCTGGACGGGGAATACGCGGCCTTTGGATATGTGACAGAGGGCATGGACATCGTGGATGAAATTTGCGAAAGCGCCCAACCCACCGACGACAACGGTACCATTCCGGCGGAAGAACAGCCGGTAATTTCCAGCATTACCATCCGTTACGAAGAATAAGAAAACTCCACACAGGTGTCCCGGAAAAGCGGACCTGTGTGGAGTTTTTATTTGTCAGATGTGGTTACTGGGCAAGCTCTTCTCCCGTCATCAATGCGATGACCAGCTGAGTCAGCTGACAGAGAGCCTCCAAAGTGGTGCATTCCTCTGTGGAGTGGCATTTCCACATGGCGGAGGACACCACGATCCCCTGAATGCCGTGCTGTGGGAAATGATTGCAGTCGCTCATGCCGAAAGTTCCTACCAGCTTGGGGGTGAGCCCAACCTTTTCACAAGCCTTCTGGTAGTAGGTCACCACCTGGGCGTCCTCCGGAGTGTTCAGGGCCTTGTAGCAGCGGCGCACTCGAGTGCTGACGCTTCCGCCCCGTTTTTCGGCGGCATCCTGGAATGCGGACAGAATCTTATCCCATTCCTCGTCAATGCGCTCATCCTGGTAAGAGCGGATCTCACCCTCCAGCTCACAGGACTCGGGTACAATGTTGGGCATCAACCCGCCACGGATCACTCCGATGTTTACGGTGGTGACAGGATCCACGTGGCCGAATTGAAGTTTGCTCAGAGCCTCTGCCGCGATAGCCACAGCGTGGATGCCTTCCTCCGGGGCGAAGCCTGCGTGGGCCGCCTTGCCATGGACTGTGATCCAGAATTGGATGCTTCCCGGCGCCCGGATAGCCGCCGCGCCCATATCCTCCGCCAGGTCCAGCACGTATCCCAGTTTTGCCTGGCACTTGCTGAAATCAAACTGATGGGTCCCTTCGGAGAACCGCTCCTCCGAGGGTGAGAACATCAGCTCCAGATCACGGTGGGGTGTGCCGGTTTCTTTCAACCAGCGGACCGCCTCTAAAATGGCGGTGACCCCACCTAGGTCGTCAGCCCCCAGAACCGTGTCTCCGGCGCTGGTGATAGTACCGTCGGGATGAAACACCGCCTTCTTTCCCCGAGAGGGCTCCACGGTGTCCATATGGGCGGAAAACAGCAAGGGGGTTCCTGGAAGCTGTCCCTTCACCCGGGCAAACAGGTTGCCTGTGTTACCCCCAAACGCGGGGCCGGCGTTGTCCTCTTCCAGGGTGATGTCCAGCTTGCCGAAAAGCTCTTTCAGTGTGTCCGCCATCTGACGTTCCTGGCGGCTGGGGGAGTCCACCTCCACCAGGCCTGCGAATGTGCTGCCGATCCGTTCTCTGTTCAGTTCCATGCCGTTTCTCCTCCCGCGCTATGGATTTGGCGCCTCCCACAGGCGCTTTCGCTGGCTTTATTGTAGCAGAACAGACTGCCCGGTACAATACGCTTTTGGGGGAAAATAGGCAGAAAATGAGGGCCCCTGGAGCAGTCGGGGCCCTCTCTTGTACTCTTGTGATATTTTTTTGCCGCGGGGATGAAATCCTTACACGCGGTTGTTGGTTTCTCCGCCTTCCACCATGCAGCAGACCTCACGCAGCTTGTGGATCAGCTGATACAGCCAGGCCCGGATCTCTTCCAGGTCGGGCTGCTCCTGACGGCGGTACGCGGCGATCTTGGCGGTAGGGGGCACACGCATGGGGACATACTGCCCGGCTTCCAGCAGGTTGCAGATGTACTCCGCGGCCTCCAAAAGCTGTTCCGCGTTTTCCTTGTGGCAGTGCCGACGAGAGCGGTCCGCTGTTTCGGTCAACGCCTTGGAAGCTAAACGGATGGCTAGATCAGCGGAGCCTTCCTCGTTGACGTTCTCGGGAAGAGCGGAGGGGCCCCGGTTGCGGAAGAAGCCCTGGACTGCCGCCACAATGGAGGGATCCCGCACAGTGCCGTCGGGATAGCAGATGCCATGGACTCGCTGCCAGATGCTGGAGCCGATCATCAGCTCGAACACATAGAAGCCGAAGCCGTACTCTGCCATGATCTCCAACTCCATGTCGTAGGGATTGGAGCGGCACAGGCAGCAGCACTCGTTGTTGACCACAGGCTTGTGGTATTTCTCACTGAGGCGCATCATGATGTCGCATTCGTCCCTCACACGCTTGCGGGTCTCGAAGTAGTTGTGGAAGATGAGCACGTCTACCAGGGGAGCGGTCTTGCTGGGCTCGATCTCATAGGCATAGGTGTTGCCTACACCCAGAGCGTTCACCGGATCTTTCTCCCGCACATGGGCGATGGCGTGGCGGATGAACTCCCACACCAACTCCTGTTTTGCCCGGAAAGCATCCATATCCTCCGGCATGGGGGCCAGCTCCGTACGGAACGCAGGCTCCTCGGGGTAGAAGGTGACGAAATTGGGGGTGTGGTAGCCGGGCTCGTTGGCGATGTCCCAGAACAGCAGACCGGGTTCATTTCCCACGGCTTCGTAGATGTCATCAAAATACTCGTCAGCCAGATGATAATTTTCCGGCTTCAGAATGCTGACGATCTTGGGCAGGCCGTCCTTGGGCTCTTCCTCCACGAAATCCGGGTAGAAGGGTCCGCCGCAGTACAGGATGGGTGTGGTGGACACACCATGGGCCCATGCAGTGCGCACAAAGTCACGGAGGTTTTCCTGGAATTTCACTCGGTCTTTCAGATAGGCCTTGTACGCCAGGAAGATTCTGGCACTGTTCAGGCCAAGCCTCTGGGCATAGCCCATCTCCCGGTCCACCACATCGTGGCGGTAGTTGTTCCAGAAGTCCAGGTCATTCTGAGCGTAGCTGGCGGTGTAGTTGAACCCTCGGATATGACTGTAATCGGCAAGTGGCTTCATTTGTATCAACAACTCCTTTTTCGGTCTTTGATATTGCTAAACCCCATTTGTTTTGCCCTCGCTCCCAATGAGCGGGTGACAGACAGGAAAGGCCCCTCCGGTTTTCCCGGGGAAGCCCTCCTGAAACGATCCTGTGCCTGATTCTCCAGAACCGGACACGGATGTGATTTTACTCCTTAGCGGCCAGATATTCGTCCAACTGACGCTGCTTCTCGGCAATGATGTCGTTGATGCCGGCAGCTTCCAGATCGGCGTTGAACTTGCTCAGAGCCTCGTTGGGATCCAGAGTACCCCAGCGCAGAGCCACGTCATACTGGCTGACCACGTTGTTGCAAGCGGTGATCTCGTTGATCATGCTGGTGCTGTCCCAGGTGAAGCCTTGGGCAGGGCTGGCAACGCCGCTCTTGTTGAACTCGTTGAGCTGATCCCACAGATCTTCCGGGTTGCCCACCCAAGGAGTGGTGATCTGCTGGTTGGGCATAGCCCAGTCGCATACGGGATAACCGGTAGCGCTGGAATCAACGCCTTCGGGAGTGGTGATCAGGGTCTTTTCCTCGTTGGCATAAGCCCAGTGCTTACCCTCGATACCGTTGACGAACAAGTTGGAAACTTCAGCATCGGTGTACATCAGGTTCCAGAGCTGCATGGCCTTTTCGGGATAGGCGGCGCAGTAGGGGATGATGAAGTTGTTGCCCTGAGCCGCGCCGGTGTGCTTGTAAGGCTCGATCACGGTGGACACTTTAATGTCCTTATTGTTCTGACGGCTCAGCTCGCCTTCGATGCCGGGCTTGATGTTGGAGAAAATAGCGAAGCCGTTGGCGGAAAGCAGGTTGTTTTCCGTGGTGGTGGTGGCGTCAGGCATGACAAGGCCTTCCTGATTCCACTGGTACATCATCTCGCAGAACGTACGATATGTTTCGGTAGCATAGAGATTGACTACTTCGGTGCTGGAATCAAAAGCGTTTTCCAAAACGCCCAGAGTGTCGCCCAGGGGGTCATAGGCCATGGGGATCTGCATGCCGCCGCCTGCCCAAGAGGGAACCATGGGATACATATCGGGATAAGCCTCATGGACTTTCACCAGAATGTCATGGAACTCTTCGAAGGTAGTGGTTTCGCCCACTTCCAGGCCCAGTTCGTCCAGGATGTCCTGGCGATAGCCAAAGCCCACGGACCAAGTGGTATCACGCATGTTGGGCAGAGAGTACAGCACGCCGCCGATCCGGCAGGATTCCAGGTCGATGGGGTCGATCAGTTCCAAAGCGCCCTGGCCATATTCCTCAACCAGATCGTCCAGCGGGGTGGCATAGGTGTTGCGCACCAGAGAGGGCAGACCGCCGCTGACAGGGTTGTAGTTGAGCAGATCGATCTGTTCGCCGGAGGTCAGAGCCAGGTTTACCTGCTCGCCGTCCTGACCGCGGACGAAGTTGATCTCTACGCCAATGGCGTCCCGGGTGATTTCGCTGACGGCTTCCGCTACCTCGTTTACGTCTTCCGTATCAGCGCTGCCCTGGCCCCAAACCACCAGAGTAACCACCTCTTCGTTGTCGGCCTGGGAGGTTTCCGAGGCCTCTGCAGTAGAGCTTTCCCCACCGGTGGAGGAGCTTCCCTCAGTGCCTGCGCTGGAGGTTTCGCTGCTGCCGCAGGCTGCCATACCGGCAGTCATCAGACCAGCCAGCAGGACCGCAAGAATCCGTTTTCTCATTTTCATCACTTTCATCTTACTCCTTTCCTCGTTTCGTGAGATTGTGAATATAATTATGTAGACTGATAATAGATTTCTCTATAAATTATTCGATGTTCACTGTTGAGAATCATAGCTGGTGAGAAAGTGGATGTTAAAAATCCGATTTGAATTGTTGTTTTTTTAATAAAAATCCGAAAAAAACGCCTACTATAAAAGAAATGGAAAATCCTTGGGAAATTTGAAAAACGATGCCTTTCTCTCTTGCACAAGCGTAAAAAATACGCTAAAATCATTTCAATGAAAAAATAACTTTTGGTTGCTTTGGCAAACCAAAATAGGGGGAGTTCCATGATAGTGGCCCAGGTTTTGGCGGTTATTATTTTTATCGCCATGTTCGTGCTTGTGGTGATGGAAAAGATCGAGCGGCAGTACATCACCTTGGGATGTGGCGGAGTTATGATCGTGTTGGTGTTCGGCATTGTGATGCGCAGCGTTGACGCCATTTGGAAAACATTGAATCTAAGCAGTTTCTTCACCGTGGATTTTTGGTACACGGCTTCGGAGTCGGCGGAGTCCTCTACGGGAATCAACTGGTCCACCATCGTCTTTATCCTGGGGATGATGATCATGGTGGAAGGCATGGCGAAAGCAGGATTTTTCCGGTGGCTGTGCTTGGCGCTGGCAAAGCTGGTTCATTATCGGACGATCCCCATTTTCGTCACGTTCATGATCCTATCCTCTGTGCTGGCCATGTTTATTGACAGCATCACGGTGATCCTGTTCTTGGCGGCTGTCACAGTGGAGCTTGCCAAGCTTTTGAAGTTTAACCCCATCCCCATGATCCTTTCAGAGATCTTCTGCGCAAACCTGGGTGGATCCGCCACCATGTGCGGAGATCCTCCCAACATCATCATCGGTACATCTTTGGGGTATTCCTTTGCTGATTTCCTGGTGAATACCGGTTTGATCGCCGGAATTGGTCTGGTGGCAGTTATTTTCTATTTCTTTTTCGCGTACAGAAAAGAACTGGCAGCCTCCAGCGCCGGAGGAGTAGACCTTAGCACTATTCCTTCACCCACCAGCGCCATTAGCAGCAAGCGGGATTTTACTCTTAGCTGCGTGATCTTTGCTGCGGCGGTGATCCTGCTGGCTACCCATTCAGCTACGGGCCTGACAGTGGCCCTGATCGGTGTGGTGATCGCAGTGGTCACCTTGGGAGTATTTTGGAGAGACGCTCTGGAACTTCTGAAAAAAGTGGACTATAAGACTCTGCTGTTTTTCGTAGGACTGTTCATTGTGGTAGGTGGTCTGGAGCAGACACAGGTTCTGGAAGTTTTGGCAGGCTTTATCGGTCAGATCAGCGGAGGCAACCTGAAGCTGATGGTGGCTATTATCATTTGGCTTTCCGCCATTGCCAGCGCATTTGTGGATAACATTCCCTTTGCGGCAACCATGATCCCTGTGGTCAAGACTCTGGCAGCTGCTCAAGGCGTGGATCTTTCCACTCTGGCGTGGGGATTGGCCATGGGTACGGATATTGGCGGAAGTGCCACTCCCATCGGCGCGTCTGCCAATGTGGTGGGAACTTCTGTGGCTTCTCGTAACGGCTTCTTTATTGATTGGAAAACGTACTGCAAAACGGCGGTACCTGCTACGATCATCGTCATCACCATTTCTATGGTGATCATATTTGTGCGGTATTGCTGATTACGGAAAGAGAGGATAATCCATGAATAAGCAAGTGATCGTGGCTCTGGGCCGGGAATTTGGAAGCGGAGGCCATTACGTAGGGGAGAGGATCGCAGAGTATTTTGGGATCACCTATTACGACCGCCGTATTTTGGAGGACATCGCTCAGGAAAAAAATGTCCGTATCGAGTACCTGGAAAAGTATGACGAGCAGAGGAGGAATATGCTTTTTTCCCGAAGCGTGAAGGGCTATACCAACTCTATCGAGGAGATTGTGGCGGAGATGCAGTTTGAGTATCTCCAAAAGAAAGCGGCTTCCGGAGAGTCCTTTGTCATTGTGGGCCGGTGCGCGGATGAGCTGTTCCGTGGGGATGAAAGACTGGTCTCTATCTTCGTGCTGGGAGATAAGGAGGACAAGATCCAGCGGGTGAGCAGGCGGCACAACATCACGCGGGAAGAGGCCGCCGCCATGATCGCCCGTCACGACAAGTCCCGTAAGAAATACCACAACCGTCATTCGGAGATAAAATGGGGCGACTCTCGGGGGTACGATATCTGTATCAACAGTACCAGGCTAGGCATTGACAAAACAGCGGAACTGTTGGAAGCCTTCATCCGGGAGCGGACGGGTTTGGAACCTGCGGGAAAATAAGAGAAAACACAGTAGAAAAGGCGAGCAGGACGCAACGGTCCAGCTCGCCTTTCTATATTGGATAGATTTTAGCTTTAAAGGCCGGAGAGCTCAGGCGTTCACCGGTCCAGGATCTTGCCGTCCACGGAGATGGTCACTACCTGCCAGGGAAGGAATTTCCCGCTGTTTTGCAGAGCGGTCTTAGCCGCGGCTTCCAAACCGCCGCAGCAGGGGACCTCCATACGCAGAATGGTCACGCTTTGGATGTCGTGGTTTTGGAGGATCTGGGTCAGCTTTTCGCTGTAATCCACATTGTCCAGCTTGGGGCAGCCGATGAGAGTGATCTTCCCACGCATGAATTCTTCATGGACATTGGCATAGGCGTAGGCGGTGCAGTCCGCGGCGATCAGCAGTTTGGCGCCCTGAAAGTAGGGGGCGTTCACGGGGACCAGCTTGATTTGGCAGGGCCACTGTCCCAGCTGCGAGGAAATTTTTGCCTGAGGAGCTGCTTGAGGCGCGTCGGTGGTTCTGTCAAAGCGGCGCATCTGATGGCCGGGGCAGCCAACCTGGGGATGGGCGGGGGCGTCCTGCTTTTTGCGCATGTTTTCCTGGACCGCCTTTTCGTCGTAGGCGGCGGCTTCCCGTTCCACAAAGGTGATGGCGCCTGTGGGACAGGCGGGGAGACAGTCACCCAGGCCGTCGCAGTAATCGTCCCGCAGTAGGACGGCCTTTCCGTCCACCATGCCGATGGCTCCCTCGTGGCAGGCCTGAGCGCATGCGCCACAACCGTTGCATTTTTCTTGGTCTATCTGAATGATTTTGCGGATCATAAAGATCGCTCCTTTCCGTTTCTTGAACTTACGAAGAGAGTATACTATACTTACAAAGAAAAGTATGTTGTTCAAACAACGTCAGGAGGAAAAAACGTGGTTTTGTCGGAAAGCAAATTGTTCCAGGGACTGAGCGAAGAGGATATCAACTCCCTGCTGGGATGTTTGGGCGCAGTCCGTCGGGAATACGGCAGGGGAGAGACCATTCTTTCTGAGGGTAAAGTCACGGAAAGCCTTGGAATAGTCCTATCCGGCAGGGCTATCATTTCCCGCAGTGACATCTGGGGCAACAACAGTGTGTTGGGCAGCGCTGACCCGGGAGAGGTGTTCGCTGAGGTGTACGCCTGCATCCCTGGGGAGCCACTGCGCATCTCAGTTACCGCCGCGGAGGATACCACGGTTCTATTTTTAAATGTGGGACGGGTGCTGTCCACCTGCTCTAACGCCTGTTCGTTCCACACCAAGCTGGTAGGGAACCTGCTCACTGTGTGTGCTCATAAAAGCCTGAGCCTGTCTCAAAGGATCCTTCATACCAGCTCCAAATCCATTCGAGGGAGGCTCATGTCTTTCTTTTCCGAATGTGTTAGGTCTTCTGGCAGTTGTGAGTTCCGAATCCCCTATAACCGGCAGCAGCTGGCGGACTATCTGGGAGTGGACCGGAGCGCTCTCAGCGGAGAGCTTTCCAAAATGCGGAAAGAGGGCCTTCTGGAATATGAGAAAAACTGGTTCCACCTCAAGCTGGAGGAGTGATCAATTTCCCCGGAAAAAAAGAGCGCCCGGACGCTTCCGTTGATAAAGAAGCGTCCGGGCTTTGTTAGTTCACTTTAGAATTCCATGCGCTGGTAGATGCGTCTTGTCACCAGGAAGGAAAGAACGTACAGCGCCAGAACTACCAGTATCAGTACCGGGATCAGGGAGGCAATGTTGTTCTGCACCAAGTCGAAGGCAGAGCTAATAGCCTCATCTGACCAAATTCCCGCCTTGTTCAAGCCGAAAAGCAAACCAGTGGGGACGAAAACCATCAGCAGGAACACGACTACCACCATGTTTTGGCCCAGTCGCAGACTGACAGGCATCACGATGGCCTGGGCAAACAGGATGATACAGAAAAGCAGGGGATAGGCCCAGGAGGGCATGGGAGAGCCCGCAGTCAGGTTGCTGACGATAATCACTAGCCCAAACGCCGATGCGCTGAGGATCCCGGCAAAATATTTCGCCAGGATCACCTTGGTCCGGGAGATGGGGCTGGCGCAGACAAACTTATTCCAGCCGCAGGTTTTGTCGTAGTGCAGGGAGTAGGTGGGGGTCATGGTGCCCAAAGACACCATAATACCCAGGGTGGGACCCAGCATTTCCTTCTGACCGATGACCGCGTTATATCCCACAAACAGAGCAAGCATCACAAAAGTGAGAAGCAGTTCCTTTTTGGCGGTAAAAAAATCTTTATAGAGCAGTCCAAGCATTTAAAGTCCCTCCTGTCCCGAAAGCTTTTTCCCCTTGACACAGTACAACAGAATGTCGTCCAGGGAGGCGTTTTCCACCTGGTAGTCCCCGGGTAGCCGGTAGCGCTTCACCAGAGCGGTCACCCCGAACTCGCTGTTCCGATAACCTGTCACAGCGCTGGGATCCAGCTCTTGAATCTGTTCTCGGGTGCAGTGGAGCAGGCCGTAGGTTTCCAACAGATCGTCCTTCTCACCCACCATCAGCAGTTTTCCCTCATGGATGAAAGCGATGTAGTCGGCGATCTTCTCCAGGTCCCCCGTGATGTGGGAGGACAAAAACACACTGTGTTCCTCGTCCTGGATAAAGTCGTAGAGAATGTCCAGAATGTCGTCCCGCACGATGGGGTCCAGGCCGCTGGTGGCTTCGTCCAGCACCAGCAGTTTCGCCCCATGGGACAGAGCCACTGCCAGAGACAGCTTCATCACCATGCCTCGGGAATATTCTTTGATCTTTTTGTCCGGGCTGATCTGGAAACGTTCCAGAAAACGGCAGTAGGCTTCCTGATCCCAGCCCTTATAGATGTGAGCCATGGAGCTTCCCAGTTGTTTGGCGTTCATTTCCTGAGGAAAGAACCCGCTGTCCAGTACCAGGCCTACCTTCTCCATGACAGACCGGTCCTGAGTGGGGTCTTTTCCTAGAAGGCGGATCTCTCCGCCGTCTTTGCGGATGAGTCCCAGCATGGTTTTGATAGTGGTGCTTTTTCCGGCACCGTTTTCCCCAATGAATCCCATGATGCACCCTTTGGGCAGGGACAGGCTCACATTGTCCAGGGTGAAATGCTTATAGCTCTTGCGCAGTCCGCGCAGTTCCAAGGCGTTTTCCATATGTTTCTCCTTTGATCCCTCAGCGATCTTCCCAGAGCAGGCGCAGAGTTTCCAAAAGCTCTTCTTTTTCCATGCCGCAGAGCTGGGCAGCGTGGACGGCTTGGGTCAGGTGTTCTTCCACCTGACGGAGCTGCTCCTCCTTGAGAAACTCCGTGTTTTTCCCCGCCACAAAGCTGCCCTTACCGGTGAGGGAATAGAGGAAGCCTTCCCGCTCCAACTCCTCATAGGCCCGCTTGGTGGTGATGACGCTGATGCGCAGTTCCTTGGCCAGCAGCCGCATGGAGGGAAGGGCATCGCCTTCCTTCAGCTCTCCGGAAATGATGAGGGCTTTTACCTGCTCGGTTATCTGTTCGTAAATAGGTTTCCCGCTTTGATTGCTGATGACAATATGCAAACGATCACACTCCTGACGCCAGGGAGAGACCGGCGATTCCGATCCTGTCCGGGCGTTTCGTTTCCCCGAAGGATGGGCCCATCCTCCGGAGGCGCCGGCGGGTGGTACCTTCCTGCCGACGGCTGCAACATTCCTTCGCGATGGAATATTGTATATATACTATATACACACTTAGAACGGTTTGTCAATGCTTTTTTCAAAAAAAGAGTACCGCGGAAATTTCGCGGTACTCCAAAGAAAGAACAGATCCATATCAGCTTCCGAAAGCGTTGATGACCCCGTGGGCAAGCATGGAAGCGTACACGTTGCCGCACTTATACCGGAGAAATCCAAAGACGAGCCCTAAAGCCAATCCTGTGACCACCTTCCAAAAAAGGATGGAGACCACATCAGACTGAGGGAAGAATAGAGAAGTGCGCCACAGGACTGTGTCAGCGTACCCCAGGTGCCAGAGCCCGAACAGCAGGGCGGAGAGGAGGTAGGCGGCCGGCTTGCCACGAAGAATCTCCAACTTTCTCCAGACCCATCCCCGGAACACCACTTCCTCAAAGACCACGGTGATCACTGCGCCGTACGTCAAGGACAACAGGGCTTGAGGGGAGAGGTTCTGGGTGATAAGGGGCGTGGATATAAGGAACGCCGCCGCCAGCGCGGTGGAAAGAATGTACTTCCAGTTGAATCTCTCGGGAAAGAGGTTCCATGTCTTGTCTTGGTGTTTCCACCATACCAGCATGACAGCTGACATAACGGCCATGTAGAGACAGCTTACCAGGGTATCCGTCCAGATGGAGCGTTCCACCCAGGTGAAAACAACTGCTTTTACTCCCATTCGCAAAAGCTGGAGCCCGGCAGGAATCCCCAGGATCTCCACGGCAGTGATAACTTTTTGTGTTCGGTTCATGGGCGCCCTCCCACTGAGATCGACAATATTTTATGTCTACCAGTATAGAAGAACCGCCGAAAACCGTCAAGGTCCTGGTTTATGGGAATCAAAAAGAGGAGAGCTGCCAAACTCTCCTCTTTTTAAAATCATATCTGTATTTTTAACCGTCAATGTTCCCGGAGCTGACGCCCTGTTTTGCTTGTCCCAGAGGCAGCCACTCCATGGCTCTGAGAATGTATTCATCCCAGAAATACCAGTCATGGACGCCGGGGCCTTCCTCGTAGGTCACGTCGAATCCCAGCTTTTGCAGGTGGTCCCGGAATTGCCGGTTTACGCCAATGAGCTCGTCCTCGGTGCCGCAGGCCATGTAGAATTTGGGCTTTTCCGCCAGGGGAGCTACTTTTTCCGCCAGTGCGTCATAGTCGAAGAAACTGCCCCGCACTTTGGTCAGGTCCCCGAAGATGCTCTCGTAGTAACCCCGGTTGGTAAAGAGATTGTCGGTGTATTCCTTGTTCTGGGGAGCAGAATCCAGGATCAAGGCGGAGGAAAGGGCGCATACTGCCCCGAAGGTTTCCGGGTTCTGAAGTCCGTTGACGATGGACCCGAAACCGCCCATGGAAAGGCCGCCGATGAACGTGTCCTCCCGCTTCCGGGACAAGGGGAAGGTGCGCCGGGTGAAGTCCACCAGTTCCTTGCCAATGAACGTGCCGTAGTTGGCGCTGGACTTGGGGTTGTCCACATAGAAGCTGTTGTCGCCGGAGGGCATCACTACCGCCAGATTTCTGTCTTGGGCCCAGCTTTGAACCCGGGTGCCGCTGACCCAGTCAGTATAGTTGCCCATGATGCCGTGAAGCAGGTATAGAGTTTTAAAGGGACCTTCCGGCTGGGTTCCCTGAGGCCCCACAAATTTGTCGGTGGGAAGGACGACCTGGATGGGGACCGTCCGCATCAGCGCTTTAGAAAAGAAATTACATTGGATTAAAGCCATAAGATCACACATCCTTTAGCTGGTATTTTTATCTATATTATAGAAGAAACAAATGAACCTTGCAACGACATTTTTTTGCAGCTTTTTCTTAGAAATATTGCAAAAACGGTCTGGGCTGTGGTATGCTAGGCAGGTACTATGCTGAAATTCATCCCAGAGAGGAGTTATTTTATGAAACCCATGATCGGTCTTGTCTCCCTGTACGATGAGACGAAGGAGAGCTATTGGATGCTGCCCGGCTATGCCCAGGGCTTGGAGGAGGCGGGGGCCATCCCGGTGGTGTTGCCCTTGACCACAGACCCTGAGTCTCTTCGCCGTTTTGCGGAGACTTTTGACGGCTTTTTGTTCCCCGGTGGCCACGATGTAAACACCGCCCTGTACGGCCAGACTCCTAGTGAGCAGTGCGGTATTTTTTGTCCGGAGCGTGACAACATGGAGAAAGACTTTTTCCCCTTGGCGCTGGCCACTGGAAAGCCTCTGCTGGGCATCTGCCGGGGCATCCAGCTGTTTAACGTGATGCTGGGAGGCGACCTGTATCAGGATATCCCCACAGAATGCCCCAGTGACGTGGAACACCACGAGACGGCTCCCTATGACAAGGTGGCTCATCAGGTTCACATTGAGGAGGGCACGCCCTTGTTTGAAGCCGTAGGCGTTCGAGAGATGGGCGTAAACTCCTACCACCACCAGGGGATCAAAAACCTGGGCAAGGGCCTGAAAGTGGCGGCGAAAGCCCCCGATGGCATGGTAGAAGCGGTGTATCTGCCCGATCACAAATTCGCTTTGGGCGTCCAGTGGCACCCGGAATTCTCCCGCTTGAGCGACGGAAACAGCCGGAAGATCTTCCGGGCGTTCGTGCAGGCATGCCAGGGGTAAGAGGCTTCTTTTAGAGGTTTTGCCTTTCAGAGAAAGAAAAGTGGAAAAATTTTAGCAGATCTCCCTTTTTTGCAAGAAGGTGGGGCTGCTTCTTGCAAAATCTCCCGTTTGTGATATAATTTTTGAAAAGAGACCGCCCAGAAGGCCAAAGTCCTACGGCGGCTTTGGAAAGGAAAGGTGTTTGTTATGCAGGAAATCAAGATCGAACTTACAAAAACTCCCAAGCAGAAGCCGGCGGATCAGTCCAAGCTGGGCTTTGGCAAGATCTTTACTGATCATATGTATGTCATGCCTTACGACAAGGAGCATGGCTGGCACGATCCCAAAATCGTTCCCTATCAGCCCATTTCCTTGGAGCCCTCTTCTATGGTGTTCCATTACGGCCAGGAGATGTTCGAGGGCCTGAAGGCCTATAAGACCGATGACGGCCGTGTGCTGCTGTTCCGCCCCAACAAGAACATCGAGCGGGCCAACAACTCCAACCGCCGCCTGTGCATCCCTGAGATCCCTGAGGACGATTTCCTCAATGGCTTGAAGACTCTGGTCAGCGTGGAGAAGGATTGGATTCCCACTCAGCCTGGCACTTCCCTGTATATCCGTCCCTTCGTCATCGCCACCGACCCCTTCCTGGGCGTGCGGCCTTCCGATACTTATCTGTTCATCATCATCCTGTCTCCCTCCGGCGCCTACTACGAGAGCGGCCTTGACCCTGTGAAGATCTGGATCGAGGACGACTATGTCCGCGCTGTGCGTGGCGGCATCGGCGAAGCCAAGACCGGCGGCAACTACGTGGCCAGCTTGGCAGCCCAGGTGAAGGCTCATGACGAGGGCTATTCCCAGGTGCTGTGGCTGGACGGTGTGGAGCGCAAATACATTGAGGAAGTGGGCGCTATGAACATCTTCTTCAAGATCAACGGCAAGGTGGTCACTCCCAAGCTGAACGGCTCTATCCTTCCCGGTGTTACCCGTGCTTCCTGCATCGACCTGTGCAAGCACTGGGGCATGGAAGTGGAAGAGCGCCGCATCTCCGTGGATGAGTTGGTGGATGCCGCCAAGACTGGCGCTCTGGAAGAGTGCTGGGGCAGCGGTACCGCGGCTGTTATTTCTCCCGTGGGCGCTCTGCGCTTCGAGGACAACGTGATGGAGATTTCCGGCGGCGGCATCGGCCCTGTGAGCCAGAAGCTGTATGATACCGTCACCGGTATCCAGACCGGCAAAGTGGAAGATCCCTTCGGCTGGGCCGTGGAGGTCAAGTAAGATCCACAGCGATATTTGGGGAGGGAGCTATGTGCTCCCTCCTTTTGCGTAAAAAGGAGAGGAGTAAGCGTGATGGAGATCAAGGAATTCCCCAGAAATGATCCGGCTCTGCTTCACCAGGCCCAGGAGCTGCTTCAGGAATGCTTTCCCCAGGCGTACAGTGGAGACCTGGCAGCCCAGCAGATGGCCCTTTGTGTGGAGGAGGAACGTCTGGCCTTCATGGCGGAAGAGGACGGAAAACTGTTGGGCTTTGTAGGAGCCATGCCTCAGTACGGGGTCACGGCGTGGGAGCTTCATCCTCTGGCGGTGACAGAAGCCAGAAGGGGAGAGGGTATCGGTGCCGCCTTGGTGGCTCGGTTGGAGAAGGAATGCGCCGCCCGAGGATGCCTTACCCTGTATCTGGGTACAGACGACGAGTTTTTCCAGACCTCTCTCAGCCAGGGAGACTTGTTTGAGGACACCTTCCAGAAGATCCGGGACATTCAGAACCTGGGACACCATCCCTATGAGTTCTATCAGAAGCAAGGCTTCCAGATCGTGGGAGTGCTGCCCGACGCCAATGGACCGGGCAAGCCTGACATCTGGATGGCGAAGCGAGTCTCGCAGTGATACAAAAATAGCGCCGAACCGACGGGGAACACCTGCCGGTTCGGCGCTTCTTTTATTTCTTTTCCTCTTTCCAACGCTGGATCTCTTGCAGAAACGCCATGCCGTACTTTTGCAGTTTGGCCTGACCCACGCCGGGTACTTCTAGCAATTCCCCGGGAGTGGTGGGTTGATAGGCTGCCATAGCTTCCAGGGTGGCGTTGGAGAACACCACGTACATGGGAACATTTTGGGCCCGGGAGAGTTTCCCACGCAGTTCCCGTAGACGGCTGTACAGTTCCGGGTCACTTTTGGGCAGGTCCCGGGGGGATTTCTTCACAGGAGCGGGTTTGTCTCCTTCCCGAATCTGCATCCATACAGCGTCCTGACCCCTGAGCAGATCCTCCGCTCGAGGGCCTAGAGTCAGCGTGGGATACTCACCCTGCCCCTGAGAAAGGTATCCCTGAACTAACAGAGTGTTCACCATGTCCCGTAGGGCATCCTCCTTGTAACCGGAGAGCTTGCCGTGGATGGGCAGCTTCTCGAATCCTTGGCGCTGGACTTTCTCACTTTTACTGCCCCGCAGCACGTCCAACACCATTTTGATGCCATAGCTTTGGCGTAGGTACCGCACACAGGAGAGAATATCCCGCGCCTGGGGAGTGATGTCTACCTGCCGGAAATTTCCTGTGCAGTTTTGGCAGTTACCGCATTGGGTGGGGGCGTGTTCTCCAAAGTAGTGGAGGATGTATTCTCGCAGGCAGGCCGTAGTGTAACAGTAGTTGGTCATGGCCCGCAAACGCTGCTCGTTCTGACGGGTCAGCTGTTCCAGGGCTTTTTCGTCCAGATCCTGATTTTCCTCCCCACGGGCCAAGAGGAACCGGTTTAGTGCCACGTCCTGGCCACTGAACAGCAGAAAGCACTCTGCGGGTTGACCGTCCCGTCCCGCCCGGCCCGCCTCCTGGTAATAGCTCTCCAGGTCCTTGGGCATATTATAGTGTATGACAAATCCTACATTGGACTTGTCGATGCCCATGCCGAAGGCGTTGGTAGCCACCATCACCGTGGCACGGTCGTAGAGGAAATCCTCCTGATTTTTCTGCCGCTCTTGGTCAGTGAGACCGGCATGGTAACGGGTGGCATCGTACCCCTTTTCCTGCAAGGCCTGGCATACCTCCTCCACGGCCTTTCGGGTGGCGCAATAAATAATCCCGCTTTTGTCCCGGCGTTTTTCCAGGAGCTTAAAAGTTTCCGACAGCTTGTCCTTGGGACGGCGGACCTCAAAGTACAGGTTGGGGCGGTCAAAGCTGGTGACGGTGACCATGGGGTCCCGCAGCTCCAGCAGGGAGAGAATGTCCCGCCGTACACGAGGCGTGGCGGTGGCGGTAAAGGCGGAGACTACAGGACGTTTGGGCAAGGCCGACACGAATTCCGGGATGGTGAGATAGCTGGGCCGAAAGTCCTGACCCCATTGGGAGACGCAGTGGGCTTCGTCGATGGTGACCATGGAGATGGAGGCATTTTTGGCAAAATCCAGGAATTCCGGGGTCAGCAGCCGTTCCGGCGCCACATAAATGATCTTGTACACCCCGGCCCGAGCGTTGCGCAGCGCCGCCTGATACTGCCCCCAACTCAAAGAACTGTTTAAGTAAGCTCCCCGTACGCCATTTTGTACCAGGGACATTACCTGGTCTTTCATTAGGGAGATGAGGGGAGATACCACCAGGGTGATCCCTTCCATCAATAGGGCGGGTACCTGGTAGCACACGGATTTTCCCGCTCCCGTGGGCATGATCCCTACTGCGTCTCGTCCAGAGAGCAGAGTGTCGATCAGGTCCTCCTGGCCCGGCCGAAAAGCGGGGTATCCAAAATACTGTTCCAATACTTGGAGTTTTGTGGGCACAGCCATCCTCTTCTCTTTACATGAATTGCATGCTCTAAAGTATACCAGAAAAAAGATCCTTGGAAAAGCAAAAGACGATTTTCTTGGTGAAATAAATGCCAAATTTATAAAATGATCTCTATACAAATTCACATTTTTAGAAAAATTCCCCAAATTTGTCTTGCGATTTCCCTCCCAATAGTGCTATACTAGGCCCAGAATCAAAACAGTCCGGGGCGGGGAGGTCCGCCCCTTTTCCTGCGAAAGGAGCATGAATATGGCAAAGAAAACCTGGATGACCCGTGGAGCGGGAGTGCTCCTGCCCGTCAGCAGTTTGCCATCCAAATACGGTATTGGCACCTTTGGAAAGGCAGCCCGGGAATGGGTGGACTTCCTGGCGCGGGCGAAGCAGAGCTATTGGCAGGTGCTTCCTTTGGGGCCCACCAGTTTTGGTGACAGCCCCTATCAAAGCTACTCCGCTTTTGCGGGCAATCCTCTGTTTATCGATCTTCAACAGCTCTGCCAAGCGGGTCTGCTGAAGAAAGGTCGCTGCAAGCGCACCCCATGGGGGGAGGACCCCTCCTACGTGGACTATGACACGGTCCGAGCGGGAAAGGAACAACTGCTCCGGCGGGCGTTCTCCAATTTCAAGAATTTCCGTGTGCTGGAACGATTCCGGAAGCGGAACCAGGCCTGGGTGGAGGACTACGCTCTTTATATGGTTATCAAGGAGCGGATGAACGGCCGCCCCTGGCCGGAGTGGGACGAGGAGCTCCGGCTCCGTGACCCGGAGACTCTGGAAACCTGGAAGAAGCGGTACAAAGAGGACGTGGACTACCATGTGTTCACTCAGTTCCTGTTTTTCCAGCAGTGGAGCGACCTGAAAAAATACGCCAACGAAAAGGGCGTGAAGATCATCGGAGACGCCCCCATTTATGTGGCTATGGACAGTGCCGACGTGTGGGCACACCCGGAGCTGTTCCAGCTGGACGAGAATAACCTTCCCACCGAAGTGGCAGGCTGTCCGCCAG
>UMIN01045117.1_pt1 | contig 20955 bp, 14 predicted proteins | sample 1965811 | NCBI WGS metagenome assembly UMIN01 (sample SAMEA4836123, study PRJEB28245) | human gut metagenome | biome: gut microbiome; material: fecal sample | place: Denmark | collected 2008
TTTCGGATAAATCTGTTCGCCATCGGCAAGCAAGGCATTGAAGTCTTCTACAAAGGTGGGGAACAGTTGCAGGAAGGTATTGTCGAAGTTCGCATAGAAGTCTTTCAGCTCTTCGTCTATGAATTTGGAAGATTTGATGTGTTTATACAGTTCGTCCACCTTGCCGCTTGCCGCTATCTTGCCCAACGAACGGCGGTAGTTATCCATCTTTTCCAGATATACGGAACACTGGTCCATGTATCGTCCGATGTATTCCTCTTTCAAATAGGAATTTTCGGCAATGATGTGGTTGGCTTCTTTCAGTTGCAGGTTGTAGCGGTGGAGCTCTTCATTCAATTCTTTCAGTCGCTTATTGGCATCCACCACTTCATGGCGTGCAGCGGCCACGCGTTTCATCTGCTTATATACATAGAAGATGGCTATCAGCAGGAAGATGGACAGCAGGCTGATAGAGACTAACGCCCACTCCATTTGTTCCTGTTGTTTCCCGGTCTTTTGTTGGTAAGCGTCGTTGATAAGGGGGAAGATTTGCAGGATTTCCAGAATACGCAACCGGGCATTGCAGAACACGGCATCGTCCATACAGAGTTTCAGATAAGAATAGGCACGGTCTATATCTCCTTCCTGATAGAGCAACACAGCCAGCTTTCGCAGAGAAATATATTCGCGCACCGCAGACTTCATATCTGCGATGGAGGAAAGAATCAGATATTCTTTCTCTTTTTCGGTGTCTTCTTTCAGGCGGTATGATTCCGATAATGTGTAGGCACAGATGGCTACATCGTGTACATTATCTATCTGTCCTGCCAGATAGTCCGTCAATAACTGAATGGCATTCTCAAACTCACCCCGCACATTGTACTGGTCGGACTGAATCAGCGTGTACACCAGAAGGTTGTCTTTGTTGACCAACAGCAAGGAATCGCGATATTTGTCCGTTATTTCGGCATAGAGTTTTTTCTCCTGTTCCGTAACGGCATAATCAGCCATCAGGCCGTAGACTGTACGGTAGATATGATAATAGTATGGGTGAAGCTCATCAGGTAATTGATTGATATGTACGTTTTGCATCAGGTCAATGGCTTCTTTGTACATGCCTGCCGTACCCATAATCTCGGCGGTATTCATAAGGGCGTTGTCCTGATGTTCTTTGTTCTTCATCCGCAGTGCCACCTGGTATCTCTCGCGAGAGATGTAAAGGGAAGAGTCTGTGTTATAGGAACGGTATTCATCCAGGTACTCTCCTAACAGGGTAAAGCGGTTCTCGTCGGAAATACGTTGTCTGAGGGCTTTTCGCAGGTCATTCAGTTTCTTTTCTTTTTGTTCTATGTATACGGGACGGTTTTGGATTACTTGATCCAGTTGTGATAAAAGGGAGTCTACAACATTATTGGTAGCAGCATGAAGCTGGCACATACATACACCACATATATATAGGAATATGATTATTTTCTTCATCCGATTCTCGATTAGTTAAAGGTTACTTCTACAGGAAGTTTTATGCAAAAATAAGTAAATTCTGATAGATTCCTATTTATAGTAGCATTTAAATCACAATATCTTTAAAGGTAAAGCGACGTTTCTTTAAAGAATAGTGCTACTAACACCCGGGTGTAAGCACTACCAACACCCCCATGTTGGGATGACCAACATCCCCATGTAAGTAGTACCAACACCCGGGTGTTGGTAAGAGGATTGTTTAAAGATGAAGAGAGAAGGTTAGTAGATTTCATCTACTTAAATAGCTATACCGTTTATATCAACGTTAATAAAGAGTAATTCTGCTCTTTATACGACTTATGCAGATGTTTAAATCTTTATATTTGCGTAGTGTTGACTTCTATAGAAAAGAAGAGACACTTTCTTTTTTTGAGGACGTTTTTATTATTACTCATATTTCGGAATCTGGTAAATTTCAAACCTACGAGTTAATAATAAGTAAACGGGTCTCACGCACATCGTGTATATATATTTGTTATATATCCGTATGGAGCGTGGGACTGTTACTTGTTATATCGTAGGTGGGCTTTACCAGAGCCTCGAAATATGGATACCATAGTAACAGTTCCCACGTTCTTCTATTTTATAACCCGCTTGCTTTGGGGAATTGACGGGCATATTAACACTTATATCTGTAATGAAACCAATTAACCGGACTACAAACGTACGGACAAGGAATAATTCCTTTCCAAGTTGCATGCTTTACTCTGTTCCCGCGGGCATTCATTCTCAACCTCCTCCCTCATAGATGCAGTGTTTCCTAACAACTTACATCTAAAAGCAGTAGCGAGAAATTAGTGAAAACATCAAAAACTACGAAATTATGATTTTAAGAAGAAAAGAAAATCTTTCCAAAGTGGAACAAAAACATGAAAAAAATAAAAACAAGTAATATGAAACGGACAACTATATTATTATTCCTGTGCTTCATGGGCATTATCATGGCATCAGCACAACAAAAGACTTTTAAGGGTACGTGGCTATATGAACAGGGAGAAAAGAATGGAACTATACAGCTCGACTTGTATCAGAAAAGTGTTGAAAATGAATTCGATATGGACGGGGCTTTGTGCTTCGGGACATTTGCCTTTTCCGATGGCAGTTATTATTCAATAGAAGAGGTTGAGGTGGAAGGCAATAAGGCATCACTACAGCAAGTACTTGACACCGAAATGGGAAATTTTAAGATGCAAATGACTTATAATTCTGCCGATCAGTCTATTGAACTCAGCACAAACGGAGCGAACGGCTTACCCGATAAACTTTTGCTCAGAAAGTCAGATATACAGAACCAGGAAACGAGTGCCGAAAGCCCCATTATTAATGAAGTTGACAATGAAACATCCTCTCCTATTAACTGGACCAGTATCATAGGCGCAGTGATTCTGATTATAGCTATGGCAGGCTATAGTCTTTTCATTATCAACAAGAAGAATGAGTTTGATCAAGTATACACTACAGAGTATTTCTCAGCGACCAGACGTTCCAATGGGAAAAGTCCTCAAAGCTCTTCGGAAGAAGATACACAAGTAACAGGATTGCTCGACAAATTACGGCATGAACTAACCACATTTCAGAATCATACCAGTGGTGCGTCATACCTGGTTGTATTAAAGAAAAAGCAATATAAGAAGTGCGCCGGCTATTTGCGTCAAGCAATAGAGATAGCTTCAACTAATCCCGAAATACTACATGATTTACAGCAATACGCACATATTCTTGCTAACAGCCAAAAGCGTTTATTCGACGGCTCTTATTCCGTCATGATAGCCGCAGGTATTGCAACATTATTGGTTGGCTATTTAATGAGTGATCTCCTGATTGTCATTCTTTTTGCAGGAGCAATAGCCGTTTACTATTTAGCTTCCTTTGCTCCTCAATATCTTATATTAAACAAAGTGGCAAATAGTTCTCATACTTCAACCGGATTTTTAGGTACATTGGCAAACATCGTAGGAAATGCAAAAGTTATCACTTATATATTCGATACTCAAGATACCATTGATACGATTACCGGAGATAACATATATCGCTATGATGATTACTCGCAGGTGCAGGCATCTGTCTTTATTGTTATTTTAGCTTATCTGATTGCAGGCATTGGTATCATGTACATTGCTTGCTGGCGATTCTTCCGGAATTTCATTATGCATTAAACATTCATTGTTACAATAGAAAAATCCTGCACATTCCATCATACATGTGCAGGATTTTTTTATCTTTGACACTGTATACAACAGTGAGAGTCATATTTACAGTTCTTAATAGGAAAGACGGTGTTACTCCACTAAATAACTAAAGCTATTGAAATAACTTATGGAACAACAAATTCAACTCAACGACCACAACAAGCAGGAATACCCGCCGATGCATACCTGCGAACATATTATTAACCGAACCATGATGAACCTCTTTGATTGCGGACGATCAGTATCGGCACATATAGAAAGAAAGAAAAGCAAGTTGGATTATGCATTGGAGTCTGCTCCTACAGAAGAAGATGTAAAACGACTGGAAGAAGCCGTAAATGCGGTGATAGCACAGGGCTTGGATGTAACCACAGAGTTCATCACTCAAGAAGAAGCCCAGGGACGTTTCGATCTGAAACGGTTGCCGGATGACGCTTCGGAAACGGTACGCGTAGTAAAAGTAGGCAATTATGATGAATGCCTTTGCTTGGGAACACACGTAAAGAATACCTCCGAGATAGGCACCTTTAAAGTCATCAGTCACGACTGGAATGAAGAAGCCAAGCGATGGAGAATGCGTTTCAAATTAGTAGCCCCATAAAGCAATTTTATATAAATAACGTACAAAACGGCATAAACTAAGTAATTTTGTCAGAACATTAGTGACATTTTGTTAATCAGCGAAACCAAAAGCAATTGGCACGCGTTTTGCGATAACGTTTATGAACAACGGTTCAGAAACCGCACGGAAGTAGTTGAAAAACAGCGACCGAAAGGTAAATACGGACCGGAAGTTCAAAACTAACTGAATGTTTAACTTAAAGGATAGGAGACTAAAATTATGATGCCTGTTAGAAGAACTCAAAGTTGGTTACCAAGTATCTTTAATGATTTCTTTGATAACGAATGGATGGAAAAAGCCAATGCAACCGCTCCGGCTATCAACGTGATGGAAACGGAAAAGGAATACAAAGTAGAGTTGGCTGCTCCGGGAATGACCAAAGATGATTTCAACGTTCATATCGACGAAGACAACAATTTGGTTATCAGCATGGAAAAGAAGACTGAAAACAAGGAGGAAAAGAAAGACGGTCGCTATCTGCGCCGCGAATTCTCATACTCTAAGTTCCAACAGACCATGATATTACCGGACAATGTGGACAAGGAAAAGATTGCAGCACAAGTAGAAAACGGTGTGCTGAACATCAACCTTCCGAAGTTCTCAGCCGAAGAAAAACAAAAGAACAAGAAATCCATTGAAGTGAAATAAGTTTTTGGGACTCTCCACAATATTGTGTAAATAGAAAACTACGGGAGAAATCCCGTAGTTTTTTATTTATGTATTAACTTTATTTTCTTTCTCAATTTAAGACAGGTGAAGATGTAACCGCTTTCATAAAAAAGCTTCATACTTGTGTTTATGAGCAAATGTTGGAAGCTGAAACAGATAATCACTTAGGTTATAAGAAAACACATCAACACCCAAAGCATTTATTCTCAATCTCATTTGTTTATTGCATATATATATTTTTTCTGAACACTTTTTATATGCTATTCTTATTATACAATAGTTATTTTACCTACTTTTGCAGAGACAAAAATATTATAACGCTAAATTTTATTATTATGGGAACACGAAGCAAAGGTAGTTTTTGGAAAATCGGTTGTGCAATTTATATTGCATTCTCAGTAATCATGGGAGTCGTAGCTTTCTTAGACAATAAATACGAATTCAACGCAGAAGATACAATAATTAAAATAATAAGTCCAAACATTGATTCTATCATTTTTCCATTAGGACCAGGTTTCCTAGGAGGATTAGGTACTTTTCTCCTTTATTATTGCCCACCTATTCTGCTATTATTTTTATGTACCAAATTACTAATGAAAACAAGTTGGATACCTAACTGGCCTATCAAATGGGGAGGATTATTATTGGGATTTGCAATCAGCTATGTTGTTTTTATAAACATATTAGATTGCTACATAATCAAATATGATATAGGAAGATTATGGGTACCATTGGCTATTGTGTATCTGGTAATTTGTATTGTAGCATACAAAAAATACTCTTCATATATTAAATCACAAAAACGTTGTCCTAAATGTCATCAATTAGATGCCATACGTTATAATGAAAAGCCTAAAGCTAGTTGCATTAATTATTGTAAATTCTATTTCAGATATGCCTTTAATGAAATTAGTTGTGAAGAACAGGAATTATGCCAGAAGCGTAATTATGTTCATAGTGAAAAATGCCATTATTGCGACTACGCAGAAGAATATGAAGTAGAACATAAAGATACGTTCATCTGCCCTAATTGTGGTACTAACGAATATCTTGACAGGGAAACAGTTTACCCAAGAAAAGAGAAAAGAGGGGGAAGAATTTATTTTGATTTTATTCATACTATTTTCTGCACTCGTTGTAATTGGAAGGTTAAATGGGATATGTCTTACGACATCAGCACTCAATCATCTGATAATAAACCCATTGCCATACCTCATAAATCCCAAAAGAATAACGATACTAATGAAAATAAGAAAGAAGTACCACTCAGAAGATACGTCGAATGTAATCATAAAACAATCTCTGGAGGGTGCGATCTTAACAATGGATGGAGTTGTCACGTACAAGAAAACAGAGAAAGCTGCCCTTATGGCAAATCTCACGATGTTCGTTATATCTAAAAATAAAAAACGCAATCAAACTTCCCTTTGTTTTTGCGGGCACTGTCCACTATTTTGTGTAAAATTCCAGGATTCAAGTTTTATACTTGAATCCTGTTTTCAAATATAGCAATAAATTGATTAAAAATCAACGTCCAATTCCAAATAGGTTGATATCATTTTTTTCGATTTCAGTAATCGCTACCTTATTTCACCTTGCGACTACCTTTCAGAAAACGATTCGTCAGCCACTTGCGTACAGGCTCATCGTAGAGTTTCAGACAGGCGTAAGCAAGAACAAAGGCACCAACAAAGGTCAGTATCATATAAGGAAGACCTTCGGCTATCGTAGCATTGTTGTTGCACGCCCATGCCGTATAAGTATATATCAATGGATAATGAGTGATATATACAGGATATGAAATATCACCCAGAAACTTACAAATTCCTACGGAACGTTTGCCAGTCACCTTTCCGCCCGCTCCCATAGATACAATAACTGGGAAGATGAAAATGATACAGAGAGCTTCATAGAGTCCGTTCATCCAGAAATGGCCTTCACCACCGATGCGGGGAACGGAAAGAATCACCACAATCATCAGGCTGCACCACCAGAATGCACGCTTCTTCACCCGTATCAGCCAACCCAGGCGAGATAACAGCAACCCGGCAAAGAATGGATAGAGCAAGCGGACAAAGCCCACATACTGTTGTTCCCAATTCAATGCCCAACCGCCAACAATATCACCCTTCGGAGCCGTGAGACAAAGATGCAACGTAGCGCAAGCCGCCAGGAAAACAAGTACAGACAGTGCAACCTTATTGAACTTACGTACAAACAAAGCATACAGTATGTTACCGATATATTCATAATAAAGAGACCACGCCGGACCATTCAACGGATGCATTTCCGTCCATCCCCGGATGTCCCACTTCAAAGGAAGCGGAAGCAACGTACAACCATAAAGCATAATTATCAGCACGGTTCCCACTGAAACATTATCCATCCCAGGGAAACAAGGGGACTTCTGAAAGAAAAAGAAAGCAGCACCGATAATGCTACCCATAATCACCATAGGATGCAGACGGATGACACGGCGTTTAAAGAAAGTACCGATGCTCATCCGGCTCCAGCGATCATCATAGGCATAGCCGATTACGAAGCCCGAAAGCATAAAGAAAAAGTCTACGGCAAGATAACCGTGATTGATAATTTGCGTGAGATGGCTGCCACCCGAATGTGCTTCGAAAAGGTGGAAAGCTACGACCATAACAGCGGCTACACCACGTAATCCGTCAAGAATTTCATAATGTGGCTTAGAGGCAAGATAAGTTGTCTGCGTGTTCATTGAGGTATCAGATATTTTAAATTTGATTGCAAAAGTAGGATAAAAAACAATAAAACGAAATTACTCACTATATATATTGCCGTAAATAAGAATAAATCACTCTATTATCCTATTAAATTAATCTTTTTACTTGTTTATATGGCTAATTTTACGTTCGTTTGTAGTTGCTTAATTATAAAAACATTACATATGAAAAAAATATCTTTATATGCAATCATCGCTTGGTTAGGCTTGCTATGCGGCCCAGCCCTGTTTATTTCATGTTCCGATGATGATTCCGGGAAAACACCTGATACTCCCAACGAAGGTTTGGAAGTAAATCACTGGATAGAAGAGACTATGCGGGAAAACTATTTGTGGTATAATGAAATCCCACAAGAAAGCAAACTGAACTTCGATGCCGAACCGGAAACATTCTTTCGTTCTCTGCTTAGTCTGAAAGATGGAAAAGCTCGCAATGGAACACATCACTACTATTCATATATTGAGAAAAACAAAGACTATGTGTCCGGTACACGTACCAGTATTGATTCGGATGATACATACGGGATGGAGTTTGTGACTTTCAATATGGTGGATCAGAATGGTAAACCTTTGGGGTATTACCGTTCATGGGTGCTATACGTCCTCCCCGACAGTCCGGCAGAAGAAGCCGGAATTAAACGGGGAGACTGGTTGACCTACATAAATGGTGTCAAATTGAATCAGAACAATTTTACGCAATTGCTCAAAGGTCCGGCAATTGAGTTAACAATCATGTTAGATCCATCGGATGAGAATAAAACAAAAAATGTGGCATTATCCGCCTCTCGAAAGGTAGAAGATAATCCGCTATACTGTCACACAACGCTTGACGCAGGTGGCAAAAAGGTTGGATATTTACTTTATAACCATTTTACAACAGGACCAGATGGCTTTAACGACAAAGCTTATGATAATGAAATGAAAGAGATTCTCGGTGAGTTTGCTTCACAAAATGTAGATGAATTCATACTTGATTTGCGCTATAATGGGGGTGGATACCTAAGTTCGGCAACCATACTTGCCAGTTTATTAGTGGATGAAAGCCATAAGAATGATATATTCGGGATAGAGACAGACAATAAAGGTAAATCTTTTAACATCAGGTTCAATGCTGAGGGAGAAACTACACATTTAAAGTTGAATCGACTGTTCATTCTGACAAGTTCATCAACTGCTTCCGCATCTGAAGCTGTAATAAACGGATTGATACCTTATTATGGAAAAGATAATATCATTCTTATCGGTGAAACTACGGAAGGTAAAAACGTAGGTTCCCTTCATTATTCTGATAAGAAATACGAATGGGCTATTCAGCCGATTGTGATGCGTATCACGAATAAAGAAGGAGCAAGTAACGATTATAGCGCAGGACTCGATCCGAATTATCCGCTTGACGAATTTGAGAGCAAGCAGTTACTTCCCTTAGGTGATCCTAACGAATATATGCTGAATTATGCATTAAAAGTGATTAATGGTACAGTGCCCTCCTCGCGTGCTGTTGATTCTCCCAAAGAAGGAATGCGCATACCTGTTTACCAGTCTATTGAAAGACACAGTACAAACGGGGTATTACTGCCTCCGGATTATCTGAAAAGCAGAGTTACTGAATAATACTAAAGAGGTCGGAAAATTAAGTTTTCCGACCTCTTTGTTACTTACCCTAACTACTTTTCCGATAACTCTTCACAGCCCACAGGTTAAAGAAAACCGCAAAGACAAGCAAGGTTCCCAACTGCGGTAAGAGATCCGCAAAACCACCTCCACGCAGATATATAGTACGCATTACTTCTACAAAATATTTCAGCGGATTGAGGGCGGCTATAAATTGTGCCCACTGCGGCATGCTATGTATAGGCGTAAACAAACCGCTCATCAGAATAAGAATCAGCATAAAGAACCACATGACAAACATCGCCTGTTGTAAAGTGCCCGAATGATTGGAAATTACCAGCCCAAAGCCCGAAACCACCAGCAAGAAAACCATCGAGAAAAGATAAATAGTCAGAAAGTGCCCGGCGGGCAAAATGCCATAAAGCAACCAAGCCAAGAAAAAGCAGATAGTAAGTACTATATACCCAATCAGCCAGTAAGGGATCAGCTTTGCGAGAATAAAGGTGAATTTCCCAACAGGAGTCACATTGATTTGCTCAATAGTCCCCGCCTCTTTCTCGCCAACCACATTGAGAGCCGGAAGAAAACCGCAAATCATTGTCAGCAACATAACCATCAATGCCGGTACCATGAATAGTTTATAGTTCAGGTTAGGATTGAACAAATTCTGAGTCGTTATACTCACTTTCGGGAGTGCCCTGCCGGAATGCATTCCATGTGAAGAAGATTCCGCCTGCAACTCGCGTGTATAATCACTGATAATGGAGGAAAGATAAGAACTTCCCAAACCACCCTTAGTCCCATTCACCGCATTGGCAGCAATCAGCAGACGGGGACTTTTGCCATGCACCCAGTCTTTTTCAAAATCGCGGGGAATCTCCAGAATGATGTCAGCAGTGCCAATCTCCACACCTTCCAAGCCCTCGTCATATGTCTTGGGAAGGGCCGTCGTGCGGAAATAGGTGGATGCACCTATCTTGTCTACAAGGCGGCGGGAAAGAACACTATGGTCATTATCCACAATATTCAGGTTGATGTTCTTTATTTCCAGATTCGCAGCCCACGGCATCAGTATCATAATCATACACGGGAAAATGAAAATCATCTTCGGCAGGAATGAATTGCGCAGTAATTGCTTGAATTCTTTTTCTATCAGAAATTTTATCATAACAGCCCCCTCCTATTCTAATCGGTTCTTAAACTTCTTGAAACTGATAGTTATCAGTATCGTTGCCATTGTAGCAAGAATGCCGACTTCCATCAGAACAAGCGAAATATCCACTCCCTCAATCATCAGTTTACGCACAGCCTGAATGTACCAGCGGGCAGGCAACACGGCTGAAATGCCTTGCAGTATCACCGGCATACTCTCTATCGGAAATATCATGCCGGAGAGCAACATGGTAGGCATCATCAATATCAATCCGGACGCAAGCATGGCGGCAACCTGTGTCCGCGTCACCGAAGAAATAAGCAATCCCAGAGCCAGCGAAACAAAGATAAAGAGCAATGACACCGTTATGAGCCAGAACAGACTACCTGCTACGGGTACATCGAGCACATAGACTGAAAGCAACAGGATAGTCGTAAGATTGACAAACGACAATACAAAATAAGGCACCGCTTTTGCAAGAATGATGAACAAGGGTTTCACGGGAGATACCAACAGAATTTCCATCGTACCCGTTTCTTTCTCACGGACAATGGAGATGGAAGTCATCATTGCACAAATCAGCATCAGGATAAGCCCCATCACACCCGGCACAAAGTTGTACGCACTCTTCATTTGCGGATTATAGAGCAACTTGACTTCGGGAATAATGGCAGTTGCCTGCACACCCGGAGGAAGCATTTCCCGTCCGGCAGCGGTTATGATATTGGCAGCATATCCCGCCTGCGTAGTTGCCGTATTAGGGTCGGTGGCATCGGATATCAACTGCACGCGGGCCTCACCCGTATAAACACGGTTGGCAAACTGCTCGTTAAAGATGAGCGCCAAGTCTATGTCTCCCCGCTTGAAAGCAGCTTCCACCTCTCCGGGAGAATGCAGGTAAGTAGTTACGGAAAAGTATTCGCTGGCATCCAGACGGTCGATGATACGGCGGGTAACCATATCGTTGGACGGGTCTAGAACCGCTACACGTACGTTCTTCACTTCCGTTGTGATGGCAAAGCCGAAAAGGATAATCTGTACAACAGGCATACCCAGCAATATGAGCATCGTACGCCTGTCGCGGAAGATATGGAAGAATTCCTTTCGGACAAAAGCTATGAATTGTTTCATTGTCTATTCTTTATTAATCCGCCGTCCGCACTGCCTCCCGTGCAAGTTTCTGGAACACATCATCCATAGTGACGGCATTGAATTGTCGTTTTAGTTCATCAGGCGTATCAAGGGCGCGAATCACACCGTCCACCATAATGGAGATACGGTCGCAATATTCAGCCTCATCCATAAAATGGGTGGTGACGAAGACAGTGATGCCACGGTCGGCTGCTTGGTAAATAAGCTCCCAGAACTGGCGTCGGGTGGCAGGGTCCACACCGCCGGTAGGTTCATCCAGAAAGACGATTTTCGGCTCATGGAAGATGGAAACGGAGAAAGCAAGTTTCTGCTTCCAACCTAAAGGAAGGCTTTTCACTAGCGTATCACGTTCCGCACCCAAGCCGATACGCGTAAGGAGTTCATCGGTCTTCCGTGCTATTTCATCTTCCGCTATGCCGTAAATTCCGGCAAAGAGGCGGATATTCTCCCATACTTTGAGATCCTCGTAAAGAGAAAACTTCTGGCTCATATAGCCGATGTTTTTCTTCACTTCTTCCGTTTGGGTAGCTACGTCGAAACCTGCTACATGTGCCATGCCTTCCGTCGGGTGACTCAGTCCGGTGAGCATACGCATGGCAGTGGTCTTTCCGGCGCCGTTGGCACCCAGGAAACCAAAGATTTCTCCTTTATGAACGCGGAAAGAGATATGATCGACGGCGGTGAAATTTCCGAAACGCTTGGTAAGTCCGTCCACTTCAATGACGTATTCCTCTTTCTGTTCTGCCTTGCCATGCTGCAAGCCTGCCGGACAAAGTATATCTGAGAATTGTTCCAAAATACGCTTCGGAGTATCTATTCCATGTATCTGCCCTTCATTGATGAAGGCGATGCGGTCGCACTGGCGCGCTTCGTCAATGATGGGTGTAGAGGCAATGATGGTGATACCCTGCTCTTTCAGACGACGAAGCATTTCCCAGAATTCCTTACGGGAGACAGGGTCGACACCCGTAGTAGGCTCATCGAGAAAGAGAACGTCCGGCTTGTGGATAAGCGCACAACTAAGGGCGAGTTTCTGCTTCATGCCTCCGGACAATGCTCCGGCACGGCGTTTCTTGAAAGGTTCTATTTGCTGGTAGATATCTTTCACCAGGCCGTAGTTTTCTTCAATGGTGGTGTGAAAAACGGTGGCAAAGAAGTTCAGGTTTTCCTCCACCGTCAGGTCTTGATAGAGGGAGAAACGTCCGGGCATATAGCCCACACGGCGACGGATTTCCTTATAATCCCGCACCACATCCAGGCCGCAGACGGAGGCAGTCCCGCTATCGGAAAGCAGCAAGGTGGTGAGGATGCGGAAAAGAGAAGTCTTCCCCGCCCCGTCGGGCCCGATGATTCCGAACAACTCCCCGGAAGGAACCGTCAGGGAAACACCCTTCAACGCCTCCACCGCCCCATATTTCTTGGTAACGTTATCTACAACAACCGCATGTTCCATAAACTTATCACTTTATCACTCATCACTTTATCACCTATCACTTTATCACTCTATCACTCTATCACTTATCACTAAACTCCACTCCTCCATACATACCTATCTTCAGATAGCCTTCATTCTTCACGGCTATCTTGACGGCATACACCAGATTGGCACGTTCATTCTTAGTCAGAATGGTTTTAGGAGTAAACTCGGAAGTATCCGAAATCCAGGTGACAACGCCCGGATATTGCTTATGCTCATCGGTGCCATAATCAGAGAAAACGGTAACCTTCTGCCCCAACTTCACTTGTGACAATTGTTCGGAAGTGATATATGCGCGAAGATACATCTGCTGCGTATCGGCAATCTTGAAAAGTGGAGTACCCACAGCGGTCAGCTCTCCTGCTTCGGCATATTTAGCCAGCACGGTTCCGGTTATCGGAGAAGTGATATAACACTTCTTCAATTGGTCTTCCACCTGAGCCACCTGGATGCCGACAGAAGAACTCTGCCATGTCAGGCTCTGGTGACTGTTGGATAATGTGGAGTTCTGTGCCACGAGTTGTTTCCGGAGCACTTCAAGTTGATCGTCCGCATCATCTAGTTGTTTCTGGTTGGCGGCACCCACTTTTAGTAAGTTTGCCACACGATTACGCTCCCGTTCAGCAGCCGTTATCTGTTCTTTGGTGGCAGCCACTTGCTTCAAGATATCGGGACGCTGTTCTTCAACGGATTTGATGTTGGCTTCCAGTTGCAGCTTTTTCAGATAGAGTTGCACAGTGTCCACCACACCAACTTCCTGAGCTGCTTTCAGCACAGTGCCCTCTTCTATATTGAAGTAAAGCAACTTGCCCGATGCTTCGGCGGACACCAGTACTTCGGTGGTTTCGAATGTTCCGGTAGCATCATATTTCGGAGTACCATTTCCACAAGCGGAGAAAAGGGCCAATAGGGAACAAAGTCTCAGTAAATTCTTTGATTTCATAATGATGTATATTTTTGCCTTTAATTATTCAATGTATATTTCAAACTCCAAAGATTCATCAGCAATTGCACTTCATGTGCAGCTTTAGTCTGGCGTGCCAGGTTCTCTGATGTAATTTCACGTAGCATATCGGTAACGGTGAGTGTTCCGTTCGCAACTTTTGCCTCGGCAGCCTTTCTGATGTTGACACGCAAACGGATAATCTCGTCATCATCCGCCATCTGTTTGCGCATGGAAAGTATGGCGGAATTCTGTTGGGTGGATTGCAGATGGGTATTGAACAGAAAAACATCGCGGTTTGTCTCCAACAGCCTACGATTATTGTCAATCAGCTTGCGGTCGTTGCGCAAAGTATACAGACTGCCAAAGTTCCATGACATACGGACTCCTGCCACATAATATGCAGAGAAATCATCCTTCAGCATATTCAGCCCCGGATTGCCGTAAGCTCCCTGCACAAACAGCCCGAAGCGAGGACGCAAACGAGTTTTCAAGGCAGCCTCCTGCACATTTAGTTGGCTTCCCTGTGCATCGAACCAGCGAAGTTCGGGACGGTTGTTCACAAGTGAAGCTGATTCAAGAATATCCGCAGGTTTCTGCAAGGTAGTTCCGGCAGTGATTTCCTTTCCTATAAATATGGAAAGCATACTCAAATATGCTTGTCGTGAAGACTCCAATTCTATGCGCTTCTGGCGGGTATTCAGTATCTCCACGCTCACGGCATCCAGGTCGCTCTGATTGGCAATGCCATTCGCCATATAGTCAGAAACCTGTTTATGGGTACGCTCCAGGTCTTCTTGCAGAAGCTGGTTTTGTCGCAACTGTTCGTCCAGTAATAAAATACCGAAGTAAACCTGATTCACACGGTCGTTCAATGCATACATATCCACATCCTGTTTCTCACGATCTACGTCCGAAGTAGCCCGCGTCAGTTGCTTTTTTGAGTGTATGTCGCCACCATCCCAAATGTTCTGCGATACTTCAAGCATCACCTGATACTGGTCTTTAGGCATACTTTTTATATCAACGCCCGGTATCTCCACCGGAAGTTTCGTGACATCGCTCTGATACGTCGCTTTTCCCGAAATAGAAAACTGCGGCAAATATCCCTTTCCGGCATTGGCAAGATTATATTCACGTGCCTTCTCTATCAGCCCGTACTGGCGTACCAGCGGATAGTTGGCCTGTGCTTGATGCTGACATTCTTCCAGTGTCAACTGGGCATGCATCAGCGCAACCGTGAACAGAAAAGCAAAAGAAAAAATCGTTCGTTTCATGTCTATATCTGTTTCTTGTTAATTAGCTACGAATTACAGTGCAAAGATAGACCATAAAGCTACACAAATACTTTCTATTAATCGAATGATATGTTCCATTTGTTCGATATAAGATCGATAAGAGCATTAAATAACACTATTTTCTTACCTTTGCCACAGATATACATCCTTAACAGAAACCAAACAATGAAGAAAAACAAACCTCTGAATCTCGATTTTCAGGAAATAAAAGATAATGCAGACCTCATCACCCGTGCTGAATTCCGTTCTATTCACCGGGGCATCGGAATGGTTATCAGCTTTGCCCAGATGCAAAGTTCACTGTTCCGCGTCGGACAACCCTACCGTGCAAAAGAGAGCCGCATCATTCGCATCACCCAAGGCGTAGGGAAAATCTCTATCAACCTCGTAGAGCATGATGTGGAGAAGCAAATGGTTATCGTCATCCCTCCGAACTCACTTATAGAAGTAATAGATATAAGTCCGGATTATGATTTTCAAGTCATTGTCCCTGAGAATGATTTCCTGCCGGCTGTGCAGAGCAATAGTATAACAGACTTATACGGCAGACAGGAAATTGTACTCTCCCTAAGTGCGGAAGAATGGGAACATACCGGCGAGTTTTTCTCCCTGCTTTGGAAAAGCATGCACCGTTCACCCTTCCACACCGAAGTGGTACAGCATCTGGTGACTGCCGTGCTATATGATATACGATATATGCTCGACCAGAAACAGACAGCCTCCCGCACACACTTTTCCCGTCAGGAAGAGACGTTCAACCGTTTTATAACTTTGGTAAACGAGCATGGCAAACATGAACGTAACATAAGCTTTTACGCCGACAAACTATGCCTGACACCCCATTACCTGAGTACGGTGATTCGTGAAACCAGCGGACAAACGGTCATGCAATGGATTAACCAGGCAGTAGTGCTCGAAGCGAAAGTGCTACTTAAACATAGTGATATGCTGGTATTCCAAATTTCGGATGAACTGAATTTTCCCAATCCATCGTTCTTCTCAAAGTTCTTTAAGCGAATGACCGGAATGACTCCGGCAGAGTATCAGAAGAATACATAAAAAGACAAAATAAAAAGTGTCTTACAACAGGATAATGCGTTTCTGCATGATATCTATCAACTGCGCTTTCAATTGTTTGGCATTAATAGGTTTGGGCATATATCCATCGAAACCGCTTTCCATAACCTTTTGCTCGTCCGAAGCATAGGCAAAGGCCGTGACGGCAATAATGGGAGTCTTTGCCGAGTACTTGCGAATTTCCTGGGTAGCTTCGTAACCATCCATCACAGGCATATTGATATCCATCAACACAATCTGCGGATTATGTTCCCTGAACATCTCTACCGCTTCCCTGCCATCCCAGGCATGAATCAGTTGATAGTCAAATTTCAGGATAGACTCAAACAGTTTGTAATTACTTGCATTGTCTTCGGCAACCAGGATGGTTAACTTGCCCTTTTCCACTACGATGGGTTGGGCGTCCTCCTGTTTCCTCGTTTTATCTACATCCACAGCCGATGAATAAGGCAATGTGAACCAGAAAGTCGAACCTTGTCCTTCTTCCGACTCCACACCGATTTTTCCACCCATGTGCTCCAGCAGCGTCTTGCAGATGGAAAGCCCCAATCCGGTCCCCTGTGCAAAAGAATTCAGTTTGACGAAGCGTCCGAAGATGTTCTGCTGCTTATCTTTAGGAATACCGCATCCGGTATCCGCTACATAAAAATACAGTTCCTTTTCCCGCAATTCATAGCCGAAACGGATACTCCCCTTTTGGGTGAATTTAATGGCATTAGTCACAAGATTTATCATCAACTGAGATAACCGGTTTTTCTCCGTATGGGCTATGCAAGGTTTTGCCGGTTCCACAAATTCCAGTTTCACCGCATTCGATTTCACTCTCAGCAACAAGCCACATTCCAATTCTTTCATCAATGCATTCAGATTGACATTGGAATATTTTAAATCCAGCGTGCCGGCTTCTATCTTCGATAGGTCGAGAATATCACTTATCAGTTGCAGCAACAACGTGTTATTATTCTCGATGATGCTGACATACTCCTGTTTCTCCTGCTCCTCTTCAGTAGATGCCAATATCCCTGAAAAGCCGACAATCGCATTCAGCGGAGTACGTATTTCATGGCTCATATTGGCAAGGAAAGCCGATTTCAGACGATTGGATTCTTCGGCACGGTCTTTCGCCGTGGTGAGTTCCTGCTCCATCTTCTTGCGATTGGTAATGACGAGGGAAGACCCAACCAACGTAAGCGGCTTCCCATTCTCGTCGCGTGTTTCGACGGCAGCCTGGGCTTCTACCCAATCTATCTTGCGCAAATTGTTTTTCTGTACGTTGACTATCCGGTATTCCTCTTTTACTTTCTCCGAACGTCCCTCAATCAAGTCCTGATATGCCTTTTCCACCCGTTGGCGGTCTTCCTTGAATATCTTGGCAAAATATTGCGAATCGGGCACAGCCAGTTGCTCTTCTTCCACTTCTTTCCCGGTGATACTCAACTCTATCGGTTTATTGATGTCGCATAAAATGGTTTTGCTCAATAAATCCCACTTCCAAGGAACAATGTTGGCTACATCAAGAGCCATGGCAAGCTTGTTGTTCGTAGCACTCAGTTTCTGCTGTGCTTTATGTAGTTCCGTACTATTCAGGCAGAACACATCAATCATATTGCCTTGATTCGTACCTTTCAATATCACATCATAGAAAGTATTGATGGCCTTAAAGTAATAAGGGAATGTAATTGCCCTGTTCTCCGCCAATGCAATCTTGGTGAAGTGCAGGAACTCAGTCATAGATTCAGGAAATATTTCACTGGCTTTTTTGCCGACAACCTCTTCTTTACGATAGAAGTGTTTCTCAAATTCTGAATTTACATTCCTGTAAATCAGTTCGACAGGCGTACCATTTTCATCGGTAACCAGTTCCTCCCGCATATAAAGCAGAGGCATATTATTCACCAGATTCTTATAGGTAGCCATCATGTCTATCTCTTTCTGTTGTGCCTTCTTTAGCTCATTCAGGTTGCGAATGCGATAGAGGAAAAGCAGTGTAAGTAACAAGATACTGAAAAGCGTTCCTAAAATGAAATATCGGTAGTGCTCCCAGAATGTAAGAGGCTTATTCAGGAAACGAGTATTTGCAGGACACTGTGAAGGAGAAAGCCCCTTGCGCAGCAACACTTCGTAATTAATGACAGGTGCTCCATCAACCGGAATATAGAAAGGAATGTCACGCGCTTGTTTTCCTCCCAGTATTTCCGCCATTACCTGAGTCAGCCGTTGATTATACTCCCCCTGATCATTGGTATATCCGCCTACCATACCATCTTTTCCGCTCGCAATATCTATAAAATTCAAGGAAAACAGAGGAGCGTTAGCCGTAGCTATGAGTTTATGAGAATTGGTAGCCAGCCAAGTGTTGCCTGCAAACGTGGATTTATAGTACCAGGAAGCGAACAATACTCCTGTCGTCTTTGAGTCTACATAATATAAGGAGTCCAGCAACTGATTCGTGGTCATCTTTTCAGAAGACAGAAACTGGAACTTGATGTGCGGATAGTTCGCTCTCAACTCTTCTTCTATAATTGCCGCATTGTTCTGATTGATTTGCCGTCCATCACCGATATATACCAGTTTCTTCATATCGGGGACGATCTGTTTCATCAATTGAATATTTTCGGGAAGATAGAGGTCGGCATACAAGAAAGTCAGGTTATAAGGGTCAGCCAATTCGGAGACAGGACCCCTGTCGAACTTCCTGATAGGCTGTTTCCGAAGATATACTTCCTTGGAGCCTACGTAATCTTCCTGTGCACAAAGGATGATAGGAATATCTCCCCACATCTTTCTCAATTCATCCCGTAACATCAATGCCGGATTTCCCAGTAGAACCAACATACGGGGGCGCTTCTGATATTTACTTAAAACATCATGCTTAAATTCTTCCAGAATGGTATCCTTATCAATCAGCAGCATATTCATATGCTCTGCATAAAGAGTGAGGTTAGGGTCTTTCTGCACAAATTCCGTCATACATGAAATTACCCGGCTGCTCCAGGGGGAAGCATCTGTATATGAGTTGATACATAAGATGTAACATTTCGCATCTATTTCATCTCCCTGTGCACAAACTGTATTTATAGTCAAAAGGCACAGAAGAAAAAAAGAATATAGTACTTTCATCCGTGTTAGGGGGCTTTTATGTTCCGCAAATATTTGCTCGTTTTACCTTGCGCTGCAAAAGTAGTGAAAAAGAAGAAATAAGAAACAGTCTTTGTTTATTTATTCCATAATGCCACACTTTAATGCCCGAAATGCCACACTTCAACAACTGGAATGCCACACTTCAAGACCATAAATGCCACACTTCGGCTCTCTCCGAGTGTGGCATTCCAGTTGTTGAAGTGTGGCATTTATCTGCATTATCCAACAGCAGATAAAAGATGTGATTTACAATTTTCTTTTCTCCCTGCAATACGACCGGTGTCCATAAACAACAATCACCACGAAACAGATGAACGGAAGGATAAATGAAAGGTTTACGGCAGGCATACCCAGCAATGTATGGCAATCGATGATACTTGCCTGAACCGGAGGCAATACCGAACCTCCCAGAATAGCCATAATCAATCCCGCAGCACCAAATTTGGCATCATCACCCAATCCCTGCAAAGCGATACCATAAATTGTGGGGAACATCAGAGACATACAGGCAGATACGCCCACCAGACAATACATTCCCCAGATATTCTGGAAACCGATTACTCCGGCAGTAAAGAAACAAGCTACAATAGCCAACACCTTCAATAACAGCCCCGGACTGAGGTATCGCAGAATAAATGTACAGATGAAGCGGCTGGCACAGAAAATAATCATAGCTATGATATTATACTGTTGCGAAAGAACTTCCGCTGCCTTTTCTTCCATACCTTGCGCCATAAACAAACGTGTGCCGTACTGGATGACGAATGTCCAACACATGATTTGCGCTCCCACATAGAAAAATTGGGCAACCACTCCTTCACGGTAATGGTGTATCGTGAATATCCGCTTCAACGTAGGCAGAAAATTAATGCCATGAGACTGGTCGCCATTCTTCGGCATCTTCACCATTCGGATTACGAGCAGCATGGCCAGAATAACAAGCCCGATGATGAGATAAGGAGCAATCAGTACCATCAGATCAGAATCGCGTACAGCCGCAAATTCCGTATCCGAAAGTTGGCTACGTTCCACCGTATCCATCGGATTGAGGCGGTTCTGGATGAAATTCATAGCCACATACATACCCAGCAACGAGCCCATCGGATTGAAAGACTGTGCCAAGTTCAGGCGGCGGGTAGAGGTAGCCTCATCACCCATAGAGAGGATGTAAGGGTTACAACTCGTCTCCAGAAACGACAAGCCACACGTCAAGATGAAATAAGCAATGAGAAAAGGATAATAATTCCCCGTCAGCATGGCGGGATAGAACAGGAATGCACCTATGGCATACAGTCCCAATCCCAGTAACACACCCGCTTTATAAGAATACCTGCGGATGAAAATAGCCGCCGGAAATGCCATAGCGAAATA
>UMIN01057474.1_pt1 | contig 20816 bp, 27 predicted proteins | sample 1965811 | NCBI WGS metagenome assembly UMIN01 (sample SAMEA4836123, study PRJEB28245) | human gut metagenome | biome: gut microbiome; material: fecal sample | place: Denmark | collected 2008
GTACACGAGCAAGATTGGTAATTGGTGACTGCATGCTTCCAAGCAATTTGGCCAGCAATTCTTCTCTTGACGGAATCTTTGACAGTTCTGTCAGACCGTCAACATCGTATACCGTGCCTTCAATCACGCCTGCTTTTAACTCAAGGGCTTTTGCATCTTTTGCGAACTTGCAAAGGATTCTTGCCGGAGCTGTAGCATCGTCTTTAGAGATCGCAATAGCGCTTGGTCCTTCCAAGTGTTCTTCTAAAGCTGCTAATTCAGTTCCTTCAAAAGCTCTCTTCATCATTGTGTTTTTACAAACTTTGTAGACGATTCCTGCATCCCTCAACTGTTTACGCAGTTCTGTATCCTGAGCAACAGTAAGTCCGCGATAGTCAACTAATACAACGCTTGCTGCATCTTTGACATCTTCTGCAATAGCCTGTACGATTGGTTGTTTCAATTCAACTTTTGCCACGAATGGTGCACCTCCTTATAGTATTTGTCCGACTGCGTAAGGAAATAAGTGCTATATGCTAAAAAGCCTCTATATCCAAAGACATAGAGGCATTGTAATTCATAATAACAGAATCCAACTTTCCTCGGCAGGCGTTTGTCTACTTACGCTTACGCACCTGCTGTCTTCGGCAGTCATCGTGAGATATTATATCATCACGCAGATTCCTTGTCAATACTTTTATATATTCCTGCTATTCTATTTCGCCCAGAACCGCATATGAGGGATCATTTTTATCATCGCGGCTGGTATTATACATTTCAAGATCTTTATAATGGGAAATGATGCGGGTGTTATCTCCTGCAACCGTCCTCTTTACGATCAGCCACTTGCCATCACGGCATTCCCAGTTATCAATATCCCGACACCTGGCCTCTACCGTAAATGTCTTGCCTTCCTTGCCCGGCATCTTGCAGGCAGCGTACATATAAGTCTCGCTGACTGCTTTATCCCCGTCCACCTTGATCAGGATGTTCGTCATCATATGATGGGTACAGATCATATGTCTGTGCTGCTCCAGCATATTATCAATAAATCCTCTTCCCGTTCCTCTGTAAGTGGGGCCATAGTCTACCTGGCTGTCCTCTGCAAACACAGAATACCCCAGTTCATTGTCAATACGGTCAAGCGCGCGGCAGTAAACGTAGATCTGATCCCTTATAGCCTCTTTTGCCAGCAGTGTCTTAATCTCATCCATTTCTTTCAACTCCTTTATTTTTTTGCGTTCCACTAATATCTGTCCTCAGTATACAATCCCGGCGCATTTATCCAAAGCCATATCCGCCTTGCTTTCACGCAGCGACAAGGACAAAAATGCGTCAATTTATTACCGGACAGTCCGTTCTTATATGTCTTTTAAGGATTTCCACCTGGATTCTATCAGCCCTACCGCCTACTGCCAGAATCCCGTGATTAATACGATCATCTCCTGAAGCCTCCATCCGTCTCAACGCCACAGACAACGGAAAAGAGACAGCATAGCAAGATTTGCTATACTGCCTCTTATTATTCATCTAATATGCAATTACATAACCTTAATCGGGTTAATCTTAACGCCAGGTCCCATTGTAGAAGTAAGCGTCACGCTCTTTAAGAACTGACCCTTTACAGCGGATGGCCTTGCCTTGTTGATTGCATCAATAAGCGTCTGGAAGTTGTCCGTAAGCTGTTCTTCGGTAAATGAAGCCTTACCTACTGGCACATGGATAATGTTTGTCTTATCAAGTCTGTACTCAATCTTACCGGCTTTGATGTCCTGGATTGCCTTTGTCACGTCCATAGTTACCGTTCCGGCCTTCGGGTTCGGCATTAATCCCTTAGGTCCGAGAACACGTCCAAGACGTCCTACAACACCCATCATATCCGGAGTGGCTACTACTACATCGAATTCAAACCAGTTCTCGTTCTGGATCTTTGGAATCAGTTCTTCTCCGCCTACGTAATCTGCTCCTGCCGCTTTTGCTTCATCAGCCTTTGCGTCCTTTGCAAATACTAAGATACGGACTTTCTTACCTGTTCCGTGCGGAAGTACGACCGCGCCACGGATCTGCTGGTCAGCGTGACGCCCGTCACATCCGGTTCTGATATGAGCCTCGATTGTCTCATCAAATTTTGCTACTGCAGTCTTTTTAACTAATGACACTGCTTCCGCAACATCGTAGAGCGTTCCTCTGTCAATTGCCTTTGCAGCCTCAACATATTTCTTTCCTCTTTTCATTCTAAAAAACCTCCTTGTGGTAATGTCGGGATAACCCTCCCACTTTCTATCGTTTACAATTTACTCTAGTCTTCAACCTTTACGCCCATGCTGCGGCATGTTCCGGCGATCATGCTGATTGCTGATTCAATGTTGGCCGCATTCAGGTCTGGCATCTTTAATTCAGCGATCTCCTGAAGCTGAGCCTTTGTGATGGTGGCAACCTTTGTCTTGTTCGGAACGCCTGAACCAGACTTGATATTGCAGGCCTTCTTAATCAGGACTGCTGCTGGCGGCGTCTTTGTGATGAAGCTGAAACTTCTGTCATTGTAAACCGTGATTACAACAGGAATAATCATGTCTCCCTGATCTGCAGTCTTAGCGTTGAACTGCTTTGTAAATTCAACGATGTTTACACCGTGCTGACCAAGCGCAGGTCCAACCGGTGGTGCCGGTGTTGCTTTTCCTGCAGGGATCTGTAACTTAATATAACCTTCTACTTTTTTTGCCATTTCAATTACCTCCTTGTGGTGCCTTCGGGAACGTCTTCGTCCCTCCCACTACCTGTTACATTTTCTTGACTTCTGCGAAACCAATTTCAACCGGCGTTTCGCGGCCGAATAGTTCAACATTGATGGTTAGGCTCTGCTTCTGTATATTCATAGACTGGATAACGCCAACCGTATCTGCCCATGCACCGGCAATAACCTGAACCGTGTCGCCTTCCTGAAAGTCAACGACAATGTTCTCCTGCCTGATCCCAAGCGGCGCCATCTCTGCATCCGTCAGCGGAACCGGCTTGGAGCCTGGTCCTACGAATCCCGTTACGCCTCTTGTGTTACGGACAACATACCACGTATCGTCATTCATAATCATATGAATCAGCACATAGCCTGGAAACATCTTCTTCTGTGTCGCCTTCTGAACGCCGTTCTTCATCTCTACGACATCTTGCATCGGAACGCGGACTTCCAGAATCTGATCTTCCAAATGTCTGTTTTCAATTGTCTTATCAATGTTGGCTTTTACTTTGTTTTCATACCCGGAATAGGTATGAACTACGTACCATTTTGCCTCTGACATAAACTCACCTTTCTTGCCCGCAGTTTATCAGTTCTATTTTACTAATAAATCCACTCCATACTGGGCAATAAAATCAACGATCGCTATGATTATTCCCAGAACTACGGACACGGAAACAACTGCCGTCGTCTGTTTTGCAAGTGTCATCTTATCTGGCCAAATGATTTTCTTAAATTCTCTGTTAAGACCTTTGAACCAGCTTTTCTTCTGAGTCTTATCGCTCATGACATCCACTCCTTTACGGCGACTATTTTGTCTCTTTGTGCAATGTGTGTGACTTGCAGAACTTACAGTACTTCTTAGTCTCCATGCGCTCAGGATGTGTTTTCTTATCCTTCGTCATGTTGTAGTTACGCTGCTTGCATTCTGTACATTCCAATGTGATTCTTGTACGCACAACTTCCACCTCGCTTCATGTTTCTTGTGTTAACATTGTTACTGGTAGCTTGCGAGGCTACCCAAATTTTAGGCATAAAAAAAAGACCTACTTCCATTCGCTAGAATAGTGTATCACAGAAAGCCGGAAAATGCAAGTCCTCTTTTCTTCATATTGTCCGAGACTTGTCCGAGTGTCCGAGGAATTCTTATTTGGATCGAAACAATATGGCTTTTGGCCTTTGAATTCCTCGGATAATTGAAAATCTCGGATAAGGCGCGCTTATTTACTTTTAAGACAGCATAAAAAAGGATTTCGTCCTATTTTTCCGCTTTTTTTCTTATGCCAACATATATCATAACGATGACAACTGCGCTGATACCAATCAAACTCAGATAGTACATAGCATTGGATTCATCGCCTGTTTTTGGCCGCTCCTGCGGAACAGGCTCTATTTCATAGACATTTTCAAATGATACTCCTGCAAGCTTATCCAACTCCCCTTCCGGATAAAGCACTGCTGTCACTTCCATTCCGTCGCCATCTTCCGCATTGGTAACATAAACAGTTAATTCATACTTTGTCGTATCATAAGTGCATTTTGGATTTGTTCCAGGCTTCTGAGTAATGGTATATGTGTAAATACCCAGATTATCATATCTTATCACCGGAAATTTCTTGCTCTCTGCTCCAGTCAGCGTCATTGTGCAGATACCGTCCTTTGAACCTTCCGGCATCGGATATGTCACATCGTCGGCAGCCATTTCTACCACAAATTCTTCTGCCTTCTCAGGAAGCGTTCCTTCAAGCGATATCTCTACCGGTATAGAAACACTTAAGTCTCCGGCAGCAAAAGCCATCTGCATCGGCAGCATAGCGCAAAGTACCGTCATACAAAGCGCTCTAACTATCTTGGTTATTCTCGTTCTCATCTTAACCCCTCCTACTCTCACTGTTTAACAAGGCTCCATCGCAGCCAGAATAATGGTTCGCGCATCTGTAAATTCAGACGAACAAGTCGATAACGCAAGAACCTGCAAATTGGAATCCTTCCTCAGTTCATTCACGGTATCTTGATGCAGGTGTAATGCATTCTTCTCTGCATAAGATATCAATCCATCTATGTCATTCTGCCACTGATTCGGCTCAAAGATATAATCATCCCCGGCCTCTATCAGAAGGCAGGCAAAGATTTCAAGTTTATAGCTCCTGTCAGGCAGGATTAGCATTCCTGTCGTATTTTTCGTAAAAAATGCCTCATCTTTATAAAGGTCCAGATCTCCGAACATACTCCCGTTCTTCATATGATGACCATAGAGAAGTGAATATCTGTCGGAGAATGTTCTGTCATTGCGGGAATCCAGAAAGATACTCCCGGCAAGGGCAAAATCACCATATACGTCCTGATTCAGATAGATCATATTATTTGCTCCCTGTAAAACAGGATAGTCCACCTTCGTATTATCAAGACTTACCCAGGCACATACGTCCGGGTTGATTGCAAGCAGTTCCTCGAAAGACGCTTTGTCCTGATCTGCATCAGGTTTTAATTTTTTCATATCCGCCTGCACATCTTCGGCAGCGGCATAGATCCGGTTGTTGTCCCACAATGCATAAACCGCATATAGCCCTGCAGCACATAGCGATAAGACAACAATGAAGTTGATAATAGTATTTGCGGCTTTTAAAAGGATTTTCGATACTTTCATAACTACCGGCCCGTCAGGCAGCCGCACTCCTTTCCATATCTGTTGTTCCAGTTTCACAGAGGGCCGCCTCTGGCCCTCTGTACCGGATAGTTTTCACTAATTCTTGATTATTATCTTACGCGTGCGAAACGTCTCTTAGCAAAGAATACTACGATTCCTACGAAAGCAGCTGCAAGAAGCAACAGATATGGCAGATTGTCCATACCAATTCCTGTATCAACAGTTGTACCTTTTTCGTTGTTAACAGTTGCTGCACCTGTTGTATCTGCCGCAATAGTACCTTTTTCACCTGTATATGTAACAGTGTATCCCTTAGAAGGATCACTTCCATTTGTATCTGTTCCAGCATGTTTACTCTGCTCTACTACTTCATAAGTAACGCCAGCTGGAATGTTGTTGAAAGTAACTAAGGCATCCTTGTGTGCAAGTGAAAGAGTCTTTGTTACTGTCCAAACATCGCCTGTCTTTACCCACTCATTCACTGCGATATCTGCTGCACCTGAAATTGCACTCTTAACCTCTTTAGTAGATGTAAATTTTACATCGATATCAAACTTCTGTGTCTTGCTTGCCAGGTTACCGGAAACATTCTTTTTAACTGATAAGTTTCCAAGATCATACTTATTAACAATTTCGTCAATTTTTCCTTCTTTTCCATCAGTTGTTGTAAATGCTGTTGTTGCAACCAAATTGTCATTTTCATCATAAGCTACAAGAACCTGAACTCCGAAAGAATTTGGTGCATAAGTAACACCCTGTGTAGTTCCTGCAACTTCTGAAACTGTATAGTTCCATTTCCCTACTTTAGAGTAAGTCGGAACAGTAACTACAACACTACCAGGGTTTGATGCAACTGTATGATCTGCAATTGTAATCATAGTTCCATCCGGGTTCCCTTCATCGGCAGTTACGCTAAATTTCAACGTTTCGGTTGGGAATGTAGCCGGAGTCTCACCTGCTGAAGTCTCATACCGTTTTTCGAATGTAAAAGTCTTTGCCTCTGAAGATGTACCGTCTGCTGCAAATGCAACATTACTCATGCCCAAAACTAGCGTAAGCGCAAGCATGATCGAAGCTAATTTTTTCATATGATTTTCCTCCTCATATCTTGTGAATTTGTAATCTATGCTGATTCTGCCTTCCTGACAGAATGAAGCAACTAATATATTTACTTACAGTCCCTGTCTGCGAAGGATGGTAATTGCCTTTCCCTTCACATCTTTCATGGGAACCGTTCCAAAATCCCGGCTGTCTTTCGCCCGGGTGCGATAATCTCCCAACAGGAATATTTCACCTTCCGGTATCTCTAACGGATATTTCAATCCGTCTTTGGCGTAAGTTGGATACATGATTTCCCCACCCTGTGTGGTTCCATTTACCTGAAGTTCTCCACTTTCATCCATCATTACCCTGTCACTACCCCTGGCCGCAATACGCCCAATGTGCGTGTTTCCGTCTACCATGCAGACGACCACATCGTCCTTGACGTAATCCTTCTGCAGGCGAAATCCGATAACCAGATCCCCATCTTTAATCGCTGGAAACATATCATTTCCTTTAGCTTGTGTAATAAAGAATACCTTAGAAAACAGGAACCATCCTAACAGAGCAAGGAACAAGATTCGAAATAAAAGACGAATCCATTCCTTTCTCTCCAGCACACTGTTTCTGCGCCGCCTGATTACCTGCTCCGGCGTCTCAGATTGATTTTTCTGTTGCATTACCTGTTTTCTCCTGTCTCGGTTCACTCTTTCTCCGCCGTTGTACTGGTTTTTCCCCCGGCTTAGTCGAATGGGATATCTGTTCTTCTAAAAGAGCATCATATCTTGCCCGTTCCGCCGAAAGCGCTGATTCATACATAGAGTTGAGTTCCTCGATTTTCTTCCATACATCCGCTTCTTCTACACCACCGAAAAAAGCCTTCTTAAATCGAACTTCCTGAAGCCATTTACTAATACGCTGCTGTTCATGATTGAGCGGACGTGAACGAGTTTTCTTCATAAATTCCACCCGGCTTAGTTTCCGTTATGGCGTCTGCGTTTTCTTATGAATGCCACTACACCTGCAGCCACTACTGCAAGAATGAGAATATATGGCAGAGAATCAAGTGCGACACCTGTGTCAATAGTACCCTCTCTGTGATTCTCTACAATGATCTGGACAGGTCCTGTTGCTCCAACTGGAATAGTATAACTATGATCTGCTCCCAGTGTTATGTTGCCGACCTTAATTGTCATCTTATAATCCGTAGCGCCACTCTCTGAAATAGTCAGTGTTGAACCAATTCTGACACCATTCAGCATTACCTTATCTTCATGACCAAGAGCAAATGTTGCAGTCTTCTTATCAGCAGAAAGCGTGTAGCCTTCTCCTGCCTCCATCGCTTCTGTACAGTTTACAGTAAAGCCGAACTCTTCATTTCTGTCTCCTATATTTCCTGTGATAAGCTTCTGAATCTCTACAGAAGTGGTTGTCGGGGTATAGGTGTTAGTGATGCTGATATCCGGATTGCTGGCTGCCGAAATACTGTAATTAAGCGTTGCAACATGGCTCCAGTTACTTGTGTTTGCAAGAATTACTTCCTCTGTATCCGGATTATACCTCAAACTTTTCCCTTGCACGGTATATGGTCCGTTTCCGTTTGTAGAAATACTATAAAAATTAACCGGTGTTTTCCAGTTACCTCCGATACCAGTTACCGCTGCCGTTACTGTTGCTCTCTGAGATGCGGTAAGTGGAGTCTTGGATATTACAACACACCCATCCTTTCCTGTCAGAGCCGCTGCGAATAAAACATTCTGATCTCCATCAATTTTTACAGGCCAGTTTGTATGACTGCACTCGGTGTATACATCCGATGTCACTTTAAAGTCTGCTGCTTTGACTTCAACATCCGCTCCTGTACCGCTTGTTGCCAGGCTATATCCTGGAACCTCCGCTCCGGACTCTGTTACAGAATAAACTCCGACTGCTGCATTGTCTATTCTCCATTGCCATGTGAGTCCATCTGCACCTCTACTTATTACATTACTACTATTCAACGTATAAGGTGTTCCGCTTTGATTAGTCACCTGTATCTGAAATTCTGCCGGAATCTGATTCACTGTAATTCCCCGGAAAGTCTTTCCCACAAGGATATAATTCGCATCCGGATTTATATCTGCATAGGTTGCGATACCCTGATTTGCTAGTTCCGCCCCCATATCCGCATGCTGCTCGTCATCTGTTACAGGCTCTGTTAACGCTTGTATCTCTGCTTCATTTTCTGCTGTGTTTTCCTCCGGCGCCGCCAGTACGCTGATATTCATTGCCATAACCATCACTAATACCAACATTGCAGACAACCACCGCTTACGTTTTCCTGATTTCATTGTTACACTCCTTCCTCTCTTCCTTATCTATATGTCGACGCTATTTTCTATCCGTCTCATAAGTCACACGATTCTTCTTTTGCCCGCTCACTCCATCTTTAGTAATGGCACAGGCATCCACTGCTCCGATAATTGCCATGTACCAGTCCACTTTCTGATACACCGATCTCATTTCCATGAATTACATTTTGCGGGTATAACGCTCCCTCCTTACTTTCCTGTACGCTTACGTTTCACACCTAGTTCTTACCCGGCATACAGGTTCTTCCTAACCACTACAGCCATCTCTTCTGTGGATTCATGCACGAAAAATCAGACTTTTTCGTTCGGAAGTGTTATAGTATATAAACGTATAGGATAGTGCCCGTCTACACCGTGTAAATGGTGTTGCCGGATATAAACTATACCAAAACCATATGGATATGTAGTAAAATAGTGTTTTGATTACTGACTTCTTTTGTCTGAAAAAGGGAACGGAAAAGTCTACCTTTTCTATCAAATATTTCCAGTTTCTCTATTTGTTTCCCTCGCCCACCGGAGAAATGTATCTTGTGCAATACCGAGTTTCTGTGCTGCCTGCCTGGAACTTATCTCCCCCTCTTTCCATGCTCTGCATAGCATCGGAAATTCCGGTGGTTTCGGAATTTTGGGTCTTCCGAAACTTACTCCTCTTTGCTTCGCCGCCACAATTCCTTCTCTTTGCCTCTGCCGTATATTTTCTCTCTCGGTTTGTGCCACATAGGAAAGAATCTGAAGTACCATATCTGCTACAAAGGTACCTGTCAGATCTTTACCTGTCTGACGCGTATCCAGAAGCGGCATATCCAGAACAACAATATCGGCCTTCTTCTCCTTTGTAATTATCCGCCATTGTTCCAGAATCTCTTCGTAATTTCTTCCCAAACGGTCAATGGATTTGATAACCAGACAGTCGCCGGCACGAAGTTTTTTGGTCAGTTTGCGATACCCGGGGCGTTCGAAATTCTTTCCACTCAGTTTATCCATGTAAATATTTTTCTCCTTCACCGGAAACGCTTTCAACGCGATAATCTGTCTGTCCTCATTCTGCTCTTTTGTCGATACACGCACATATCCGTATACTTGTTTTTCCATTTCAAAAACCTCCGTTCTTCAGTATTTTCCTATTATCCCTCTTTTCTTTCATTTTAATTAATCCTGAATCCATGAAGTTCAAACTCTCTTAATTGCAGTTTCGCCTGTTGGGTGACGTGATTTTCTGCTATAATCTTCTCAGTCAATCTCGTTTCACGAGGAGACTAAGCCATGAAAGACATTAAAATTAAAATAAGCGATCCAGCCGGATGAATGTTACGCCCAACCGTTCACATAAATTTTTATAACAAACTTGACATCACAAAATCTATTTGTTATATTACACATAGAACAATCAGGCAGCGTTGAATGATGAATGCCTTATCATACACATTGTCCGATCGCTTGCCTAAGCCAGTCAGGATTTTCGACCCATTAGCGCGGTCAGATTTAAAGGAGGTGGTCTTTAATGGGAACAAAAAGAGATTATTATGAGATATTGGGAATAGAAAAGAATGCAGATGCGGGAAAGATCAAGTCCGCATACCGAAAACTGGCAAAGAAATATCACCCCGACACGAATTCCGGGGATGCTGTGGCAGAGCAGAAGTTTAAAGAGGTCACGGAAGCATATAATATTCTTAGCGATCCGGAAAAAAAGAAACTGTACGACCAGTTCGGCCATGCCGGCCCAGATGGCGGTCCGGCCGATTCCGGCTTCTATCAAAGCGGGGATATAGATGACCTCTTCGGCGATATCTTTGGCGACCTCTTCAGAGGCCGGCAGTCAGGCAGTTTCCGCCAGGGAGGATTCCGCCAGGAGTCATTCCGGCAAAAAGGCGGCAATCTCCATGCCGATATATCCGTTACCTTCGAAGAGGCAGCCTTCGGCTGCGATAAGGTTATCACCCTTTCAAGCCCGGAGAAAGGCCAGCCGCCCCAGACTCTCAAAGTCCGCATCCCTGCCGGGATAGACAGCGGAAAGAGCATACGGCTTCGTGGCAAGGGAATGCCGGGAAGCAGCGGCGGCGAGCCCGGCGATCTGCTTCTAAAAGTATCCGTTTTAAAGAAATCCGGCTTTGAGCGTAAGGGATTAGATATCTACACCACCGCGGACATTCCTTTTACGGTCGCCGCGCTTGGCGGAGAGGCTTATGTACAGACCCTTGCGGGAATCGTTCTGTGCAAGATCCAGCCAGGCACCCAGTCAGGCACTAAGATCCGACTCAGAGGCAAAGGCATCGTGTCCATGAAGGACTCTTCCGTTCACGGCGATCAATATGTCACCGTACGGATTCAGGTTCCAAGGAATCTAAGTCCGGAGTCGAGAAAGAAACTGCTGGAATTCGACGCGGTCTATAAAGGCACATCCTCCGACAGCGGCCGGCATGCTACAAGTTCCAGCTAATACATGAACAAATGGCATGATATCCCAGGCAGGACGATAAATGTGATCGTCCGCCTAAGAGCATCATGCCATGATCATTCTGTCTCCCTTTGAACCGAGAACGCCAAGTGGGGCATATACTTATTGTAATAGTTCTTCACGCACTTCCCCGCTACCGTCATTTTGTTTCGCTTTGCGACATTCTGGGACGCAATATTGTTGTCTCGAATAATCGAATACACTTCTTTTGCCCCCAAAATGTCAAACGCATATTTCTTACATGCAATTGCAGCCTCAGTCGCGTAGCCCTTATGCCAGAAATCCTTCGCCAGAAGATATCCTACCTCAAGCACCTGCTCCCCATTCAGGTCCTGCATCGTCAATCCGCATTGGCCGATCACCTCTCCGGTTTCTTCCAGCACTACCGCCCACAGGCCAAATCCATCATTTTCATACCGATTTAACTGCAATTCCAGCCACTCCCGAGCCTCCTTGTCATCAAATGCATGCTCATACGCATACATGACCTCTTCATCCTTTAGCATCCTGCACAGCGCCTCGTAGTCCTCCCGGCGTATCTCGCGCAGATAGAGCCTATCTGTTTTCAATATGGCCTCAATCGGAGTAAAGATTGCATCGCACTGGTTTAAAAAGGCCCAGTAGCAATCACCGTAGGACCAATGCCACCATTCCGTAGGATAATTTGCAAATCCGGCCTTTTCCATAATGTCGATCAATATCTTCCGGTTTCTTCGGGCCTCTTCGCTAATATAGTCTGAATATAAATAGGTACGGTTCTCCGGCTCAAGCGGAACCGCGTTGTATACCGTCCCCATATCCTGTTCCTCTCCATCCTTTAGAAGCGTTAGATCGATGGCCCCGCCGGTGGGGTGTCCGGCAACCTTCACCGGCGCCACAAACTGGCAAGTCATCTTATATATCTCCTCATCGCTTCTGGCGGGATACATCTTCTTATAGTCCCGATATGCCGTTTCAAAACTCTTCTTCTGCTGGGACAGCGGCCTGTAGGCTTCTTTTATCAGTATCTGATAGCCCGGCGGCAGATATCCGGCGGCCTCCTTTAACATCTCTGCCACAGAACGCCTTGCATGGCAGAAAAAGTCTGACTGGTTCATGATCTGGCTTCTGCTTTCATCAACCAATATGTCTTTGTGGATGCCCTTAAGAGATGCCAGTTCTTCCTGGTTCTCTCCGACTGCTATGTTAGAAATTCGTTCATCATCTAATAGTACCACTTCTCTTCCCTCCATTCTCCTTCGTTTCATCCATTATAAACTATATTCGGCAATAGGGGAGAAAATCAAAAGATTGTGTTTTTTATTCTCTATTATAAACTTTTCGACTTCCTGTACGCTGCCATTCTTATCCGCGTACATCATCTGACACGCGCTTTTATTATCCGGCGCCTCATGCTTCCCCCTCTCCGTCGCCTGGCTGCTGCAAGCGCCAAACAAGAGAAATATTACCAGGATCATGCAAATATTCTTAATCATTCTCTCCACTCCTCCTTAGTTCTCATATCCGTCTGCATTTTACAAACAATATAACATCTTTTAAGCCAGTTGTCAATTTATACCATCATTTTGATAATGCAATATCATTAAGATTATTTTACCATAATATATATAAAAAGGAGCATTCAATGATGATTGCAGATAAGATCAAACAATTGAGAACATCACGGGATATGACCCAGAGCGATCTGGCCAAAAAACTGAATATAACCAGAAGCAGCGTCAATGCATGGGAAATGGGACTGTCTACCCCTTCCACCGCTTATCTGGTGGAACTTTCACAGCTGTTCCACGTCTCAACCGATTACTTATTAGGGCTTTCCGGCAATGCTACCTTGGATATCTCGAACCTATCGGAAAAAGAAGTTCAGATTGTCTACGACCTGGTACAGTACTTCCGAGACAAGAAATAAAGGGTTGTCGGTTAATACCGATTTTTAGTTCCTAAATTTCAAAATAAGAATCCCCCATAGAATTCAGTGTTTCTCAGCACTTGATATTCTGCGGGAGATTCTTTCAGAAAACACTTCTCTATGATCACTTTGAGAATCTTCTCTTTGCATACTCAGACTTTTTTAGAACCACGGGAGCGCCTGCATAACAGATATCAAATCCGGCAAATCTGGAATGTTTCAGTGCGAGAATCCTGCCACAAATCCTCCAAGAATAATTCCCACACTGGCAAATATACTCGCATAAAACTGTGCTTCTGTGAAGTTCATGAAAAACCATGCAATCTGTTTTGGCACAGAATCTAATATTCCACTAACCAAGTTTTTATAATCAAACGTCTGATTGAGCCCGCTCAATGCAGTTAAGCCAAAATAGAATCCAAGGCCTATCACGATACTGATTGCGAATCCTGCAAGAGATCCTGTCATCCTGTTCTTCCCCTGTAATTTTACTGTCTCACCCATTTTTGCCTCCTATAAATAACATTCTTCCATGTAGTTACTGTAAAGCGTCGCATGTAATCTCTGCCGGACGCCCGGAACGCTGGATATCAAAAAGAGCTGCGTCAACACCACCTTGCTTATATTTAGAGATGCATAAACGTACTGTTGAAGTGCTGACTGCAAGTTTCTCAGCAATTTCAATAAAGGTCATACCATCTGTTGTCTTCCTCTGACAGGGCAAGATATGTTCTCTTCATAGTATTCATCCTTTCTTAGATAACACTATTTTGCCACACATTATCCAAAAAAGATATATAGCGACTATTTAATTTATGATGTACTAGTTACAGTATTTCGAACTATTTTTAAACCTGATTACAGTCAGGCTGACAGAAAAAATACTCCGGCTGCTTTTCAGTAACCGGAGTATTTATTTGGAAAGAATAATCTGTAAGGACTCTGAAAATAAGGGGTGCTTTAATGATTCTCGCTATTTTTCGCAGCAAGTTTTTTCCAGTTGTAATATCCGTACATGGAGTTGAATAAATAAGCAACCCACATCACAACCATTGTGACTGCAGAAGAGTCTTTTCCAATCAGGAGAATCCACATAATGACGGATACGACATTTACAATGATCCATAACAGCCACTGTTCTGCGTAACGTGCAACCTGCATAATCAAGGCAATGACAGAGAAGACGGTTGACATGGCATCAATCAAAGCAAGCTGTCCGCCGAGATGAGTCAGAATCTGCCAGTAGATGATAACGATCACAGCTGTGGCAATCAAAAGAATTACGATTTGTTTTGGCGTCAGAGCTTTCCCTTCCACTTCACCGCTTTCTTCATCTTTATGTCTCGACCAAAGGTAGAAACCAACAAAGTTCATTGGAATGTAGTAAAAGGCATTTAACATGAATTCACCATATAAATGGTTATTAAATGTCAGATAAGCGTAAATAGCGACATTGATCGTTGCAAAGAAATAAGTGCTTACTTTTCCTTTTGCGGCGAGAACAACTCCCAGAATTCCAGTGATTCCACTGATCAGAGCCAGTGTATTATCTCCCCAGATGACACTCAGTACAATCATAATAACAGTCGATAAAACCAGCCAGCATATTTCGAATTTACTCCAGCCTTTAAAAAAGTCTTTTACTTTACTCATGATTTGTTTCCTTTCTCTAAATGTTTTTTTCAAATTTTAATCTTGTTTTGCATCTTCAAATTCTTCCGTTGTAATGACAGGTCCTTTGACACTGACTACTTTCGCGGAAATCCGATTTGCCATGGCAATTGCTTCCGGAAATGAGTTCCCCATCGTTCGCATTGCAATGACAGCACCGATATGGGAATCACCAGCACCAATCGTATCGACAACAGTTGCCTGTTTTGAAGGGACTAAGGTGTGAATTCCTTTTTCGAAAAGGTGTACCCCTTGTTTTCCCAATGTGATTAAAACTGTATTTCCGGTTGATTTAGAAAGCATTTCTGCAGCCTGAGTGATATCGTCTGTATTTGTGGAAGTTACAGCTTCCAATTCATTCAGATGCATGACTGGATGAAGTGCATACATACGTTTCGATTTTTCCGGATCAATATAAGTGATTCTTGGGCCGGGGGCATAATAAACGGTCAATTCTTGATTGGACTCCAGGAAATTTAAAATGGCATCACCGCCTTCTCCTTCTAATTCATATCCACTCACATAAACAGAGTCATAAGAATCTACAGGAAGGGCAGAAAACCATTCCTCTTGAAAATGACATTCGATTCCGGGGACGGTTAAGAATGTCCGTTCTCCGTCTGCTTCTACCATGCAGAGACAGTATCCGTTATCAGAATCTTCGCAGTGTACAGGACTTTCGTGCCCGGCTTTTTTTAGTTCTTTGCGAATGAAATCCGCATACATTCCGGTTCCGATTGGCGCGAACAATGTGTAGTTTACACCGAAATGTTTTAAAATGTCTGCTACATTATACGCACAGCCTCCAACCATCATGGATTGTCCCTTGGCATAGACATCTGTTCCTGATTTTGGGATCTGGTCAATTTCCATAACGATATCGAGCATAGCTGCACCAATTACGATACATCCTTTTCCCATTTGATCTGCCCCCTTTTTTCTACGATTGCATCTGCATATTTTGTAAAATCAATCTTGTTTGCCTTTTGGATCAAAGCAATATCTTTTTCAGGAATTTCGGATATTCCCTGAGCTGCTCCACAAATGGCAGCAGCCATTGCCCCGATCGTATCGGTATCACCACCTAAGTTTGCACAGAGTAACGCACATTTTCTAACATCAAAGCTGTAATAAGCAATTGCCAGAGCAGCAGGAACAGATTCAGAAGTATTTACACCTGCTCCGACAACATTGTATAAATTTTCTAAAAATGCAGTTTCATCATCTGCGTAAGCTTGTGCCAGACGGACACCAAGCTTTGTTCTTGCTCCCAAAGACGGACTGGGAGTAGAAGCGCCAAGATTCATTGCGTATTTTTCTACGGAAAGCGCATCTTCGATCATTTTTTCGCGATCATTGTGTTCCAGCGCAGAGGCAACTGCCATCGCGATCATAGAAGCACCGGCAATCGTAATATCACTTGTATGTGTCACGCTGGATACTGCTGCAACGTAGCGACATAACTCTTCTTTTTGTGTTGTGGGAAATAATGTCCCGATCGGTGCAATCCGCATTGCAGCACCGTTGGATACGGATTCATCCGAGAATTCCTTGGCACTTTTTCCTTCCTGGAAAAGTTTCAAAGCAACTTTTGATGTTGGACCTAAAATATTATTTTCAAAAGCATGTACCTTTTCGGCCCAGTCTAAAATGTGTGTGGCAATACTTTGACTATTCGGAACAAAATCTGTTTCTATTAAGCTGTCCAAGATAGTCAATGCCTGGCTTGTGTCATCGGTAAACTGACCTGCTTTGTACTGATAGGAAATGATATTTTCCGGGCAGCCATCTAAAAAGTCTGTGATTTTACCGTAATATTCCAGGCAACGTTTCCGACTCCACAATTCTGGCGGCATTCCCATCGCATCGCCGATTGCCATTCCATATAAGGTACCTAATACGTGGTTCTTCATGTTATTACATCCCCTTTCCACTTGTTATAATAAGTTAAAGTCTGGGAAAATACAATTCATAAAATCCACAAAAAATCAAGAGAAAATTTGTTGACTTGTTATAATAAGCGGTTTGAAATGATATCTTTTTTGGAGTATAATGATAGATACAGGGCAGGAGGAATTTGTATGAAAAAAACACCAAAGTACGCACAGATAGAAGCGGAACTGATCGCACAGATAGAATCAGGAAAACTTGCTCCGGGAGCAGAGCTTCCAAGTGAATCCGATTTGATCGAATGTTATGATGTAAGTCGTGTAACAGTCCGTCGTGCAATTGATGAGTTGTATCATCAAGGATATGTTGAAAAAATGCAGGGAAAAAGAGCGTGTGTCAAAGAAAAAGTAAAACTTCAGGAATTGACTTCGGTTTCCAGTTATACAGAAGAAATCATCCGCCAAGGGATGACACCCTCTCGTGAATTATTGTCATCCGGACTTCGTGTCTGCACGAAGGAAGAGGCAGAACAACTCGGGTTAAAAAAAGCGGATCCGGTTTTTTTTATGGAGCGAATTTATTTTGCGGATGGATCTCCATTGTGTTTTACAAGTACAGTGCTGCCTTATCAATTATTCAGAGAGATTGAAACCTATGATTTTGAACAAAATTCCCTGTACCAGATTTTGGAGGAACGGTATCATATCCAGATTACCACGACTTCTTTAAAATTAAAAGCTGTCTCTGCATACGGAAATATCTCCAAATCTTTGAATGTAGAAGAGGATACGCCGCTGTTATATTCTGACGGTATTACATATGGGATTCAGAAAGATCAGGAAGTACCGATTGAGCTGTTTCAAAACTATTATTTGACCAGCCGGTTCGAATATTCGCTGATTCAACGTCGATAACAATGTCGGTTTATAGATGTAAAGATATTGCTCCTGTACAAATTGGAAAAATGGAGTTAAAATTTGGTGAAAGCATTAGAAGGAGGTCGTAATATGCAAAATTTTGATTTTTATTCACCTACATACTTTGCGTTTGGAAAAGGCAAAGAGAACGAAGTGGGAACACTTGTAAAACGATTCGGCGGGACAAAAGTACTGCTAATGGAGCTTATGACAGTGTTGTAAGATCATTGAATAACGCCGGAATTCCATTTGTAGAATTGGGTGGGGTAAAACCGAACCCAAGAAGCGGACTTGTATATGAAGGGATTGATCTTTACCGCAGAGAAGGAGTTGACTTTATTCTTGCAGTTGGAGGCAGAAGTTCGATAGACTCTGCAAAAGCAATTGCACTGGGGGGTGCCTTATGCTGGAGATTTCTGGGATTTCTATGAGACAGATCGTATCGTCACAGAAGCGCTTCCGGTTGGAACCGTTTTAACAATTGCAGCAGCAGGCAGTGAAGGTTCAAGTGGTTCCGTGATCACAAACGAAGAGAGTCTTTTGAAATGGTCTGCAGGCGGTGACGCGACCGTCCGAAATTCTCTGTATTGAATCCAGAGTATACATGTACACTGGGGGCATATCAGACAGCCTGTGGTATTACAGACATTTTAGTTCATGTTATAGAGCGTTATTTTACAAACACAAGACATGTTGAGACAACAGACCGTGTGTGTGAAGCTATTATGACCAGTGTGATCACAGAGGCTTCGAAGGTGATGGCAAATCTTCAGGATTATGAGACCCGTGCCAATATTATGTAGGCTGGAATGATCGCACATAATAACATAGCAGGTGTAGGAAGAGAACAGGATTGGGCAACACATGATATTGAACATACAGGGAACGTTCTATCTGAATTTGCAGCATAAGAGGGGGATGTTAAAAACCCCCCAAAAAGAAAAATCGCTGAGGTCGTGAAACTTCAGCGATTTTTTGGTATAATTAATTATGTTACTAACTAAAAATACCGATACTAATTATACCCTACGGCAGCTGAAATTGTCATTGGAAATCGAAAAATTAATTGACATTTCTGATCCAGTGTACACTTTCTGCGAGGTTATGGATCGCATCGACCTATCAAGATATTTTGCAGAAAAAGAAAACAAAACAGGCCGTCCAGAATGTGATAAGCACAAACTCCTCAAAGCGATACTCTTTGCTTTCATGGAACACGGATCTGTTTTCTGCTGGAAACGGAAAGGCTCTGCAGAAACGATATCCGATATCTGTATCTTCTTGATGGCATGAAGGCTCCCTCCTTTGCTACTTTATAACTTCTCGGAATCTTCAGCCCTGATTTTATAAGGCTTTTTGACTCCATCTCAAAAAAATCACCCACTTCTTTTGCAAAAACACTTGACAAATCGCTCAAAATTTGCGGCGAAGCCGATTGATTATATTTTAATTTCAATCGACTGGAGGCGATTTCTTTCTTACCTTGTAATCCTGGCGGCCATACCTCCTATCAGGATACTTTCGTATCTGATTTTCTGAAATTTTATCCTGATCCCTTTGCGCTTCCTAATAGCACCTGGGATTATATCGTGCAGTTCTGGTATCTGGATCTTTCCCCGACGGATTCCATTTTGCAGGACTGTTACTCTGTCTTCGGACCGGAGCCAAGGCTCCCTTCCTGTATGCTGCGTTCTTACCTGCTTGCTTTAAAGCTGAAAGTGACTTCCATTACCGTCTGGTGCCGTATGCTACGGGAAACAAGAAAGGGGAAAAGACACCCTGCGACTCTTCCAGTACTGCTTCTAAGCTTCTTCCCCTGATGGAGCGCTGGCAGTTGAAACCGGAACATCCTTTTTTTCTGGTCTTCCGTCTTTATCAACAGCAATTCCTAGACCGCTCCATCCAGAAAGGTCTGATCAATCCGGAGCACTTGGCTCTTGCCGGCAACGGCACGCCCGTGCGCACTGCCGCACAGCAGCGTAAAAAACGCACCTGCAAATGTAAGGAAAATGGCTGTGCTTCCTGTCACTGCAAACGCCATTTTTCCCAGCCGGACTGTAACTGGGGATGGGACTCCCACCGGGAATGCCATTTCTTCGGCTGCCACCTCTACATGTATGTGGCTTCCGATTCCTGCAGCGATCTCCCTGTATTTCCGCTTTTGGAACGGGCTTCCCGGCATGACATGCTTTCATTTCTCCATTCCTTTTTCACCATGAAGGCAAACCTTCCGGAATTCCGCATTGAAAAACTCCTTCTGGATTCCGCCCATGATGCTTACGCTGTCTATGAATACTGCAGGCGAAAAAACATCACGCCTTTTATCGACCTCAATCCCGGTCATACCGGACATTTTACTTATAATGATGATTTTCACCATTGATGACGATGGTGTCCCGATCTGTAAGATGGGCTTACGTATGCACAAAGATGGATATGGGGCTGCCAAGCACCGGGCAAAATACCGGTGTCCAAAAGCAAATCGGAAGTACGGCTGCTTCTGTGAGCATCCCTGTTCACCGGCGAAATACGGCAGGGCCGTACATATCTTTACCGACGACAATCCAAGGTTATTTAACATACCGCCAAGGGACAGTAAAGCATGGAAAAAGGAATATGACGGAAGGACTTCCGTAGAACGTTCTAACAAGCGTGAGAAAGAGGACTATAAATTAGAATACGGCAGGCACCGCTCTACGAAGATGTGGTACTGCCGCCTCTATGGCATCATGATGCTGCAACATCTTGATGCCTGGGAAACATTTCAAAAATCATTAGGGTGAGCCGCCTAACAAGAATATCTTAAACGGCTTTATATGATGACCAGCAGGACATTTCAGAACGCAGGTGCCTTCTTCATTCAGTAGGAAGTCTGCATATATTTCAGGAACTTCTATTCCTGTTATGGCTGTTGTAACAAGGTTTATGTTTTGCTTCTGTGCCAGACGGCTGTTTTCTTCACCGAAGTATGCGCCATCTGTGACAACCACAGATTCTTCCTCAGGGCTACCATTCCTCTCAAGACTGTCTTTCAGAAATTGACTGTCAGAATAGTTGTTCTGTTCAAACTGATAATCCAGTACGACAGAACCATTCTCACCGACTGCTTCATCAACATTTGCCACATATCCTCTATGTTGCTTTCCTGCTTTTTGGCGGAACGTGGCATCAGGATCGGAGGGGATGTCGGTTAATACCGATTTTTAAACTCTAAATCCT
>UMIN01002839.1_pt1 | contig 20815 bp, 12 predicted proteins | sample 1965811 | NCBI WGS metagenome assembly UMIN01 (sample SAMEA4836123, study PRJEB28245) | human gut metagenome | biome: gut microbiome; material: fecal sample | place: Denmark | collected 2008
ATTCCGAACCGAGAAGATAAGTTCATACACTCCGCATCGGAGACGTGGCGCGGGAGGCGTAGTTCCGGCAGCGACAGTGTCCGGAGTGTGAATTGAAGAATTTTGGGCTGCGTTCCACGCGCTGTTTCGTCCGTGCGGCCGGGGTGCAGGTTGTCGTTGGGAATGTGTGAAAAGAGGTGGAAACAATCGGCGTTCCCTTGTGGAATGCGCTTTGAAGTATCTGTTAAGCCATCCGTTTCTTCGTATGAAGAGTGATTGGCTTTTTTTACGAAAAAAATCGAGTAAAAAATAGGATGGATGGCAATATATAATTATATTTGCAAGTAGTAAAACGGAATGAAAAGATTGCGGCGTTTTAAATAGTTAAAAAAATAACGCACAATATTTCGAGATAGAGATAAAGAAATATTTTTATTTTTGCGAATTCTGTTTTACCTCTGCATCAGAGGTATTATACGTTTTTTAGCGGGAATACCGTTTATATGATGGAGCAAACGGTGCGGCAGGATTGTCGGAAAGGCGGCCGCGACTGTATGCTCGGAAGTCCGGATAGACGGTAGGCGAGTTACCGACCGGAGGTGCCGGAGAGTGGAAAAACGGAAAGACAGGAGAATCAGGATAAAGTGATAAGAGCTTAAAGCAGCCCGGCTTACAGGGCAAACAGTAGTAATTGGTTTATATAATAGAAGATTGGTTAAAAGTTGTGGAAGAACGGCTTATCCGGGAGGATGTGGCCGTTCTTTTTTTGTGTGGAGGCCGGCAGTCTTTCGGGACGGTGACGACGAAGCACTCCCCGCCAGCGTTGCGCTGACAGGAGCTACCGGTGTCGGAGAAGTGGATATATAGTCAAAACGACGGGTCTGTGTGTATTTTTCTTCAACAAATATTGTTGCATATGTTATTTTATTATGCTATATTTGTTCTTAACAAGACTGCCATTAATTTCTAACGCATATTTATTCTATGAAAAAAATTTTGACTGTATTGGCCCTTGCGGCCGCCGTGCTGGGCGTGTCGTGCGATAGGCCGGAGGAGCCTCAGGTGAAACCGACGCTGACCGTTTCTCCCTCGGAACTTGCGTTCGCAGCTTCCGGCAATTCCAGCAAAACCGTTACCGTAACCGCCGAAAATGTCGGGTGGGAGATTACCATGTCCGACGAATCCAAGGCGTGGATTACCGTGACGGAAAATTCCGACGGCAAGACGCTGACGGTCTCCGTTTCGGACAATGAGGCCGAGACGGCTCGCAACGGTTCGTTTACCCTGACGCCCGACAATGTTAAGGTAGACCCGAAGCGTGTCACCGTTTCGCAAGAAGGTGCCGAAGTAGGTGACCTCTCCTTCTCGCTTGACCCCACTGCTCTTACGTTCGACGGGGAGGGTGCTCCTGCGCAGGAGGTCGTCGTTGCCGTGAGCGATGCGAAGCTGACATGGACGGCGGCTCCGGAAGAGGCCGCCAAGGATTGGATTACGGTGACTGCCTCCGGCGACAAGATTTCCGTTTCGGTGGCTGACAATCCTGATACGACGGAACGGTCGGGGAACGTGATAGTTACTCCCGATACGAAGAGCGTGAACCCGAAAGCGGTTCGGGTGACGCAGAAGGGCAAGGTGCTTCCTCCGTCGCTCAGTACCAGCGTGGAGTCCGGCAAGCTTGAATTCGACTACTCCGTTGTCGTAGGTACGACGGTCTATGTGACCGCCGTGGATGTGAACTGGGATGTCAAGGTTTCCGATACCCCCGATGTCGTGGGGAATCCGGTGGGGTGGCTGAAGGTCTCCAGCATCACCAAAGAGAATGTCGATACCCCCTATTTCAGCGTCCGTCCCGAAACGAATACCACGACCGAGGCGCGTAGCGCGTACGTAGTGGTTACGTCCGACAATCCGGAGGTACCTAATGTGACCATCGAGGTGGTACAGGCCGGAGGCAAGGAGTTCCTGACCAACCTGACGGCTCCCGTGGAGATAACCGATATGGGGACGGGCGTGGTGAACGACGTCTTTTTCTCTCCGAACCAGAAATGGCAGGACAGGCCGGTGGCCACGTGGTCTCTTACGCTGTTGGCACCGGGCGTCGAGCGCAGCAAGGACTGGATGGGATATTGGCACTATACCGGGATTGGTACGAGGCTGTTCCTTGAACTGTATTCGGAGAGAATCGTGTACAACGACGATGGGGAGTACTATCTGCCCGAAGGCGATTACACGGTGGCGGCCGATGAGATGGATGAGAATGACCACGCCGTTCTCGTGCCGTTTACCGTAAAACCCGGGCAGGAGACCAACGGCAACATGTCGATAGTGGGCGGCAGTTGGTACTTGGAGGTCATCGGCGATGCGGAGGAGGATGTGTACGGCGGCATGGCGCCCATATCGTCCGGTACCCTGCATGTGGCCCGCAGCGGTGAGGAGTACACCCTGACGATGGACTTCAAGGACGACGCCGGCTTCTCCATTACGGGAACCTGCGTGACCAAACTCGATAATATAAGCGTGAACTTTTTCGAACGTCCCGACCCGAGCGAACCGGAAGAACCGGAAGACCCGGACGAGGGCGGAGAACTGCCGCCTTTCGGCCCGCCTACCGAGTGACGTCCGTATGGGATAGACAGCTCTCTTTATATCGGAAGCAACCCCGCACCATATCTGTGCGGGGTTGCTTTTTTCCGGAAAGCCGGTCGGTGCGCCCTCTTTGCCGACGGGATGTTCCTGTCGGCGGTTACGGAAATTTTATGGAGAAATGGGAAACTTTTATCGGTATTTCGGATACTGAAATATTTATATGTTATTGATTGTTGTTTTAAAATATACTATATTTGTCAATGCTGTAATAAGCGTAACCGAAAACCTTTAACTATTGTAGCAAATGAAAAAAATTTATTCTCTGTGGATGATGCTCCTTCCGCTTGCCGTTGCAGCGGTCTCCTGCGGAAAGGAGCCTGTGGATACGGCTGCATCGCTTTCGGTGCAGCCCACGTTGTTGGAGTTCGCCGCAACGGGCAATGGCAGCCAAAGCGTCGCCGTCACGGCAACGAATACCGAGTGGACGCACGAAGTGTCGGGGGCGGCGCAGGAGTGGCTCTCCGCCTCGCTGGGCGAGGACGGGAAATCGCTGCTCATCTCCGTGACCGATAACCCGACGGCCGAGAAACGTTCCGGTACGGTATCCGTCAAGGCTGTAGACCATATCGAAATCAAACCCATCGGCATCACCGTGCAGCAGGAGGCCGGTGAAGGAGTGCAGCCGGGCGGTTCCATCACGGTCAGTCCCGAATCCCTCACCTTTGCGGGAGAGGGTGCGGAGGCGCAGCGTGTCGCCGTTACGGTCAGCAATCCGGAACTGACATGGACGGCAGCTCCGGAAGATGCCGCCAAGGAGTGGATTACGGTGACTGCCGACGGCGACGGAATTTCCGTATCGGTGAGCGATAATCCGGAAACCGACCAGCGTTCGGGGAACATCATCATTACCCCCGGTCTGGACGATGTAAGACCGCGGGCCGTGCGTGTGGTGCAGGAGGGGAAGATACTGCCTCCCTCGCTCGATGCCGACCCGAAGGAGGTCCCTGTTTTTGCGTATGACGACAGTGTCGAACGGATTATCACGGTAACGGCCGTGAACTGCGATTGGGCCGTTCGCGTGGATTATACCGAAGGCGATGCGGGCGGTTGGGTAAAGGCGCAGACGATAAAGACAGAGGCTCATTCGGCCCTCAGCATATCGGTCGGCAGGAACGAGACGCTCGAAGCGCGTTCGGCCTCGGTGACCGTCTATGCCCTGGGAGTGGAGAATATTCCGGATATCGTCATTCCTGTCAGCCAGGAGGCGGGCAAGGAGTTCTTCTCTACGCTGACCGGCCCGGTGGCGATATCCGATATGGAGCCGCTGGGAGCGCTTGAGTACAGTATCTCTCCGAGTCAGACGTGGGATACCACGAATCCCGGTACTTGTTGGATAATGGACATGTGGAGCAGCGGCGTTTCTCAGGAGAGCGATCTGTTTGGCAACCAATCGTTCCTCGGCAGCGGTACGCGCATTTATCTGAAGCTCTTTTCGGAGAATATTCCTTTCAATGACGACCAGGAGTTTACCCTGCCTGCCGGCGAGTATCGTGTGAAACAGTATGATGTCATCATCAATAAGGCGGACATAGTGCCCTATACCGTCGAAGCCGGAAGGGAAACGAAAGATTTGACCTATCCGTCCGGCAGTTGGTACATGAAAGTGGATGACGGCGGATTTGCGGAGGCCGGCCCGCTGACGGGAGGCAGCATGACCGTGGCGGTGGACGGTCCCGATACCTATACATTCACGTTCGATTTTGTGGACGACCGAGGCAATGCGATAACCGGTACAGCCAAAGGTACCGTAACCAAGGCGAGCTGTAACTTCTTCCCGGAAGAGCCGGGAGAGGACGTGGAGCCCGACCCTGACCTCGACCCCGACCCCGACCCCGACCCCGGTTTCGGGCAGTAACGGTTGCCGGACCATCCGCCGGACGGCCGGAAACGGACAGCCTTGCGACATGCAGTCGCAGGGCTGTCTCCGTTTTTCCGGAGGCGCTTTTTCGCCCTGCGGTATCCGGGAGAAAAAAATATCGCCTGCAAGTTGCGATAAACATTCGGAATGTGTATATTTACCAAACGGTATGCACCGACAACACACAACCTTTAACTAAATTCTATTATGAGAAAATTCTTATTTTTTGCAGCATTCGCTGCCATGTTCCTCGTTGCATGTAAAGGAACGGAGACACCGCAGGAACAGCCTTCCTTAAAAGTAAATCCTTTGGCTCTGGAATTTGCCGCGAGCGGCAATGCGAGTCAAACTCTCACCGTGGAAGCCGTCGCCGTGGAGTGGACGCACGAGGTGTCCGGCGCTGCGAAGGAGTGGCTGACCGTTTCCAAGACCGATGCGGAAACGCTTACCGTGACCGTGAGCGACAACGAGACTGCCGAAAAGAGGAGCGGTACCGTCACCGTTTCGGCTACAGACCATCCGGAAATGAAGCCGATAGGCGTCACGGTTTCGCAGGAGGCCGGCGAGGTGACGGAGTATTCGATTTCGGTGAATCCCGTATCGCTCGAATTCGAGGCCGACAGCACCGAACCGCAGGAGGTTACGGTGACTGCCGTGGGTGAGGGGCTGACGTGGACGGCCGCCGCCGAGCAGGGGGCCTCGTGGCTTCATGTCGAGGCATCGGGCGATAAAATCTCCGTGACGGTGGATGCCTACGAGGATACGGAACTCCAGCGTGCCGCGAACATTATCGTCACTCCCGACCGGGAGGGTGTTGCGGCCAAGAGCGTAAGGGTGACCCAGCAGCCTGCCGAAGAGGTGCCTTCGCTGACGGTCTCTCCTACCGATGCCATGGAGTTCGCCTACAACGAGACCGCCAGCAGGGTGCTGCGGGTGACAGCGGTGGCATGTACCTGGGTTGCCGAGGCGAAAGATGCCGAGGGCAATCCGGCCGAATGGATAGAACTGAGCGTCTCCAGGCTGCCCGAGGAGCTTTCGGGTAACGTCGTTGTGAGGGTACAGTCCAACTCCAGTCTGGAGGCGCGTTCGGGCGAGGTGGTCATCCGTACCAATACGGAGGGCATCGAGCCCATTACGATAGCCGTAACCCAGGGCCCCGGCAAAGAGTTCCTCTCCAGCCTGACCGACCACGTGACGCTGGAGGATATGAATCCGGCCGGCGGTTTCTACTATTATCTCTCGCCGGCTCAGAAATGGGATACCTCCACTCAGGCATCCAGTTGGCAATGCGAGCTGTGGGGTGCCGGGCTCACGCGTACGTTGGACGGCGGCACGTACGTCTATTCCGGAACGGGCGACGTACTCAAACTCGCTTTTTATACCTCCCGCATCAATTACAACGACGACGAACTCTTTTATATTCCGGACGGCGTGTATGATGTGCAGTGGTACGACTACTTTCCCAGCAAGGAGCAGTGGGTGCCTTTCACCGTCGTACAGGGATGCGAGACGAATAACCTGACCATCCGTATCTCGCATTCGTGGTACGTACATATCGAAGACGGGGAGATTACCGAGTCGGCCCCGATTTGGGAGGGTACCATGAATGTTGCCCTCGGCGCGGACGACACCTATACGATAGAGATGAACTTCAAGGACGATGCGGGATGGGATATCACCGGAACTGTCGTGTCCAAGGTCACCGAATCGAAGATCAATTTCTGGGAGAATCCGGCTCCGGAACCTGAAGAACCCGAGGAACCGGAAGACCCGGACCCCGGTTTCGGACAGTAATTTTACCCTGCGGCCCGGCCGGCGGTTGTTGCGTCCGGGGCGTGAGACAGCAGCGGTGCGTATCGTCGGGCATCCCCTTGCGGGATGCCTGTTTTTTATGTCGGAACGGAGCGGCCTCCGGGCGTATGCCCGGTTCATGTCCGGTCGTTCGCCGTTCGGTGCCGGACATGCTTTCGGGTATTGCCGGATTCGTTCGCGGCCGTTTCGGACGCGCCGCCGGGATGGCTGTCGGCTGTGCCGGGTATCGTGACTGCCGGAAATCCGGCCGGCGGGCCTCTTTTCGGCGGCGGCCGGCGGATTGGGTGCGGAACGCTTTTTTCAGACGCTTTCCGGCCGATGTGTGAAATCTACGCAGTCCGTGCTCTTTTCGGCCCGTCGGACGCCTGGTTCTGTAAGAAAATGGGGCTGCCGATTGCAAGAGTTTGTAAAATAATATATTTTTGTATCGAAGATATACGTTATATAGTGACGTATTTTAAACCCTTAATTGCAAACCTTATGAAAAAAATCGTTTCATTGGTTGCCGCGGCGTGCGCATTGGCGTTCGTGGCGTGCGACAAACCGACAGAGAGCGAACCGACACTGACGGTCGGTTCGACATCCCTGACGTTCGAAGCGGTCGGCAGTCCCGCACAGAACGTTGGGGTGACCTCCAATGTCGAGTGGAAATGTACCGTGGCGGAATCGGCAGCGGCATGGCTTACGGCCGTGAAGACGGATTCGGGCGACGGCATCACCGTCTCCGTGACGGACAACGGCCCCGAGCAGCGTGTGGGCAAGATAACCGTCGAGGCCGTTTCGGCGAAGGTCAAGGCGAAGGAGATAACCGTGACGCAGAAGGCCGGCGAGGCCGTGGCAGTGGAGTTCACCCTGACGCCCGACAAACTGGAATTCGTGGGTGAGAGCGCTCCCGCACAGGAGGTGACCGTCGTTCTGGACGGCGAAGGAATGACCTGGAAGGCAGCACCCGAGGCGGACGGTACCTGGGCTCATGTGGAGGCCGGCGACGGCAAGTTTACCGTGACGGTGGACGACAACCCCTCCACTTCGCCGCGTGCTACCCGCATCGTGGTGACGCCGAGCGACGAATCGGTGGCCGCCAAGAGTGTGACCGTAACCCAGAACGGCAAGGAAATCAAGCCTTCGCTGAGCGTTACGATGGACCCGCTGGAGTGTTCGTTCCGCTATAACGATATCAGCGTGTACCGGTGCAACGTAGAGGCCGTACTGACCGACTGGACGGCCGGAACGTCGGACGGAGCCGGCAATCTGGTGCCGTGGATTAACCTCACCGTAGTCAATAACGACGACGAGGCTTATATCGGCATCGGGGTAGATGCGAACGACGAACCGGGTGCCCCGGAGCGTACGGGGTATGTGGTCATCACACCGACGGCCGAGGAACTCGAACCGATTACCATCACGGTGAAACAGGGCGGTCCGACCCTCTCGACGCTGACCGGGCCGGTCGAGATTACGGATATGACGAATGTGATTTGCAACGTGGATTTCTTCCCGAATACTCCCGAGGCAGACGGCGGAGATACCCGTCTTTCCGCGACGTGGGATATGTATATCTGGGGGACGGGACTCGAATACGACACTTCGGGATGGCCCTATGTGTACCGGGGAAGCGGCAACAGACTCAAGCTCTCCGTTTACTCGACGAAGATACCGCACAACGACGATAACGAATATTATCTGCCCGACGGCGAATATACGGTTGTAAGGAACAGCGACAACCAGCCGAATACCATTACGTACGGTCAGGACAATCTCGGTGTCGTAGACCCGATTTTCCCGATGGGAAGCTGGTATTTCGATACGCAGAACGATGCGGCGGTCGCACAGGCTCCGCTGGCAGGCGGCAAGATGACGGTACAGCGGAACGGTGAGGTGTACACGCTGACTTTCGACTTCACGGATGATGCCGGAAACGCCATCACGGGTACCTGCACCGCAACGTTCAATATGACCGTTACCTATAATCCGCCCGAACCTCCTCTGGGAGGCGGCGGTGAGGATGACGGCGGTGTGGTATAGCGCCGCTCCGCTCTTTGCCCGCCGCGGTGCGCGTCGTGCGTACCCGGCCGGAAAGGAACGCCGGATTTTCAGGGGAGAGGCTCTGCGAGCTTTTCCCCTGATTTTTCTGCGGCCGCCGGTCCTGTCCGATTGCGGCGGTTTGTCCCGGAAGGGGCGGGCCGCGGTGCGTTGCGGTTCCCGGCAGACACCCGTTCCGGCGGCCTTGCCGGTGGAATCCGTACCGGTTACCGTATCGGCTGGAACGATATTTTGTGGGATTCGTCGTATCGGATGATAGCGTATAGCCAAAAAATTATATATTTGCAGGCAGTAACGGTCGTCTGCATCCGTACGGAAGCGGCGCAGGAAGCTATTCTGCGGCCTGCGTCATACTAAACCGGCTTTCGGCCGCGTTAGTATTGTGAAGGCCGCCGTACCGTTTAAGGTCTTGCCGGACTGTGTTTTAAAGAAAAAAAGCGGGAGGAACGGCGGGAACGGGGATTCGCAGCCGCCGGAAATTAATGCGGTGCAGCGAATGATTTGCACCGACAAAATTGGGATTTTAAAAAAATGTAAATATATTTGTAATGTGAAGGAGGAGCCGGACAGCGTCGGGGTTCTCCGTGTTGCGGAACAAGTGAATTGAATTAACCCTTTTATAAACGGAAATACATGAAGTGTTTTTCCTAAAACAACTAAATATTCAAAGACAGATGAAAAAACTATTGATTCAACCGTGTGTTTTGATGGTCGCTTCCCTGGGTCTGCTGCTTACCGCGTGTGGCGGTGACGAGCAAGCAGGAGGCGTAACAGTTATCGGCGAACCGACCGTGTCTATCGAATTCGTAGGTACTCCGGGCGTTTCCGACGTAACCGTTAAGTTCGTGCCTACCGAAGAGACTGCCAAGTTCAACTACGCTATCGGCTCGGAGCAGGACCGCGAGAACTTCGAGAACGGTGACATCGTAGGTATGCAGACCGAAACGAGCAACCAGGAGATTACTCACACCTGGAAAGACCTGGAGGCCGGCGAATATTATGTCGTATATGCGATGGCTTATGACGAAGACGGCGCAGCCGGTCCCGTGAGCGCTCACGGTTTCAAGACGGCTTCTTCCGATTTCGTTGTGGAAACCTACTATATAGGCGATAACAGCGCAGCGTTCCGTATCACCAATACGAACGACTACTACACCTACAAGTATGCGCTCGGTACAGCAGCCGACAAGGAGGCTTTCCTGAACGACGAACTGGCAAGCATCAAGACGCAGTCGGAGGTATTCGACTGGGCCGAGAACTATTTCGACCTTGAGCCCGCTACCGAGTATGTATTCTACTGCGTCGGTCAGGACCGCAGCGGCCGCGATACCCAGCTCTTCGAAATTCCGTTCACCACCTATGCAGAGGGCAGCGACGAGATACCGAACTTCGTATATACGGAGGGTGCCAAGGACTTCTACATGCAGAACTATACCGTAACTCCCAACGCGCTCTGCAAGCAGCTCGTTCTTTATCAGCAGACCGAAGGCGCTGCGGACGGAACGATGTTCGGCGTGAACAACTGGAAGGGTCTGACGCTCGACATGTTCGATGCTTGGAAGGACATCAACATCGGTGCCGTAGTGGTCGGGACGTATATCACGTCCGCTACCAATGAGGTGCTGGAGGCAGCAGCCACTACTACCGACCTCGAACTCGAGAATCCGCTGGATGTTTATGTAATAGCTTACGACGAAATGTACAAGCCGTTCCTCGTGAAGAAGTACGCCAACTCCACGCCGGCATTCAACGCGAATGCAGCGCTGCCCGATGCAAGCGACTTCACCATCACGGTGACCGACGTGACGATGGAAGGCTTTAACATCGCTATCAACTACACTTCGGATAACACGAGGGCTTACTTCTACGATATCGTCAGCGGCGACTATTGGGACAACCAGATAGAGCATGATATGGCTGCCCTGAAGAACGAGATGATTACGAACTATCTGAGCCTCGGATGGTGCTATAATAGGAAATCGATTGAGAACAACTATGTAATCGACCCGTCGATTCCCGATTTCGTAGCGGGTGCCAAGTTCTACATCGGTGTGCTGGCCATGAACGAGAACGGCCCGATAGAGGGCGGTTGGGCAGAGGAAGTTGCTCTGAGCGAACCGTTCTATCTCCCGGAATAATCCGAACAGGTATTGCATGAATCACGGGGCCGCTGTCAGCGGCCCCGTTTTTTCGTATGCTATGGTTGCCGCCGTGCCCGACACTTTATCCTTCCTTGCATACTATTCGGAGCGGTCACACCGTTTTATTTATACAAACCGCATTCGGATAAATATATAATATTGGTGGGTGTGTTATAAATATCTATTCATGTAAAAACCGTGCAATACTTCGCTAAAAATATTCTTATTCGGGCATAAGTGTTTTTAAATATTATTTTTTCTTATTACATTTGCGCCGTTCCTCTCCGTGAAGAGGCATCAGGTTAGAGCAGCAATTCCATTACACTAATATCAGACTATGAAAAACATCTTATCGAAAACAGTTTTGGCGCTTGGCATTACGGCCATGGTCATGGCAGGATGTACGGAGAACGGAACTTCCGAAAAACAGTACGTATATCTGAGCGATGCAGCATGTACTTTCCAGAGCGCTGGCAACGAACCTTTTACTATTACGGTAGAAACCTCTCCGGCGGAGTGGACGGTTACGCCCGGTGCCTCGTGGGTAACCGCCGAGAAATCGGGAAATGACCTCGTGCTTACCGTAGCGGACAATGCGGACGGTATGGAGAGAACCACCACGATATCCGTAACCGCAGGACAGGCGGAGCAGACCATTACGGTGATTCAGCTCAGCGACGACGACCTCCCCATGCGATTCCGTAAGTTGGCCGACCTGCACTCGTCGGTGATTTCCCCGAACGGCAAGTGGGTCGGCGGTTACTATTCGGTCGGTGACGAATCTGCCGGAGCGCTCTTTTATATCGTATTCATCAACCTCGAAACGGACGAACGTATCGAATTGGGCCCCTATCCCGAATCACTCGTATTCCTGACTTCGGTCGTTTGCATGACCGATACCGGAATTCTGTATGGAATAGAGGCTAACGGCGGCATAAAGGTATTCGATGTGAATGAAAAGGATTATTATGTCTTGGAAGTTCCCGGTATGAATACCGCTGCGATTGGTATTTCCAACATATCCGCCGACGGCAGTTTCTGGGTAGGATGGGACCAGGTGGACGGTTATTACAGGCCGTTCGTTGTCGAAAATGGAACGGCGACCATGCTGCCCCTGCCGGAGGAGAATTTCAGGGGGCCGTACGAAGACGGGGAAATCAACCTCATGGCCCGCGGCTTCTCCGAAGACCACTCCATCATTTACGGTACCACGTGGGATAACAAAGATTTCGGTATGATTTATTGGGATGCCGACCGGAACGTACATTTCGTGGGTGAGGATGTCCGCAAAGTGACCACCATCCAGCGCCCCGACGGTTACGGAGGAACTTACGACTATAATATCGTGGACGGTATGATTAGCTGGGCAGGCCAGTATCAGATAAGCCCCAACGGCAGGTGGATTGCAGGTACGTTCCGTACCGAAACCGCTGTGGATGACGGCAACAGTATTGAACAGGCTTTTTCTCCTGCATTCTATGATGTAGAGAACAACAAGACCTACATCATGAGCGAGTATGGCGACGGTTCGGGTATGGTAGTAACGGACGACGGCATCGGTTTCATCGGTACGCCGAGTCTGTACACGTCGAGCTGCCAGGTAGTGAAGATAGAGACCGGCGAGAGCCTCGGTACGCTCCAGCAGTATATTCTCGACCTGTACGGTATCTATATGCCTTCGGGATACCTCGTTTACCTGACGCCTGACAAGGAGATTTGGTGGGGCGCTACGTTCGAGACGGAGGGTATCGTAGCTTCTGCGCCGAACTGGTACCTCGCTCCGTCGTTGGCGAAATAGCGGCAGGCATACGATTGCAGCAAACCTTATATTGATGGGACGGCCGGAAGATGACAATCTTCCGGCCGTCCCTTTTGGCAGTGTCGGGCGGGGAGTGTGTCCGACGGCCGTTTTCCCGACAGAGCCTGCCGGGAGGGGGCTTTCTTCTCTTTCGGCGCCGGGTATGTTCCTGTGCTGCCCTCCGGGCACAGAGGGTATGGGCGGGCGGCCGTATTCATTGTGCCGGGATTCGTGCCAAGAAATGGAGTACCGTCGCCCTTTTACTCGAATTGCAGGAGGCGGCCGGCGGTGACTGTCTGAAGTTCATTCGCCGCGTCGGACTGCATGATTATGTATTTCGGAGGGGGATAGCCTCTGTCCTGCGTATATATTTTGTTATTTTCGGGTAGACATGCGGTTTGGTATAAATACGTTACTATTTAAACATAGCGTATTTATATACGATTCATTTCGTACCTTTGTATAAGTATGGTCGGAATGCGGAGACCGCCGACAATTGTTTATATTAACTGTTAACCTATCCAACAATGAAAAGAATTTTATCCAAAGGCCTTGCCGTCGTACTGGCCCTGGCGGCATGCACGGGCTGCAAATCTACGGAGGGAGAGACGTTCCACTATGTGAATCTCAGCCAGGTATTGTGTACTTTTCTCGGCGAAGAGAATCAGCCGCTCGAAATCACCGTCAAGGCTTCGCCTGCGGATTATGAGGTCGCTCCCGGTGCTTCGTGGCTGAAAGCAGAAAAGAGCGAAGACGGGAAAACGCTTACCCTGACCGTCGAAGACAACGAAACCGGTGCCGAACGGAGTACGACCGTTACCGTCGAGGCCGGACAGGCCGTGCAGCAGATTACGGTAAACCAGTTGGCGAAGGATAATGAGTTTGTCCGTTACCGTCGGCTGGAAACCTTCCAGTCCGGGGCTGCCATCTCTCCGAACGGCAAATATGTGGGCGGATTCGTGCCCTCCATCGCCCCGGACGATTCGTGGCAGTATTCCCCGACCATCATCGACATGGAGACGGGAGATGTTTACGAATTCGGCCCCTATCCGGAGGCGGTTTACTACATGACCGACAACATGTGCATTTCCGACCAGGGCGTGCTGTTCATCCATGACGGGTCCCATGGCGGAATGATTATCGTCGATACCGAAGGCAATGTCACCAAGCTCGATGCATACGAAGGCTACCGCGGCGCCCCCATCATATCGAGTGTCTCGGCAGATGGCAGGTATTGGGTAGGCTATGCGGTAAAAGGCAAGGTAGGCGAAGACAATGCCCCCTGCAAAGCCCTGCTGTGGATAGACGGCGTGCCGCACGAACTGCCGTGGCCGGAGCTCAACTACCGCGATGAAGCCACTTGGTACGGCGGCATGGCCCGCGGCATCTCCGCCAACGGCGAAATCATCTACGGGACCTCGTGGGAAAACTTCGATTTCGGTATGCTTTACTGGGTGAACAACGGCGAGAACACTGCGGCACCGAAATGGGTAGGCCACGATGTGCGGGAGGTGGTTCCCGTCACCATGAAGATGGGCGACGGCACCGAATACGAAACGCATCTCGTCAAAGGTTGTAAATGTACTGCCGAAAATACGAAAGTGAGTCCCAACGGCAAATGGATAGCCACCAAATACTGTGAGGATTCGGTATCCGACGACGGTATCTCCATGTACACCTCCGAAACCCCCGCTTTCTACAATACCGAGACCGAAACGACCGTCATCGTGAACGATTACGGAAGCGGTTCCGGTACGCACGTGACCGACGACGGCATCGCCTTCATCGGACTCGGTGCGTTGGGCGTCACCGCATGTATGGTTTACGACCTGAATACGGGCACCGACCTCGGCAGCATGGTGGACTGGGTTTACGATACGTACGGCATCATCATTCCCGGCAGCGGTTTTATCAGTTATGTGACACCCGACGGGAAGTCCGTTATCGGTTCTTTCCCTATGGCATCGGCCGGAGGCGTCACGTATGTCAGCTGGTATATCGCGCCGCCCATCGGTAAATAGGCGAACAGACGGAAACAACGGTCCGGCATCCGCAGACGGGTGCCGGATTTTTTTGGGGGGACAGGCGTCGTTCAGGGCTGCGTGAGGAACGCTTTCGCCGCAGGGCCTTCGCAGAAGAGCAGGTCGATGACGGAGAGGTTCGGAACGAAGGGGAAGCGGTCGGCGAAGACCTGTTCGTACACGCCGCCTGCCGTGGTACGCCCGTCGGCCCGGAGCGGTTCGAAGGCGGGGCGCAGGTCGCGGTCGTCCGTGTCGGCCTCGATGTAGGAGTCGCTGAAGCGGAGCGCCGGCGGAGTGCCGAGTATTCCGGTGACGGTCTCCAGCAGGGCGATGTTCCAGTCGGCCAGGAAAGTGAACTCCCGGTTATAAAAGGGTTCGAAACGGTCGCGGTAATGGTCGAAGTAGGGGGAATTCCTGTAGGCGGAGAGAATGGACATCCAGTGCTGGTGCTGCCAGCGTTTGGAGTAGTCGATGCGCATGTCGCACACGGGCCGCTTGCGGATGCTGCCTCCCTTGACGACGTGGACGGTGAGCGACGCGGGGCCCCCGGCCGTCAGGATGTCGCAGCGGTTGCGGTAACTCTGTTTCACGTAGTGCTCGTAGAGGTCTATCACGCACGTTCCGTCGTAGAGGCAGCGGAAGTATTCCGTGCTGCCGAGGTATGTCAGCGGCAATATCGTCTTCATTCCTGCATGGGCTTGTCGGTTGCATGTGTTTCGTCCGGGACGGGCCGTATCGTCCCTTCGAGAAGGGAGCCGGGCGGCGGTCTCGGCTGCGGCCCGCGTCTGCGCTCCTATTCCGGTTCCGTCCAGCGGCCGTCCGACCGGAGCAGCGCGATGAGCGCGTCGAGCGCATCCTCCTGCGGAATGTTGCGCCGGACGGGCTCCTTGCCGCGGTAGAGGGTTATCCGGCCCGGTGCGGCTCCCACGTAACCGTAATCCGCGTCGGCCATCTCGCCGGGACCGTTCACGATGCAGCCCATGACGGCGATTTTCAGCCCCTTCAGATGCGAAAGGCGCTCTTTGACGACGGCGAGCGTATCCTGCAGGGCATAGAGCGTCCGGCCGCACCCGGGGCACGAGATAAATTCCGTTTTGCTCATCCGGGCCCGCGAAGCCTGGAGAATGTCGAGGGCTATGCTGTCGGTGTCGGCCTGCGGCGTTCCTGCCGCGCTTTCTATCCAGATGCCGTCGGCCAGTCCGTCGATGAACATAACGCCGAAGTCCGCTGCGGCCTGCATGGCGAGTTCCGTCCGGTCGCAGGACGGATAGGTACGCTTGAGGATGACCGGACGGCGGTCGCCGGCGGCGTCCATGCGGACTATCGCCTCGCGCCACTCCTCGACGGGATGCGGTCCCACGGCCTCGATGACGGCAATGCGTCCGTCGTGCAGGGCGTCGGCTTCGTCGGCCAGCAGTTCCGACCGGAGCAGGGGGGGATTGTCCCCGCCTATCCGGCCGACGGATGCGGTAAGGCGGCGCGAATAGGCGAACGGTTCCCGCAGGGCCTCCTGTCCCCTGCGGAACGTGCCTTCGGAAGCCGTTGCGGCCGCGAAGTGGGCCGTAATGGCCTGTGCGGCGGGAATCTCGTTTTCAGGCGGTTCGGTCAGCGAAACGCGTATCGTGTCGCCCACGCCGTCGGCCAGCAGCGCCCCGATGCCGACGGCCGATTTGATGCGTCCTTCCAGTCCGCTGCCCGCTTCCGTTACCCCGAGGTGGAGGGGATAGTCCATCCCTTCGAGGTGCATTGCGGCCACGAGCATCCGGTAGGCGTGTACCATGACGCGGGTGTTGCTCGACTTCATGGAGATGACCACCCGGTCGAAACCCTCCCGCCGGCATATGCGCAGGTACTCCATGGCCGACTCCACCATGCCTTCCGGCGTATCGCCGTAGAGTCCTACCATCTTGGGCGAGAGCGAACCGTGGTTCACGCCGATGCGCAGGGCGGCACCGCTTCGGCGGCACTTCTCCAACAGCGCCTCGAAGCTGCCGCCGCGGTCGTTGTAGTTGCCGGGATTTATCCGCACTTTGTCCGCGAACGCTGCTACGGCGTCGGCCACCTGGGGAACGAAGTGCACGTCGGCCACCAGTGCGGTATCGGGCCACCGGCGGCGTACCTCGGCTGCAATGATACGCATGCTCTCCGCTTCCCGGAGCCCCTGCGTGGTGAGCCGCACGATACGGCCTCCGGCCTGCCGGATGCGTCCGGTCTGCGCGATGCAGGCTTCGGTATCGTTCGTATTGCGGTCGGTCATCGACTGTACGGCCACCGGATGGCCGGCGCCGATGGCGACGCTGCCTATCTTTACCTCCCGGCTCCGGCGCCTGTTTCCTGCTGTCGCTTCCGCCCAGGCCCGCCTAAGCCTCTCTTTCTTTTCGTCGTCCATTTTTCTCGATAGTATCGGGGCCTGCGGCCCGCACCTGCAAAAATAGTGTAAAAGCCGCAGATGTGCTCTCTTTTTCGCGACATAACGGGCGGACAGGAGACTGGGACGGCGCTCTCATGCCCCGGCGCCGGCGGTCGCAGGAGGGCGGATTGGCCGGTGCGTTCCGCCGCTGCCGGCCTCCCGGCGGAACGGGGGTGCGTTTTGCCGGAAATTCTTACTACTTTTGGTATCGGAAACAGGTTGCAGGCAGATGGCTACCGTACTCGATTACGATATAAAGTTCCTGCCCGGCGTGGGGGAGAAGCGCGCGGGGGTGCTCGCACGCGAGCTGGGTATCCGTACGTTCGGCGACCTGCTCTACTATTTCCCGTTCCGGTACGTCGACCGCACGAAACTTTTCCGCATAGGCGATATCGGGCCCGATGCGCCCGCCTATATTCAGGTGCGGGCCCGTGTGACCGGGATGGCTTACGAAGGGGAGGGGCGCAAACGGCGGTTGCGCGTCTTCGTTTCGGACGGTTCGGGCACGGCCGATTTGGTGTGGTTCAGCGGTACGAAGTGGATAGAGAAACGCATCGAGGCGGGGCGCGAATACATCGTTTTCGGGCGGCCAGCACTGTTCCGCGGCGAACTCTCCTTCGTCCATCCGGAAATCGACCTCGTCGAAGCATTGGTGAACCGGCCGGGCGGCGGGCTGCAGGGAGTGTACAGCACTACCGAGAAGCTCTCCGGTGTCCAGCTCGGTTCCAAGGGGATTTACAAGCTCGTCTGCAATCTGTGGGAACAGGTGCAGGGGCATATTACCGAGACGCTGCCGCCGTCGGTAGTCGCCGCCCACGGTCTGCTGCCGCTGGGGGAGGCGCTCCGCAATATCCATTTTCCGCAGTCGCAGGAGCTGCTCCGGCAGGCGGAGTACCGCCTCAAGTTCGAGGAGCTGCTGGGTATCCAGCTCGCTATTCTGTCGCGGCGCGTCACCCGTACCACTGCAGCCGATGGCTTCTTTTTTCCCCGCGTGGGGGAGTTTTTTAATGGGTTTTACCGGACGAAGCTCCCCTTCGAGCTGACCGGAGCCCAGAAACGGGTGGTAAAGGAGATACGGGCCGATACGGTCACGGGGCACCAGATGAACCGTCTCCTGCAGGGCGACGTGGGGAGCGGCAAGACGCTGGTGGCGCTTATGGCCATGCTGTTGGCTGCCGACAACGGTTTTCAGGCCTGCATGATGGTACCCACGGAGATACTGGCCCGCCAGCATTTCGCCTCGATAACGAAGATGGTCGAGGGGGTGGGCGTGCGGGTAGCGGTGCTGACCGGTTCGACAAAGAAACGGGAGCGCGACGGGATACTCGAAGAGCTCGCTTCCGGAGGACTCCACATTCTTATCGGTACCCATGCGCTTATCGAGGAGCGCGTGAAGTTCGACAACCTCGGGTTGGTGGTCATAGACGAACAGCACCGTTTCGGCGTGGAGCAGCGGGCACGGATGTGGACGAAGAACAGCCGACCGCCCCACGTACTCGTGATGACGGCGACACCCATTCCGCGCACGCTGGCGATGACACTCTATGGCGACCTCGACGTTTCGGTGATAGACGAGCTGCCGCCCGGCCGTAAGCCCATCCTTACCCGGCACCTGTACGATTCCCAGCGCATGAAGCTTTTCGGTTTCTTGCGCAGTGAGATAGCCCGCGGTCGGCAGGTCTATGTGGTCTATCCGCTCATTAAGGAGTCCGAGAAGATGGATTACAAGGATTTGTACGACGGGTTTGAGACGATGTCGCGGGAGTTTCCCCTGCCGCAGTACCGGCTGTCGGTCGTTCACGGCAAACTGCCGGCCGAGGAGAAGGAGGAGGGCATGAGGGCGTTTCGCGAAGGGACGACGCAGATAATGGTCGCCACGTCGGTCATTGAGGTCGGCGTGGATGTGCCGAACGCCACGGTGATGGTGATAGAGAGTGCCGAGCGTTTCGGACTCTCCCAGTTGCACCAGCTTCGCGGTCGTGTCGGGCGCGGCGGAGAGCAGTCCTATTGCATCCTGATGAGCGGTGACCGGCTCTCGCGCGAGGCGCGGGCACGGCTCGACGCCATGGTGGAGACGAACGACGGTTTTCGTCTGTCCGAGCTTGACCTCAAACTCCGCGGTGCGGGTGACATAGGGGGGACCCAGCAGAGCGGCACGGCTTTTGAACTCAAAATCGCATCGCTGGCCAAAGATGCGGCGGTGGTGGAGTATGCGCGGCGTGCGGCGGAAGAGATATTGGCTGCCGACCCTTCGCTGACCCTGCCGGAGAATGCCCTGCTGGCCAGGCTGAAGGAACGGTACGTGAACCGGGGAGAGACGGATTTCGGGATGATTTCGTGATTTGTCGCTTCCGACGGTATGGATATATGCGGGAAAACGCTATCTTGTGTTTTGATTGAAGCCTGTTGCGCGAGAGGGCGGATGGCCGCGGCGGTTTGTCCGGCGGAACTTCTCCTGCGTAAACGGCAGATTGATTTATGATTAATGATTACCGGAATGATAGGGAAAATAGCGATGTTTGCGGCGGTCGTCTTCTGCTGGATGACCGGCCGGGCGCAGGATGACCGGACGACTCCCGCCTTCGGCGGCGGGGAGCGGTTGGTCTATACGGTGAGTTACCGGGCCGCCATGTGGCCGAATACGGATATGGGTACCGTCGTATTGACCGTGGACGAGGATGAGGCGGACGGTGTACCCGCTTTGCGGATAAGTGCCCGTGCCACCGTCAAGGGCATGTTCAGTTGGTTCTATAAACTCGACGACCGTTACCACAGTTGGCTGCGCAGTTCGGATATGCGGCCGGTGAAGGCCGAGGCCGAACTGTTGGAGGGGGATTACCGCTTTTCGAGCGCTTTCGTCTATGATTGGGACGAAGGTGTCTCCTACAATGCTTTCCGCGACCACCGGAACCCGGAGGCTACAGAGGTCGCCGTGGAGCTCGCGGGCGAGGCGATGGACGGCATATCGCTCTTTTATACGCTCCGGATGCACGATATAGCGGCGTACGAACCGGGGCAGTCGAAAACGCTCGCCCTGCTGCTGAAAGATACCGTACGATTCATCAAATATACCTATCATGGCCGGGAGGTCAGGGAAGTACGGGGGCTCGGCAGGGTCAATACGCTGAAATTCTCCTGCCAGCTTGTGAACGATGTGGCCGACAGTTTCGAGGAGGGCAGCGAGTTCTTCGTATGGATATCGGACGACGGCAACAAGGTACCGGTTTTCCTCGAATCGCCGCTGAGGGTGGGAAGTGTCCGGGCCCGTCTGGTAGAATACGGGGGACTGATGTACGATTCGGGGGCGCTTTGATGTTTTTGGTTGGCGCCGCTGAGGCGCGCCGGAACTGTGGGCCGGGTTACCGTCCCGCAACCGCTTTTGGTTTTCGGTGAATATATTTATTTTTGTTTCGGAAAATCGGCTTTGCCGCTGCGGGTTGGGCTTTTCCAATCGAATAATCGTTATATTTGTGCGGAAGCGCGGCGCCCGGAAAACCTGGAACTGCGAATATTAACCTTAAATATTTTATCTTATGGCAGAAGAATATAACAGTCAGGGAGACAATGCGCCCGAGCGTACCTCCAAGTCCATCAGGGGATACCAGATAGTGATTATCCTCCTTGTGGTAGTGCTGGGTGTATTGGCATTCATCTATTTCCGACAGGTGAAGAGCCTGAAGGCCGAAGCGAAGGCCGAGAAGGCGATACTTGAGGAGAATATCAATGACCTCATCGTGGACCTGGACAATCTCAAGGTCGATAACGATTCGATAAGCTATAATCTCGGTGTAGAACGGCAGCGGGCCGATTCGTTGATGGAGCGTCTCCAGAACGAACGCAACATCAACCGCGCTACCATCCGCAAGTACGAGAAGGAGCTCGGTACGATGCGCGACATCATGCGCCATTACGTCAAGCAGATAGATTCGCTCAACCAGCTTAACCGGAGCCTGACGCAGGAGAACGTGGCGTTCCGTCAGCAGGTGAACGACGAGCGCATCCGTGCGCAGGCGGCCGAAGAACGTGCTTCGGAACTCTCCAACCGGGTGAAGGTAGGAGCCATCGTTCGGGCGAGGGATATTGTCCTGACCGCGCTGAACTCCAATG
>UMIN01029187.1_pt1 | contig 20667 bp, 15 predicted proteins | sample 1965811 | NCBI WGS metagenome assembly UMIN01 (sample SAMEA4836123, study PRJEB28245) | human gut metagenome | biome: gut microbiome; material: fecal sample | place: Denmark | collected 2008
GTTCTCCTGAAGAATCCGGGAGAGAAAAGGGATATATTCTGTAAGAATTGCTTTCTGGAGTGCAATGCTGGAAGTGGATATCACGACCGGACGCTGCTCATAAGGGGAACATCCTTCTGCAAGGAGGGAATATTTTCTCATCAGAACACAGGCCACCAGATAGGCATACGTCTTGCCGATACCCTCTCGTGTCAACGGACTGACACGATTTATTTATATTTTTATTTCTCCATTTCTTTCATCTCCTTAACTATAAACTCTTTCAATTTTTTCTTATCCGGAAGATGTAGCATATATGTAGATACAAACAATTGATTATCCATTCCAGATAAGGCATACTCAACCATTTCATTTCCTTTATCAGTACACAACAGTATGCCTACAGGTGGATTATCTCCCTCAATCATTTCGTGCTTTTTATAGTAACCAACATACGCATTTAACTGTCCTAAATCTTCATGTCTAAATTCATCATTTTTAAGTTCAATAATTACATTACAGTGCAGCAATCGATTATAGAAAACTAGGTCTATGAAATAATATTTATCATCAATAATAATTCGTTTTTGTCTTGCTTCAAAACAGAATCCTTGACCAAGTTCTATCATAAACTCTTGTAAATGATCCATCAGTGCTTGTTCTAAATCTGTTTCAGATACAGACTCTCTTGCGTCTAAGCCTAGAAATTCAAAGGTAAATGGATCTTTGATTGTAGGCAGAAATGTATCTGCATTATCCATTTTTGCTTCCAATAATTTCTCTGGATTTTTACTAATACCAGCTCTTACATAAAGATTTGTTTTTATCTGCCTTCTTAATTCTCTAACGCTCCAATTACATTTAATACATTCTGTTTCATAAAAGAAACGCTCAAATTCATCTTCTAGCACCATAATCTCTCTAATATGAGAAAAAGATAAATTATTCAAAAGTGTATCTGCATCCGTTTTAAATTGATTAGATATCTTAAAATCTTTTGAATCAGTAGATAAAGCAAAAAGGTTCGACACTGTCGAACCAATTTGAGGATACACGAGATAAAACTGACGACAACTTTTAAATAAAGTTACATTCATACCTTTTTCGTCAATTTGTTTTTCTAAATTCTTTAATAAGTTTGCACCATATTCCGCTCTATCACTTCCACCTTGTTCATACTCGACAATATAATAACCTATTGCCCAATTCCTAAGTGTCATTGATTGATTTACTGCTCTTTTAGCAGCGTTACTAGCTTTGACACTTATTTCCTTTATACTGCTTGCTAGTAATTCAAACTTCATATTTTCAGCCATATACTAAACTCCTTAAAATTTACGATATTTTCTCCAAAGTAGAGTTCCAACCAAACTAGCACCAGATGTGCAAAGTAATACAATATAACTAAATAAATTTGTCTGATCTCCGGTCTTTGGGCTATCTGGTTTTACAGAAGTATTTGGAATTTCAAATTTATCAGGTTTATTTGGTTTGTTAGGTTTACTAGGTTCTACAGGTTTTTCAGGTTTTGGTTCTTTTGGAACTTCTTTAACACTTACTGTCTGTCCTTTATCTTCAATATCTTTATGTTCAGCTACTTTTATAGGCTCATTTGGATTACTCATATCATATAATTCTTCAAATGTTACTAAGTTTTTACCACCTAAAGCAGATGCATTGAATGAATAGGCTATTTCAACTTCCATATTTTCTTTATCAGCAATAAATTCATATTCATTTTCTACCTTTTTACCATCAATCAATAATTCAGCGTTATTTTCTTTTAACATTTGCCATCCTACAAGTTTGTATTTTGTGCCGACTTCTAAACCTTCTAAAGTTACTTTATCAATGATTGCCACTTCTTTAGCTGCTTCAATTTCTTTTTTACCATCCTTATCAGTAGCAGTTGTATGGATATTAATAATACGATTTGTGATTAATACTGTTTGCCCATCATCATCAATATCTTTATGTTCTGCAACTTTTACTGGTTCATCAGGATTACTTAAATCATATAATTCTTCAAAGGTAACGAGATTTTTACCACCTAATGAAGATCCATTAAATGTATAAGAAATTTCCACTTTCATTTCCTCATCATCAGCAATAAAGGTATAATCACTTTCTACACGCTTACCATCAATTACTAATTCAGCATTATCTTCTTTAAGCATTTGCCATCCTTTAAGCATGTATTTTGTACCTTTTTCTAAGCCATCTAGTTTTACAGTATCTACAATTGTAACTTCTTTACCTGCAACAATTGTCTTTTCTCCATCTTTACTTGTTGCTGTGGTATGGATAGAAATTTCTTTTTCATATTCATCTGTTAATGTACCTAGATCAATAACAAGATTATTTCTTGATACGACAATTTCAAAAGGTGGAATAAGTTCAAAGCCTTTATTACTATTACATCGTAATTCTTCGATCATGTAAGTATCATAAAGCAATGCACCTTTGCTATCATCTGGTTCTGATGTTCCAAACCATACACCATCTTCGCTAGTTTTACCTGCGTTTGTATTATGCTTATGACTTGCCCATTTTGAAGAAGTAGAGAATTGCCCATTATCATCTGTCACAACAATATGGCTTTCTCCTGTTGTCTTACTTGTAATCTTAAATGGTACATCTGCTAATCTTTTATGCGTTCCTGCACCAATTTTCACACCTTCAATATCTCCACGCTTCACTTGGTTATAAATTGAATGTGTTTCATCTGTTAGATCAACAATTTGTCCATTTTCTTTAATTTCAAATTGAATGGCTTTTGCACCATCAACTAAGTAACCATTAGGACTTTTACTTTCTTCAATTCTATATTTTCCATAAGGTAATACATCATTAGAAGTAGCTGCAATGCCCTCAATATTAGTATGAATTGTCTTTACGACTTCATTTTTCTTATATAATTTACCTTCAACAAGAACCTTATGATCATTCAATGAAATAATATCAAATTCTGTATCTTTTAGCGTTGCACTTCCTTGAGGTCTTGTTTCTCCTGTTTCTAAATCTCTTTTTTGAATCTTAACACCACCACGAATAACCTTATCAGAAACAGAAAATTGATTGCTTCCAGTTAAGACTGCTAAATCTCCATCTTCAGTAATCTGTGTTACATATAATCCTTTAATTTGTTCTGACTTATCACCAGCTTGCATGTACGCTCCATCTAATAAATATCCATTTGGTGCTTTAGTTTCTTCAACTGTTAATGTTCCAAGTGGAAGTACGACTGAATCACCTAACATATAAAAATCATCGCCTGATACCTTATAGCTTTCATCTAGCTTTGTAACATAATGCATTTCTCCATCTTTTTCTTCAGGAATTGTTTTTGTTACCCATGTTCGAGTTGCTTCACTAGGAAGATTGTCTTTGTTATAAAAGCCATCATAGTACTTCCAAGTGAACTCTGCTCCCTCTAAAGAAGCCTTGCCTTGTGGGTTATTTTTTTGTGTTTCCATGTCAATCTTTAGTAACTCAATTGTCATATTTGTTACTTTTGGTGTATCTGAAACTTTTAAAGTTGATGTTTCTCCTGCTTTAATTGTTAATGAATATACTGTTTCATCTACTTTATAACCGAGTGGTGCTGACAATTCTTTAATATAGACTGTACCAGCTTTTACTTCTTCAATACTAGTATTTCCGTTTTCATTTGTTGTTAGAGTAGCTACTTGATTTGTACAATCTTTATCTGTGAACACGCCATAAGTTGCACCAGCAAGAGAGTAATTGCCATTACCATCAGTAACGCTAGGATTATTAGAAACCTTTTGAAGTGTGGCGTTTCCAACATTTAAGTTTGCCCAAAACTGTCCAAGTTCTTGACCTTCGCCTGAGTAAATATATCCACCACACTCATAACGCCCTTTATTTTCTTTAACAAAGGCTCTTGTTCCTTTAAACACTTCTTCTTGTGTTGCCTTTGGAATTTCATCATATGCTGCACGAACATTATCACATTTCCAACCAAGATGTTCGCTTAATCTTTGCCATACAACAAGTTGTTTTAATAGATAAGCATGATTTGCACTTATTCCACTATGATTTGATAAATACTGTTTTACATATTCAATGGATAAAGCCACATCACTTATCTGATCCTCACTTAATCTTGAGTTAGCATTTACTCTTGTCTTATATCCAGGTTGAAATGCTGTATTGATATCTACACAGAAAGCTTCTTCTCCTTCAACCATTAAATGTCCTTCATTAAAGCTAGCACTAATCGAACCATCATTCATAACTTGTTCAACCATACCAACATGACCAATTGATTCTGTCCAATATTGGGTACTTTCAGCATGAACCTGCGTTATTGGTAAGGTTGTGACAAGCGTTGCAAATGCTAGAAAACTCATGCATACTCGTTTTAAAACATTTTTCATAACTAAAATGCTCCTTTCTAAAAATATAAAAAAGAACGCCTAATGATTAAGCGTTCCTGAATGAATATTTATCTCCATATAATTTTTTGAACTATACTATTTTCACAAATTACAGAATCAATATATTTTTCCATCATTTCTCTAGTAAGTTCATTGCCTTTAACTACTTCTTGAGTAGTTAATGATACTTTAATTTTTTCTTCAAGTTTTTCAATTTCTTCATCAATATTTGACTTACTTTCTACAAACTTAGCTTTTGTCATTTTACCGAGTTTGTATTTTTCAAAATAAGCCATCTTTTTATCTTGAAGTTTAGTTATTCTTTTTTCTAATTCTTTTAAATTAACTGCATCGTTTTTATTTGTATCAACCTCCTCATATTTTTCTTTTATAAGTGATAGTACTTGTTCTTCTAAAAGTTCAACCTTAGATCCTTTATGTTCAACATTGTTGCATTTGCAAATCCTGCACCTAAAATATTTAAAATATAGGAAGCTGCCATCTTTTCTCACATGTTTTGATTGAGTTAAAGTCAAGATATGATTACAAGTAGGGCATCTTACAAATCCTTGTAAGGGGGATTTATTACGCCATGGATAATCTGTATTCTTACCCTTTAAAAATCTATTTTTTTCTTTAATTTGTTGCACTTTATCAAAATCTTCCTTTGATATAATTGCTTCATGGTGATTTTCAACTCGTCCCCATTTTTCTTTAGGAATATTTTTAATACTGCCAGAATTTAAAACTGACCTTTCTTGCATGTTATATACATAAGTTCCAGTATAATTTTCGTTAGACAAAATATGTGCTACTGTACCAAAAGTCCATGTAGGCTCTTCTCTTGCTTCAGTAGAGATAATATTATACTTATAATCCATATTAGTTAATTCAGTCTTTCGTTTATTGGGTGTTGGAATATTTTCTTTATTCATTAGCATAGCAATTTTTCCTAAAGACATTCCTTCAAGTGCCAAATCATATACTTTTCTAACAATCCATGCTGTTTCTTTATCTATGATAATTTTATGTTTATCATTTGGATCTTTCATATAACCAAGAGGTGGACTCCAAGCAAGAAACTTGCCTTGCTTTTTTAATTCATCTGCTACTGTTTTTACTTTTTGTGAAATATCCTTTGAATAAAAGTCGTAAAGTAGCCCCTTAAACTGTATATCAAGGTCTGTTCCATTACCTTTTTCCTTAGCACTATCATAACCATCATTAATAGCTATAAAGCGAACTCCCATAAAAGGAAATATGTTTTCAAGGTAATCTCCTAACATTATGTAGTCACGCATAAATCTTGATAAATCCTTAACGATAATTGTTTTTACTATTCCATTTTTCACTTCATCAATCATTCTTTGAAATGAGGGTCTTTTATCATTTGTGCCACTATATCCATCATCCACAAACTCTTCTCTTTGAAATCCTTTAAATTCTGCATTTTTGTCCAAATAATTGTTTAAAAGTGACCTTTGATTTGTAATGCTTTCACTTTCATCTCTATCTATTTGATCTTCTACGGATAATCTGATATAAAGAGCTATCTTACTCATTTAAAGCACCTCCCATCAGTTTTTCTACATCAAACTTAAAGATAATTTCAAATTCATGAGTTGCATATACAATAACCTTTTCCACCAATCCATGAATTAAATCGCTCGATGGTTTTTTGATATTCTTACTTTTGAATAAGTCATTAATCCACTTAATGGAAGTTTTCTTTTCTTTTTCTAAGTCTTTAGCAGCATTATCAATTGCAACAATTTCATTATTGATTGTAGTAATATGGCTTATGGAAATTTCTCTTTTGAGCATATAAGCATCTTTATCAAGTTTTCCTAAGCTATATTCCTCATAAGCCTTTTGGATAAGCAGTTCTTCTTTTTCAAGTTTAGTTTCCAGCTTAGTAATATTTTTATTTAATGAATTAATACTTTCATCAAATCTAGCTGATACTTGTTTAATAAATTTTGCTTTACTTGTCATTTTTATAATGCATTCAGAAACTTTATCAGAAATTGCTTTATCTAAATCTCTTTCCATGATAAAAACCCTTTTTTCCTGGTTTAATCGACCTGTGTAAGTATCATTTTGAAAAGAATAGTATAACCTATCACGATTTCGACCATAAATCCTTGTTCTTCGATAAAGTTCTTTACCTGTTGCATGATTAAATACCAATCCTTTGTATCTATTTTCTGGATCTCTTTCAAAATTATGTGGTTTTGCTCCAAATGGGTGATTTTCCAATCTTTTCTTTTTTCCTTTTTGAACTTTTTCAAAATCTTCTTTTGAAATTATAGGTTCATGTGCATTTTCGCAAATGATATACTGGTCCTCATCAACAAAGTGTTGTTTAATCCCTTTGGCTAGATTTTGTTGTTTTACACCTTGAACTAAAGTACCTATATAAACTCGATTAGTAAGCATTTTGGAAATTGTAGATTTTATCCATTGTGGATCTCCTTCTTCTCTATAAATTCTTCCTGTCTTATGGTAAGTCGTACCTGTCGCATAACCTTTTTCATTAAAGTATTTAGCAACTTCATATTGGCTTTTACCTTCAAGTGTTAAACGAAACATTTCTTCGATGATAAACCTTACTTTTTCATCAACCACCAGTTTTTGACCTTCTTTTAATTTAATCACCTTATAACCAAAAGATGGGACTGAACCAATAAAATATCCATTTCTTGCTTTATTTTGTTTGCTTGTTTTAACTTTAACTGATAAATCCTTTGAATACATATCATTAACAATATTCTTCAAAGTTACTTCAAAGGATTTTTTTGAGTCTACATCTTTGACGGTGTCAAGTTTATCATTAACTGATATAAAGCGAACCCCTAAAAATGGAAACACCTTATCGATAAGCCTGCCCATTTCAAGATATTCTCTACCTAACCTCGATAAATCCCTAATGATAATGCAATTAATTTTTCTATCACGAATATCTTTCATCATATCTTGAAATTGTGGCCTTTCAAAGTCTGTGCCACTATATTCGTAATCGATATAAGTTTGAACTATTTTGATATTTTCTTTTAAAGCATACTCCTTGCAACAAAGCACCTGTGTTTCAATAGAAGAAGATTTTTCACGCCACTCTTCTTTTCTTTCACTAGATAACCTTGTATAAATCCCTGCTTTATAGAATACTTTTTGAACTTGTGTATCTTTTTTCTCTGCATACCTTTTGGAAGTTCTTGCCATTAACAAACACCTCCAATCGCAGTTGATGAATTGCTAATATCTAGATGATTCCCTAGATATTGATGTATTGAAATAAGTCTGCTGCCATCTTTTTTATTAGATTCTTTCTCGCCTTTAACAATTGCTTCAAGTAGATGAACAGTTTCAATGTTATTGAAGACAAAGTGAATTGCATTATCTTCACCAACTTCAATACGGTCTATAAAAGATACCAATGACAACCTGTTTAGATTATCACTATCAATATTAGGAACTATATCCGAAACTAAACTACCTTTATCGTTAATCTTAGCCTTTAATTCTTCTACGATATTCTGCTTTGTAATAATTTGCTTTTCAATTTCCCTAATCTTAATAAGATAATTATTTCTAAACTTTTCAAACTCTTCTGTTGTAATCAGTTCTTCTTCTAAGTCCATATATAATGACTGTCTAAGTCTTTCGTACTTTTTCTTTTCAGCATTTAATGAGTCAAAGTCCACCTTTAAAGTAAGTTTTGACACATCGATTGCACTGACTTTTTCAAGAAGTTCGTTATATTTACTTAAATAATCATTTAAAGCATGAATTGTAGCCTTGATAATATATTCTTCTTTAATGCTGTGTCTTGAACAATCACCAGTATTGTTATACTCAGAGCATATATAGAATATGTTGTAGCCATCTTTTGCTTTTACTTTTCTTCTTACCATCGGACTTCCGCAATCCTTACAATAAAGCATACCTGATAAAATACACGGCTTATCTTTTGATTGCTTTACATCACGAAGTAACATCTTATTTGCAAGTAAATAAATAGATTTAGAAATGATTGGTTCATGTGCATTTTGAATGACTATCCAATCTTCCTTAGAAACATCTATTTCCTTTTTGGACTTATAATTAAGCTTTGTTGTTTTTCCTTGTTCTAAAACACCAATATAAACCTTATTAGAAATAATACGATTAATCATCTTAGCGTCCCATTTGGCATTCTTCACAACAAAACCAGTATTGAAGTTATCTCCATTATTTTCTTTATGTTTTGATGGAGTTATTGTTCCAATACTATTTAAAAAATCGGCAATTGCTTTTGATGAATAACCTTCAATTTTCATATTAAAGATACGCTCAATAATATGAGAAACCTCTTTATCAATTACTAACTTATGTTTATCTTTATCATCTTTTTTATAGCCAAATGGTGCAAAAGCACCAATAAACTCACCATTCTTTCTTTTGACTTCTTTAGATGATTTAACCTTCATAGAAATATCTCGACAATAACTGTCATTGATGAAATTTCTAATTGGAAGTATTAAGTGAGTATCACTCATATCAGCATTTTCACTATCGTAGTTATCATTTACCGATATAAAGCGAACACCTTTTTCTGGAAATATCTTTTGAAGATATTTACCTGATTCAATATAATCTCTGCCAAAGCGTGATAAGTCTTTTACAATGATGATATTAAATTTACCTTTATTAAGATCATTAATCATGTTCTTAAAATGAGGTCGGTCAAAATTTGAACCACTATAACCATCATCTACATACTCATACGATAACTTGATGTCATTTTCTTTAGCATAAGATTTAATGATTTGTCTTTGATTTGATATTGAATTACTTTCACTACTATCCCCATCTTCTCTTGAAAGACGAAGATACATGCATGCGATATTTTTCATGACAATCCTCCTAAAATGATATTTGGGCAAATAGTCATTTAGAAAGATTACTTCTACCACCTACATTTTACCGCACCACATTTTTTTGTCAGCCCCCTAAAGCTTAATACATGCCTTACAAAGGTACATTTCAACAATATCCAGTAAATCAACAGTTTCATTTTTACTAGTAGAGTAGGTTATTTTCTTAGTGTAATCATCAGCTATTTGCTTCTTATCTTTATTTTTATTAGCTTCTTTTTCTTTTTTCATAGCCTTAACCTCACTATTAATTATTAAGTTTTATGACTTTGGTAGGTGCATTGGCATGCAACATTGGAATCTCACCACCGCCCCTTATTAAGACGAGCCGGCTTAAACTATTGAAGTATCATTATCACCATTTGTATCATCGAGATAAGCTGCCATACCTATCTTTTATGTATTCTTATTTATCGCTCATTTTCTTTTGTCCTTGGAATTAACCAGTATTCATTTAAACCTAATTATTTAAGCAGAAAAGTCTTGGCGTAAGTCATAATTCTCAACAAATGGATAAAGTCCTACCATGGTCTATTCAGTTTTCAAAGATCTAACAGCTTACGCTGCATAGGACTTCATGATCTGATTCTTTTTGTTACTCTCTTATCAACAAAAAGCCTTTCATCTTCCTACACTTTAATAGTGAAAATTCGACCCCTCTGGTAACCAAATTTTGAAAAATAATTATATTTTTTTAAAAGGACAGGCGATTTACACCTGTCCTTCGTTCATTTTTACTTGATATCCTTTAGTAATTCTTTTAACTTTCTAAGAATCTTATTTCTTTTTTTTAGCAATGCAGGATGTGATATCTTCTTAGTTTCTGCTACTGTACGAAGTGATTCATCATCATAATATAGCCTTTGAATGATATCCTTTTCTTCATCACTTAGCTTTGATATAGCATCTCTAACTGCTTCTATCATCATTTGTGTTTGAATTACTTTATTCAAATCAATGCTTTCATCAGTGATATTACTTTCAAAATGTCCATCTTTATCAAATGATGAAAATAAAAGCAGATGATTTTCCTTATCTATCTGCTTCAAATAATTCTCATGATTTTTTTCTTGCCAATAGACTTTATAAATCTCCTCACTGACATAAACTTTCTTTCCGTTTACAAACAAGTAATACTTTTTATCCATTTTGTAGTCCTCCTTTTCATTTCAAAAAACTTGTTTGAAAACAAAAAAGGAGGACTACGGCATGACAACATACCTAGTCCTCTTAAGCGAACGAAAACTGCTTTATAACTTAATTTAGGATAAAGCGAATGTAAAATGCAATATGAATGGTAACTAGCTCCAAAATTTATGAATTTCCCTTGTGTAAATGCGTCTAATTAATTCCATATTACATACACATCCTTCTTACGATAATTTGTATAATTCCTAATTAAAATCAAATTATATATATCGTAGCTACTTTAATCATCTAAACCTATTAAACCAACTCATTGTATCTTCCACACCTTTTAAATTTAAGGTGTAATAAATATAGTTTTTATACTTTCTTTCCGATACCATATTTACCTTTTTTAATATTGATAAATGGTATGAAACTTTTGAATGCGATAAAGAAAATTTATTAGCAATATCGCCAGCAGATAATTCTCCTTTAGCTAGTTCATCTAATATATCTAATCTAATTGGATCAGATAGAGCTTTAAATTTTTCGCAATAATTCATTAGCAAACCTTCCTCTAATCTATTTCAAATATTTTCAAAATAATTATATCATTTATCCCACATTTCACTCAACAACTGTTTCAAAATATTTTAAAATAGCCTATATAACAATTCTGCAATATGTTATAATTAGTCTATATTAACAACTACAAAAATTCTAAAAAATTAACATTACTAATAGTGATAGTTACATTTAGAATGGTGCTTATTGAAATAATGTTAGGATGAAAACACAGAGATTTAGCTTAGAAATTGAGGTGGGAATATGTCATCAAGTAATGAATACTTAGATTTTATTTTAGGGCAGCTATCTGAGTTAGAAGAAATTACTTACCGAGCTATGATGGGAGAATTTATTATTTATTATCGTGGCAAGATTGTAGGTGGTATCTATGATGATAGATTACTTGTTAAACCAATAAAATCAGCAATTAGTTATATGTCAACACCTACATATGAATTACCCTATGAAGGAGCAAAAGAGATGTTGTTGGTAGAAGAAGTTGATAATAAGAATTTTTTGATAGGCTTGTTTCGTACAATGTATGATGAACTGCCAGCTCCAAAACCGAAAAAGAAGAAATAAATAACTACCTGTTTGTTTCGATTAATATATTAACAAAAAAACCGATAATAGTATGGAGTATAAAGATGAAAATAGAAAATATAACTTTAATAAAATATAGAATTATAAGCAAAGATGAACTTTGTGTTGAATTATTTAATGACTTTATAAGGCATCAAGTTGTTACAAAATGTTGGCGAAAAGAAAATTCTAAATGGATAATAAAGGATGTGCCTTTTATTGATGATTGGACAAAAGATGATTATAAAATTCTAGTATCTTGTTTAAAAAATACCATTAATACAGGCGGCTTAGTATACGGAGCTTTTTATGACAATAAATTAAAAGGTTTTGTTTCTGTAGAATCTGAAATCTTTGATGATGAACACCAATATTGTGATCTATCAAGTATTCATATATCTGAAGATATGAGAGGTAATGGTATAGGTAAAAAACTATTTTTAGAAGCTAAACAATGGGCAAAACAAAGAGGGGCAAAAAAACTTTATATATCTGCCCATTCTTCTGTTGAAAGCCAAGCCTTTTATAAAGCAATGGGTTGTGTTGAAGCTAAAGTTTATAATCAAAAACATGTTGAAGCTGAACCATATGATTGTCAATTAGAGTGTGATCTTTAATTAAAAGCTATTAATATTTTAAACACACACCTATAAATTAACTGACTTTACATTCAGTTAATTTTTTTACTTTTATATTAACAACTAGTAAATTGTAAAGCCACATAACAAACTATTATAATTTAATTAAATCAAAACAAGGTGGTGTTCATATTGAAAATCAATGAAATTATAAGACAAAAAAGAATTGAAAAAGGCTTAACTCAGGAACAAGTTGCCAATTACTTAGGTGTATCTGTACCTGCTGTTAGTAAATGGGAAAGTGCTACAACTTATCCTGATATTATGTTATTACCAGCACTTGCGAGGCTATTAGATACTGACCTAAATACACTATTATCTTTTAAAGATAGCTTGACTAAAAATGAAATTGCTTTATTTATGAATCAAGTAACTGAAACGATTGAAAAAGATGGATTTGAAGCCGGATATAAATTAGCTATGGATAAAATCAAAGAGTATCCTAATTGTGATTTATTAATTAGTAATATGGCAATGCTATTAGATGGTGCAAGTTTTTTAACAGGGGAAAAGCCAAACGATAAATATCAAAAAGAGATTGATCAACTACATAGGCGTGCTGCTACTAGTAATGATATAAATATTAGAGAACAATCCCAAGGTATTCTAATTTCTAAATTAATAGAAAATGGCAACTTTGACGAAGCTCAAAACATGATTAATACTTTCACTGATAAAAGTTGGACTGATAAAAAGAAGTTACAAGCAGACTTATATATCGCCAAAGGAGAACTTAATGAAGCTGCACAAATAACAGAAGAAAAACTTTTATCAGCAACTTCTGAAATTCACTCTTGTTTAATTTGTTTAATGGAAATTGCAATTAAAGAAGATAGAAAATCAGACGCAGAGTATATCGCTAATGTTGATAAAAACGCAGCCCAAATATTTGATTTATGGGAATACAGTTCTTATGTTGCTCAATTACAACTATATGATGCTACAAAAGAAAAAATGAAAGCATTTAAAATTCTAATACCTATGCTTAAATCATTAACTAAAAAATGGGAAATAAATAAATCTCCATTATATCGCCATATTAAAACAAAAGAAGTTGATAAAGCATTTGGTCGTAAACTACAAAAAACAATTATTCAATCACTTAACGATGAAGCAAAAGAAACATTGAATAAAGATATAGAATTCAAACAAATCATTCAACAATTGAATGATAATCAGTAATTATTATATTAATGTCTACTTTTATCCAATATACTGATTAATACGCTGACATTGTGCTTGTGTATTGGTATAATTACAGTATAAAATTAAATACTCGCTTAACGCTTATACTACAAACTATACTTTTGTAGCAAGCACAGTAAGTGTGTACCCACTTACGGAAAATTGATGAAGCAGCCCTGTATGGAACTGCTTCTTTTTTTATCAATTTTAACTTGTTAGGGAGAACCCTAAGACCCCATTTTTTGACAAAGGAAGTGATTAGTGTGACACATAGAACTAGAAATGTTCAGCTCAAAATTAATTTAACTGAGGAAGAAAAAACATTATTTCACAAGAAAATGAAGATGGCTAATTGTAAGACCATGAATCATTTTTTAAGAAAAGTAGTATCTGAATCAAACATATATATCGTTGATTTACAACCCTTTAGAGAAATACAAGGGCTACTTTCAAGATATGCTAATAGTGTTAATCAAATAGCAAAACGAGTTAATTCTACTGGTGTTATTTATAGTGATGACATCAACGATATAAAACAACAAATTGAACACCTTTCAAAAGAAATTTGGCAAATACACTCACTACTGCTAGATAGAACTACAACAAAAGGAGATGATTCATAAGTGGCTATTACTAAGATACATCCAATAAAATCTACACTTAATCTTGCAATTGACTACATAACAAACGAAAATAAAACAGATGAAAAAATACTAGTTACATCAAATAAATGCTTTCCTGCGACTGCCCATACACAATTTTTGAAAACAAGAGAAGATAATAATGTTAAAGGAACTGTGCTTGCAAGACATCTTATTCAATCGTTTTTACCAAATGAAACTACACCTGAACAAGCACATCAAATTGGATTGGATCTATGTAACAAAATACTGAAAGATGAATATGAGTTCGTGCTTACTACTCATATAGATAAAGGACATATTCATAACCATATTATCTTCAACAATGTAAACATGGTCACAGGAAAATGTTATCAATCCAACAAAAAAAGTTATCATAAAATTCGTTACCAAAGTGATAAGTTATGCAAAGAAAATAATCTTATCGTTATTGACGAACACTACGAAACATACAAGAAAAAATATAAAACTAGTGGTAAGTCATGGTATGAAAATGAACAGTTTAAGAAAGGAACTTCTTGGAAAAGCAAGCTACAATTTGATATTGATAGAACCATTAAACAATCAAAAGAATGGGATGATTTTCTTGATAAAATGACTATTCTTGGATATGAAATTAAGCATGGAAAACATATTGCTTTTAAGCATAAAGATAAAGAAAGGTTTACAAGATCAAAAGTTATAGGCATTGATTATACCGAAGATAGATTAAAAGAACGCATTAAAGAAAATGCCAACCATAGGAATTACCCTATTAAAAAGCGTATTGGAAATATCATCGATATTAATAACAACGAAAAAGTAAAATCAAGCAAAGGATATGAATATTGGGCTACTAAGCATAATCTTCAAGTAGCTTCTAATATTGTTATTTTAATGCGTGAAAAAGGAATTAAAACTCTTTCTGAACTTGATTCGTTTATTCAATCTAATGCCGATAAAAGACAGGAATTACAAGATAAAATCAAAATCATAGATAAAGATATTTCCAATTTATCCATTACGATGGAGCAAGTTCATACAGTTAAAATGTATCGTCAGATTTACTTAGAATATAAAAATGACACCTCTGATAAAGCATTTTATGAAGAGCATAAGTCAGAAATAACACAATACAAAAATGCCCTTGCCGAACTTAAGAAATCTTATTCTAAGTTTCCAGATACCAAAGATATTTTAAATCAGCTTGATTTATTGCACGAAAAAAAGAATACCCTAATGCAAGAGTATTCTTCTACAAAATTTGATATGAATGAGCTTTACCACATCAGAAAGAATTATGAGAAATATATGGGTAAAGAGATGGAGCGATGAGACTACTTACCATTATCCCAATTTGTGTATATTAATTTTCTTTTTTCAAAAGCCTCTTTTCCACCTTCCATAATGTCTACTATCTTTTTATGAGTAGCAGAACAATCGATATTACCAATATCTAAATCAATTCTATCATTATACTGTGTAGCAATAACGCATTCAGCATCTCCTAACACAGGTATATTTGCATTATGTGTTGCAAATATAAATTGAATTGTTGGTTTTTTTCTTTTAATTGTACTTATAACTTCCTCGTAAATAATTTGATTATCTAAATCATCTTCTGGTTGATCGATAATGATTAAATCATTATCTTCTTGTGTTAATACAAATAATATTAATGCCGATGCTCTTTGACCTATTGAATGATGCTCTAATAACTTATTATGATAATAAATCTCGACCAAATCTGGACAAACTTCTTTAATGAGTTCTTTATAGTTTTCTTGTATTTTATCCTGTATTTTGGAAACAATCTTTTCATTGACTATTGTGTGTAATTGTTTCGAATCATCCAAAATATAATCACTTATAATCGAAATAAAGTCAGAAAACTTATTGGAAATTTCTATAGCTTTAACTTCTGAAAGACCTGTACCTCTAAATTTTGCCTTGATATCATTCTTAAATTTATCTTTGTTACCCTTAAAATGAATCCTAATTTCTAGCTCGTTCTGACTTTCATTTATTTTTTTAATTTCTTCTTCATATTTTCTAAATATACTACTAAGAATTTCGTTTCTTTCTCGAATATATTTTTTTATGTCTAAAATTAAAGATTCTCTTGAATTATTCTTTTTTGTTAGCTCTCCAATCTCTTGTTTTACCTTTTCGTATTCAGAATTATATTTTACAAAACTATCAGGATCTAATGCCTCGTCTTGTATATCTCGTTTAATAGAGGCGAATTCTTCTTTTAATGATTTAATGTCATTATCCAATTTTTCCTTAAGTAATTTCAAAGAATTTTTATTTAAGGAAATTCTTTCGATTTCATTGGAAATGTTCGCAAAAGAGTCAGTGATATGGTCTAATACTTCATTTATATCTTCAAATAATTCATCATTATAGTCACTATGATAATCAGATAATTTAAAGTCATCCGTATCAACTTCATCATATACTTTTTTAAAATTTAAATAAACATCTTCAACTTTACTCATTAAGTGTTCAATTTTATTATAGTCTTTGTTATATGATGTTTGCTTTTTTAACTTTTCAGAAATTCCTTTCTCTTGAAAAATTTTAAGTGTATGTTCTAAATCTTGTTTTTTGGTATTTAGCTCTTCTATCTTCGATGGAATTGATGATAATTGAAAAAATTCTCTTATTGATTTTTCTAAATTAAAAATACAATCATCTATGGAATCTAACTGTATTTTTATTCTATTGCCTAATAATTTTTGCAATAAATCAAAGGCATATCCACTTTGAGTAAAAGATAAATCTTTCTGCCCAAAATATAAAGGATTACTTATAATAGAATCTATTGATATTCCAATATCATTACCATTTCCATCTAAAATAGAGTATTGTTCATTCATTAATCTCTTAAGCTCATAGTGTTTACCATATTTATCAATAATATCTAAAGATATTTCCCCACCCGAACCAAGAGTGTTTTTTACTAAATTATCTTTGTAGTCTTTATCAATATTCGCATTTAAATCTAAAGCATATCTTATTGACTCTAAAACTGATGATTTTCCACTTCCTCTAATACCAATTAAGGTATTAAGTTCATTTGAAAATGGAATCTTCATCGAGTCTAATTTACCACCTTTAAATGATATTGAATTTATATATCCATGATTTATTTTAGGTAATTCATCAGAAATCCTATTTTTATAATCTTGTAAAGCATATTTTAATGCGTTAAAAGAATACTCTCCAATTTTAATATATGTTTCTTTACCTTTGCCAATTTCCTCAAGTTTCTTTGGATCTGAACCTTCAACAAATGCTACTTCATATCCAAACCAATCTTTAATCTTTTTTATGTTATCTTTTGTTCTTAATTTTTGTAAACCTAGAACTCTTTTTTTAAATTCATGATTTGAAGCCAAAGAAGATAATCTTCCACCACCACATTCTTCAATAAGTCCACTTTTTTGCTCTATATGTGCAAATACAATAAAATAATCTTTATTAAGTTTTTCAAGTTCTACTAGTAAAGTATTTAAATCATAATTACAACATGTATTTTCGTTTTCACGATTGTTTATTCCCTGAAAAGCAGCAGTTAAAAAATTATTTATATGGTTTTCTCCATTTTGAATCCAATCTTCAGGATTAAAAATTATAAGCGTATGTACGCTGTTTTTACCATCTTTAACAGACAATTCTACTCCAGGAAGTATAAATATGTTCTTTTTACTTGCTGCTTTTTTTAAAGCCTTATACTCATTTAAATCAAATTTGTTATGATTCGTTATTAATCCAATTTTGATATTGCTATTTTCTAGAGAACTTATGTAATCATTAACAAAAGAATGTTCCTCACCTGAATATTTAAATTCCTTATCTTTTCTAGTATGAAGGTGAAAATCACATCTTAGCCATTCACAACCATTATCAAACATCGTTATCATCACCTCTTAATACATTTAATACTTTATATCTTTGGAACAATAGAATGATTATCTATTCCATCTTTAGTGATATCCCATCTTGCGACTCTTATTTTTTTAATTTTTTTACCGTTTCCATAGTCTAATAAATCTTCTCTATTTAAATTGTTCAAAACTTTTTTTAAACTTCCTAAACCACCTGATGATAATAAATATGCTTCCTCAGGATCACAAAGTTTACAATAGATCAATAATTGTCCTAAATTTTGAAGGTTTAAAGCCGTTTTTTTCGCCTCAACTAAATAAATTTTAGCTTTATCTTTCCACTTTACAATACCTAATACATCTATTTCTATTTTTAGCCCTACAACTTGTGGATAATATTGAATAACTCCATATTTTTCTAAAATCGAATCAAGATAAACAGAATGACAGTCTACTACTATTACTTCACAATTTTTGCTTTTAAATTTGTCTTTAAGATATGTTTCTAGCCATGCACACATACCTGGGTATAGTTCAAATTCACTTTTTACATTATTCGCCATAACCTAATTCCTTTGCTAACTGAGTCCATGAATCAAAATGTTTTCCTCTTATTTTTTCTGGTAAACTGTCATCATTTTCCATAGGATGAATAGGTTTATTTCTCAATCTAATTGGTTTTTCCCAATAAAATTGATGTGTTTTATTTTCATCTAAGTAGTCAAGCAATTCCTCTGCATATCTTTCTAATGCTCTTTGCTTATGAACAATGTTAAATCCTATAGGCAAAAATTCGTTTGCCCAAATCTTAACTTGATGTTCTTTTTTCCAATAATAAGGTTTTCCTTCGTTATATTTTTTTAAATTAGAATCTCTAAAATTAGGATGACCGAAATCTATTGTTTGTACTGGTATATCTAGCATTTTTAACATATTTGCAACATCAATAACAAATTGCCAATTTCCCGGTATTTCGATATATACCCTATGGCATCCATCTTGTCCATAAGCCATATTACTTTTTCTAATATAGCCTGTTACATCAGCTACGCCTCTTAACAATTCTTTCTTTTCATCAGTAGTCATACTAAATAACTCATCATTCATTGTCATGGTTGAATGATGAACCCCATTACCAATAAATCTTAAAATTTCTCTCATTGTATAATCTTCATTAGGCTTTGTGAAAGATACTCTTGTAGCAGTTTTTGTTTGCGTAATAGGTAACGAATGACCTAAAAGAGGCTCTATAACACCTCTAATGTCTGCTAAACTGCTTTTCACATATACAGAAACTTCTAGTCCTTCATCATCTCTTAAATTTTTATGTGGTATCTCAATAGTTATTGTAGTACTATTACTATCTCTTTGTACCTCTCCGTTACCTAATATCATTCCAACTAAATAAGCCATTTGACTATTCATTTTCTTCTCCCTCACTCTCATCTTTAACTAAACATTTATAAATATGGTCCGCTATTGCTTTTGCCATAAGGGGCGGAACTGCATTTCCAATTTGTGTTCTAATATCTACTTTATTACCATAAAAAATAAAACTATCATCAAAAGATTGAATTCTTGCTGCTTCTCTAGGTGTTATAGCACGATTTAAAAAAGGATGATTATTCGTTCCGTTCGATGCTGCATCGAACCTAGTATCAATAGTTGGAGATGGTTCATCCCATTTTAATCTTCCCCAAGTTGAATTAAATTTTTGTTTGCCTAAAAGTTCTTCAGGTAAATATTCTTTTCCTTTTTCTGGAGGTATCATGCTAAGTTTATCGATTGCAACTTGAGAATGGTTAGAGGCTTTATGGTTATACAATTTTTTACTATCTATTCTCATCATCCTCTGATAATCTGTCATTGGTTCTGTAATATAACTCTGTTCAAAAGCCCCCTCATTAGAATTCAAGTATGCTAAGTCTTCAATCGCTTCTCTTACTGTTATCGGTACATCAACAGTAGCTTCAGGTATAGAAATAGCTTTATTCTTACTACATAAAAATATAACTCTTTCTCTACTTTGTGGAACTCCATAATCACTTGCCTTAACTATTCCCACACTAACTTCATAGCCCAATTTTTTAATTTCACTTATAATTTGATTCTTAAACCAACCATTAGATGTCGACATCAAACTTTTAACATTTTCTATCACAAAAACCGATGGTTGAAGTTCTTCTACTAAATGAAGATATTCTATAAATAGAAAATTTCTTGGATCATCTAAACCTAATTTTTTCCCTTTTAATGAAAAACCTTGACAAGGTGGTCCTCCAATAATCATATTTACATTGTTTTTCTTAGATAAATTAATAATTTTTTCTTTTACATTATTATCTTGGATATCACCGATAATCAATTCTGTATCAGGCATATTCTTTTTGAATGTTTGTGCTAATTTTTCATTAATATCAAGTGCAACTTTGGTTACAAAATGCTTATTTTTATGCATTCCATAGGACATGCCACCAGCACCACAAAATAAATCTAGTATCCTAAATTCCATTTCTTTCTCTCGCTTTCGTCTTTTTATTAATATTCGTTTAAAAGTTTCTTTACCATCTATTTGTGGCTTAAATAGGTCATATTCATTATCTGACCCATGATTTGCTTCGCCTACAATTTCAAACATATCTTCGTCGTGATATTTCAAATATGTGAGTGGAACACCCATAACCCCATAATAATCCATTGGAATCTCTGATACCCTTGGAATATGTATCGCATCAAAGTTGTCATATTTTGGATAA
>UMIN01048656.1_pt1 | contig 20614 bp, 18 predicted proteins | sample 1965811 | NCBI WGS metagenome assembly UMIN01 (sample SAMEA4836123, study PRJEB28245) | human gut metagenome | biome: gut microbiome; material: fecal sample | place: Denmark | collected 2008
TTGATTCCTTTACATCTATGCGCTTTCTATAAAAAACAAGAAATTGTTTTTTATTAATTACAGAAAATGCCAATCCATGAAACGAATCTGTCAAAACAAGCTCTGCGTTCCTAATCAAATTAACAAATTCGGCTGGTGTTTTTCCTATTAACACCTCATCTGCATATTTGGAATCATCCGAATTACACTCATTACTAAGTATACTCACCAATCGGAGGCCTTTTTTATCTGCTATATTTCGTGCATACTGTTGAATCCTGTTGTCTACTCCCAAAAAATAGCACACAATATAACCATCTTTTATTATTTTTCCTGGTATAATTAGTGTTTCCCACTCCTCCTTAGTCAAAAGATATGTTGGGTCTGCAACAACCTCCACCGGAATATCCGCAATTGATTGGATAATTTCTTTTCCTTTCTGCTCTCGCACACTTAAATAATCTATTTGTTCCCAAAATTCTTTTGCCTTTTTTTTTGCATACCGAGGATATACCGAAACTCCAAGACTTGTCGCATATGATATTCTTCTTACACCTGGTGCAGCAAAACGTAGCGTATAAAAATTGCTGACAGCAACATCCGGTAACCACAGCTGATCACTTCCTACTAAAACAGCAAAATAATTTTCTGATTTTTTCCTTAACTCTGTAATCCCATTACATTCTATAATATTATGAAGACGTTTTAAGCGGAAATCTTCCGATACCTGTCTTCGCATTTCTTTATTTTTTTCGTGTATTTCATCCTGTACATTTTTTTTTCTTGCTTCTACTCTTTTCCTAACAAGTGTATACATCTGCTTTAAAGCCACATAAATTGAAGCTGGTGATAAGGCAATACCCTTATTGTGTCCTGAGTAGTATTTAATAATTTCTGTTTCAAATCCCATCCGCTCAATGACTTGCTGGGTCGCATATGCTTGTAATAGCTGTCCATAGTTTGTACCTGTATGTGCCAGGCACAATCCCACCTTATTATTTTCCATTATCTATTTCCTCCCAAGTATTTTCCCAAACCGTCATTTGTTCATCATTATTCTTCTGATAATTAACTAGCATAATCGAAATAACAATTGCATTCCAAAAAAAACGCTTGTTGATTGCATCTAATACGAATGCCGGAATAACTCCCGCCATTAAAATTATTATTACCAAAAGATTCCTCTTTTTTACAGCTTCCACGCCAATCATAAGTAGAGGGATTGTGAGAAATGCCGTACCAATTAGACCAACATCGCATAAACTAGTAAGAAAGGTATTATGAATAGCTCCAACACCAGTACTGTATCCTCCCCATCCCCAGCCAAAGATCGGTTTCTCCCTAAATAAATCTATCGCCCGCACCCAGCGAATATCTCGTCCTGATCCCCCTTCATATCCACTAAATATAAACAGCCTATCAATATTCGCTTGTGGTAGATACTGCTGAATAATATATACCATGATGTATCCTAAAACTAAGATAAAAATTAGTCGTTGAAGTAATTGTTTCAATGATATATCTTTTCCTGATTGTGGTAATATGGCTAAAGTAACTACAATTATACCAAAAGTTAAAAAACCCGCTCTTGACGACGTCAACAACAAAGCATATGCATTAACCGCAACAATAACTGAATTGATCACAATTTTCTTTTTTTCAATCATTGCACCATATAATCCGAGTGTTATTCCAATAAGTAAAAAAGCCGCGCAATTATTTGGATCATTTTGCCTTCCAAAAAGTGTCAAAACTTGTCTTGCCACAAAAACTGCATCTCTAAATGGAGCTTTAAAAATAATGGATAATATACCGAACAAAAAACTAATCCCTAAACACGCTTGTAAAACTGTCTGTAAAAAAAAATATTCTATCTTTTGTCCCGTTATGATCACGACGAATAACACAATGCCTATCTGTGATAAAATATGCATCTGAAAATCATTGTTATTCATCCCTGACCAGAAAACTGAAAACAGCTTATAAAAAAACCATAGTAAAAAAAACATGCTATACTTATTTATTCTGATTATGAATTTTTCTTGCCAAACAAATATTCCTAACATTAATAACAAATAATACTTTGTAGCGTTTCCAAAAAAACGGGTTAAATAGGTTTCAAAAAAAGACAAAAAAATATAAACAACAAATAACCATGTAAGCTTTTTATTTATTTTTCCAGAATTCCCTGAAGTATACATTCCCACTTCTGAATGATCTCCTTTTCTTCAAACTTCCTCACCTGTTCTTTATTTTTATTTGACATTTCTTTTCTCAATTCAGAGGATTCCATTAGTCGTAAAAGGCATTCTACCATTTCTTCTATATTCATTGGTTGAATCAAATGCCCATTCTCCCCATTAATAATAATTTCATCTGGCCCTGTTGGAACATCAAAGCTGACAAGAGGAAGTCGATTCCCCATTCCTTCTAATAAAGACATTGGAAAACCTTCGTATCTTGATGTCATTACCATAATCGAATAGTTTTTATATCTGCTATAAAGATCCATCACTTGTCCACAAAAATGCATATTTGAGGTAAGCCCTTTTTCTGCTACAAGACTTACCAACTTTTCTTTTTCCTCTCCTTCTCCATAAATATCCCATTCCCAATCTGGATATACACTGAAAATTTTTTCTGCTACCTTTATTGCTGCCTCAAAGTTCTTCTGATATGTCAGTCTACCCACACTTATTATTTTCTTAGAAAATATATTATAAGAAGCCTCACTGTGTATTATAATAGGATCAACGGGATTATATATTTGTACAGTATTAAATGCTCTATATTTTTCTTTATATACTTCTAACGCCCGTTTTGTCAGAACTATATTTAGGTCTGATTTTTTTATGCCGTATCTTCTTGCCATTCCCTGCCCTCTGTGGTCCATAGTTCCTTCCGGGTCTGAATGTTCCCAACAAATGCACTTTGTTGCAATTGTCTTGCAAGCTCTGACAGCTATAGGAAAGAATAACGCACCACAAGCAACTAAAACATCAATATCATTATCCTCCAAAAAAACTCGAAGTTTTTTTTCTCCATTCAAAAGCATGACTGTTGTCATACTTTTATATTTTTCTAATAAAAATTCCTGTTGAATATTCTTAGACAATTGATATATATTGGGCTTTCCTGGATTAAAATATCCTAGTGTAACAACTTTTATTTTACCTGACTCTGCCAATCCATTTGCTAAAACAGAGGTAACCCTTCCAATTCCTCCATTCTGATAAAATCCCCCAAGAAAAAAACAGACTTTCATTTCCATCCTCCATAGTCTCAGCTGGCTTTTTATCTAAAATTTACCCGTGCTTTTTGTAGATAGTTCGTATATTGCTGAGCTATATTCGCATAATCATAGCCAGATTCAATAAAATTACGTGCATTTCTGCTATACTTATTACGCTCCTCTTTGCTCATATTCGCAAACTGAAGTATCTTTTCCCTAAATGAATTAACACTCCCACTTTCAAAATTGATTCCATTATGATATCCACATCTGTCCAAATTGATATTATTATTTTCTGACACTACTGGCAATCCGCACGCTTGGGCATCATAAAAACTCATACTGCATTGTTTTGGAAACACCGATAAATCTGCCATTTGATAAAACTGTGCGAGATTCAAATAGTTCTGGGTGGGAAACATAATAATTCGATTTTCTGATTTATTTAATAATTCCTGCACCTCTCTTCCGTAGTCACTCTCTGGAGGTGTTCCAACACAAACAAGCGTAATCGGTATATCAAATTTTTTTTGAAATGCATCCGCCAATAGCTTTCCACCTTTGGCCTCCGTAAGCTTTCCGGTATAAACTACAACAAATTCTTCTTCACTAATGTTATATTTCGTTCGAAATTCTTCCCTAATATCTGCGGATGGGCAAAATAGAATAGTATCTGTTCCGAATGAGATGAATGGTGTCTGCTCTCTAGGAATGCCCAGATGCACATTTACATAATCATCATCCTGCGTACGAATTACATCATATTTCCTCTTTTTAATTTTAGGAGTAATGACTCCTCTAAATGCAGCCTCATATATTTTCGCAAATTTATTGTTACTTGCCATTGACAGCATATGGGAATCAAACAACATTGGATACTTTGGATTTTTAAGGATAAAACGCATTGCTGTTAATGTTTCCACACAATGAACAAACAACACATCCGGCTTAACCTTATCAACAACTTCAAATATTTTTTTTCCATAAACAAGTCTCTTCATGAAGTATCCTTTGGCTGGTATGCGTATAATTTTCACACCAGTTGACTGCTCATATGCTTTATCCTGCTGATCTAAATGTTCTCCGTTATCGCCAAATTCCTTATACACCGGATATATGAACTCTTTTGTTGGAGTTACAATTAAAACTTCATTACCCTGTCTCTGTTGAAATTTAGCAAGAGGATTAGACTGATATCCAAAAGCCGGATGAAATGTTTCATCAATATGTAAAATTTTCATTTAACTTTTCTCCGTTAGTTTATTAGCTGAACCAAAATAACTACTCATCTTATTTATTTTCTCTTCTGTCCATTCCCACCATTTTAATTCAAGTAATTTCTCGATCTCTTCTTCGCAAAATCTGTACTTAATTACCCTAGCCGGTACTCCAGCTACTATTGCATATGGAGGAATATCATGTGTCACTACGCTATGTGCTCCAATAACTGCACCATCCCCTATCCTAAGACCGTCATTTATAAAAACATTTTCTCCAATCCATACATCATTCCCTATCACAACCCTTTTTTGCTCTGGTTGCTGACAGTTCCCCAAATTTATCCCAAAAACATTTTTTCCGGCGTGAAAGACAGGTGATGTAGATACACATTGAATATTATGTGCACCTCCTCCTATCGCGCAGTAACTGGCGATTGAACAAAACGATCCTATTTCTGTATTACATATAGAATTATTTTTCCCCATGTAGCTGTATCTTCCCATTTTCACGGAAATACAATTTGAGCCTGTGCCTATTTTGGCAGTTTTATCAATATCACAATTTCGTAACGCAGGTCTATTGATAAGTCGGATTGCTTTATTCACAAAAAAACCCGGATTTACTTTCATTTTTTATTTTTTAACTCCTGCTCCATAATCTTTGCATCGATCAAATATCGATACCAATATGCCTGTAAAAAGGCATGTACCCGCCCAGCCTGTCCATCCAAAAAGCCTAGCTTTATGTAGTAGCGATACCAATAATAAAATCTCGCTCTCCAAAACTTTGGCAATTTATAATATAAACCATCCCTTAATTTTTTAGTTTTTTCAGCTTCATGATATAGATTTGTATCTGCCTGTCTCATTGCTAATGTCTCCATATAATCATTAACTTCCCGTGTCGCATACCAGTTATGCTTATTAATCCACGCTGTCAAATCCTTAAAATCATAATGCAGACAATCATTTTCCAAATCTACCGTCCTTCCCTCTGACAGCACAACATGCTCTCCCATAGAACGGTCCTCATACCTTCCGTAACCATACTTAAATATAGTTAGATTATAAAATGGATATATTCCTCCATGGGTTAAAAATCTCCCCATAAAATATATCTTGAATTTCATCACAAGTCCATTTACGTCATCTTCACTATGCTCTAAGCAGTTTTTAATAATTTCTTCTTTTAACTCTGGCGTCACTACCTCATCAGCATCAATTCTGTATACCCACTTTGTCTGTACATTCACATGATCTAATGCCCAGTTAAACTGTTTTGCATAATGCTCAAAGGGCTCATGCTGATAAATCTCTGCTCCCAAACCTTTTGCTATATCCATTGTTTTATCGGTGCTTCCACTGTCTACAACAACAATACGATCTGCAAGTCCTTTGATAGAGGTAATACAGCGAGCAATATTCAACTCTTCGTTTTTAGTCAAAATAATAGCAGTAATATCATTCATTTTACTTTTCCTTCCTTGAAAGCCGTATGTGCCTCTCTGGGCTTTCTAACTATACAATCAATGCTTAAACTAACCGCTACAAAAATAGCAACGTTAAAGAGCCCATGAATGAATAATTAATAACTTAATTTATTTTTTTCTCAATAAGAAAAATCGTAATAAATCAATATTTGTTTCTTTTTAAAAATTTATAAAACAACGCTTATCTGGTTCTCTATATGCCCTCAACTAATTTACAATGTTCCAGAACATTCCTGTCTCTTGAAAAAAAATCGATCATTTTTGGTCTAAAAAATAGGTTGCTTTTTCTAATAAGATTACAAAGTTCCTCTGGCACCTTAGGATTTGAATTTTCATATCCATGCTCCTGCATAATTCTTACAAACTTCGCTTCATCATCCACACAAGTAATAATCGGTTTCCCAGCAAGCAGACAATCCGCCGTTTTGCTTGGCAACGCAGCATATATAAGTCTCTTTTGAAGTGGAATTACATTAACATCAGCCGCTGCGTAAAGATCGGCAACCTCTTCCGGAGGCTGCATACCAACAAATTTTACATTTGTCAGTTCTTTTTCTTCCGCATAATTCTTAAGCTGCTCCTCATTTACGCCACTTCCCACAATAAAAAAGCTGATATCCGGTTCATCCTTCATCAGCGCCGCAGCTTCTAGAACCAACTCAACATTCTGCATTTTCCCAAGATTCCCTGCATATACGACTCGGAACTCTCCCGCTTTCTTTGGAAATTTTTTTAGGAAAACATTCTCGTCCTCACTATGTGCTTTTAATTCCTCATGTCCCCAATTATAAATAACTTGAACTTTAGACTCTGGAATCCCATACCGGGTAACAATGGTTGATTTCATGTCATCTGAAATAGTGCTAAGAGCATCTGCATTTTTATAAGCATATTTTTGTAAGACATGAGCTATACGGTAAATAAGACTTTTTTCCGATAAAATACCTGCAAAATAGGCATTCTCTGGAAAAATATCCTGCTCATTATATAGCAAAGGACGTTTTAAAATATGCTTTACATAAAATATTGTAAAAAACGCAGTGTTATTCGATTGCAAAAAAACTTTGTCCGGCTCATTTTTTTTCAGAAAACGGCAGACCCGGTAATAATATGACAGATCAGCCAGATAACGGGCTTTTAAATCTGCCCTTGCTTTCTTTTCAAACGGAATGTTATGAACCCGAAGTTGGTTATTTAGGTATTTCTCAAACGTCTTTGGATACTGTGGTATATCTAAATACTGCTTTTGAATCAGATCCACATCATGACCTCTTTCCAGAAGCCCTACAATAATATCGCGCATAATATGATAATCCGAATACTGCGTATCAAAGCTTCCGATCGACACCACTGCAATTTTCATTTGTAGACCTTCCCCCCATCCTCTGCATTCACCCAATTTTTCTAATCTAAAACTAAGTCATCCCTTAATGACTTCTTCATCTTCCACCTTCGTCGCCGCCATCTCCCCCAGCGCCGCTTCCTGTCCCATGGCCGTCGTTGCACCTTCCGCCACGCCTTCCGTGCTCTCTGGCATAAACAGGATCTTCACCGTAGCAAAGCAGATTCGCAGATCCTCCATGAAGCTGGGATTCGCAATATACATCAGATCCATCTGAAGCTTATCGTAGGGCGTTGTATTATATTTCCCATATACCTGGGCGTAGCCTGTGAGTCCGGCCTTTGCCTGGAGCCTTAAGCGGAACTCCGGCAGCTCCTTTTCGTACTGCAGGGCGATCTCCTCCCGCTCCGGCCTCGGGCCCACGACGGAAAGATTTCCGGCCAGGATGTCCAGAAGCTGCGGAAGCTCGTCCACCCGGATCTTCCGGATGATCCGTCCCACAGGCGTGATCCGGCTGTCGTTGTCTCCGCTGGAAAGTCTGGCAACGCCGTCCTTTTCCGCATCTACCCGCATACTGCGGAATTTATGGATATAAAATTTCTTTCCGTTCTTTGTGAGGCGCTCCTGTTTATAAAATACCGGACCTCCATCCTCCCGTTTGATGGCGATGGCCGTTAAAAGGAAGACCGGAGACGTCACGATCAGCGCCAGTCCGGCAGCCACAATATCAAAGGTCCGTTTTGCGATCAGATACCCCAGCGGCGGATTGTACCGGTCCGCCCGTAAGATCGGCAGATGGAACATATGTACCGGTTTCGTCCCGCTCATAAGAATGTCACCGATCCGCGGGATCACATAAACGCTGATGCTGTTGATGATACAGTATTTTAAAAGGATATTCCGCTCATGGCTGTGAACGCCGCTTAAAAATACGGCCTCCATTCCTTTCAGCATGTCCGGGTTTTTTACGCATTCCTCCGCATGGACCTTCAGCTGCACATCAAATTTTTTATCCATCCCGTATTCCCGGATCAGCTGGTCCATCCCTCTTCTTATATCATAAATGACTGCCGAACGCCGGGCCGGGAATGAGGCAAAATACCATCGGTGAGCTCCTACACACCAGATCACAGCCAAAACCATCTGTACCACAAAAACACAAAAGATCCCCAGAGGATTCATCCAGCGGCGCATCAGCAGGCATATGACCACATACATCATTCCATCGGAAATAATGGCCGCCAGAGCCTGGCTGTAAACCAGCTCTGAGATCCGGTTTGTGGAGATCATAAAGGCGTCGTAGACCTTTCCAAACAGGGCGTACATGAAAAAAAATAAACCCGAAAGGATATAACCTGTCCATTTCAAAGCTGTTGATCCCATAAATCCCACGTAAAACAGGCTCCATCCCAGAAAGAAGGCCGCCGTCAACGCCGCCACATTCAGACCCTTCACTGCCGGCAGGGTCAGATCGTGCTTTATGTTTTCTAATTTCATACTGTTCCCCTTTATCTTACTCGTACACCAGAAAAAAAGAAACCGGGCGGTTCCAGCCGTGAAGCCGCCCGGATCCGTTTTAGATCCACCAGAGCTGCACGGTACAGGAACCGGGAGCGATGAATGTAACCTCACCTGTGGCCACATTAAACCTGGCCTCTGCCCGTTCCCAGCGGCCGGTTGCGTTGTTGTAATATACGGCCACCAGTTTCCTGGTTTCTTTATTTATCCCGCTGACCTGGAGCGTAACCTCCGTTGCCACCGCGTCGGTCTTTCCTGTGCTCTGGGAGCTGACGATCAGCGCTCTTGTATTTCCCAGCTTTTTATAGCCGGTCATGTCCTGCTCCGGGATCGCGGTCTCTGCTCCAGTCCCCTTATTTAACTGGTTGATCACATTGACAACGCCTTCTGGTAGTCCCGCTGTCTCCGCCGCGCCTGTGGCTATGGTAACGACCTGGTCTCCTACAACCGCTCCGCCGCCGAACTGCATGGATACCTGCTTTCCGTCTTCCGTTGTTTTATTGACCACCAGGCTCATGGTCACGCCGGAGGAGTCCTTGGAGGTCTGTCCCACCGAGGTCTGCTGTCCGTTGGGGGATACTACCACCGACGGCCTGGACGGCTGGGTAATGGCAGTTCCCGAGGTTCCATCTCCTCCTACTGTCTTGTCCTCGTAAACAGACTCTGAGGAACTGCTGTCGTCATCGTCGTTTTTCGGGCTGCTGCTGGCACCGTAGGCCATGACCGGGATCATAGATAATGCCAGCGCAAGAGCCAGGGTCTTTACTAATTTCTTTTTCATTTCCATTTTCTCCTCTTCCTTTTTTTATGAATCAGCGTGCCGCTGTTCGATACATGTTTTATGCCTCCCGGTAAAAAAGCTCCAGGAGAAGCTCTGTCATTGCGTCTTCGTCCACATGATATTCATCATACGTTTCCGTCACCACCGCCCTTCCGGGAAGTACATAAAAATGATCCGAAGTCAGATCTTCTGAAGCAAGGATATCTGCCGCCATACCCATATACTGGTCCTTTGCCATATCTGTGATCATATATTCTTCCGTCAGTTCAAAAAGACGGGGAACTGTCTGGCTGTCTGTTTCTGCCATTTTCTGTGCCGCGTCAAAGAAGCCTGTGATAAACTCCTGGCTGCGCAGCGTCCTATACAGCGCAGAATGATCCTCTTTTGTATCCCTGTAACGGACAAACTCCTCCGCCTGATCTCCTTTCAGGGTGATCCGGCTTCCTTCCTGGAACCGGGGATCCGCAGCGGAAAGACCCGCCGGAATGGTAACTGTAACGCCTCCCACTGCCTCGTTTAATATTCCCACAGCGGAAAGATCGGTTGCCATGTAATGGTCCACGTGGAGTCCCTTAAACATCTCTTCCACTTCCCTGACCATGTTTTCACAGCTTTTCACATACCCGTCTCCATAGGAAAACGCCAGAGTAATGTGGTCGTATTCCTCATCCCGGACGGTCCCATCCCAGCTTACCGGGGTCAGGTATGTCATGGCATCTCTGGGGATCATTAAGATCTTAAGCCCATTTCTCGCCGTATCCCAGGCCGCGAGGAAGATCCCATCTGCCTGCCCCCGCTGTCCCGGCTCCTCACCTCCGGTCATGGTATTTTCCCGGTCCACCCCCATACAAAGGACTGCCTTTATATAGGTATTGCGCCGGTACTCCTTTCCATTCCAGGAAACGGCAGCCTCGGAAAGCATTTTTTCCGGATCTGGAGCGGCTTCCGGTGGATCAGAAGACTCCCCTGCCGTATTCTGCTCCCAGGCGGCATGACGGCTTTCGATCATTGCCTCTGTATCCTTCCGCTCCCGGTACAGCTTCACAGATACGCCTAAAAACACTGCCGCCCCAACACATCCGGCTGTGATCCCTAAAAGAGCGGCCCGTCTCCGGCCTTTTCTATACCGGCTCATTGAGACTCCCCATGTTCCGGGGCGGCTGACGGACATTCCAGTTCTTTATATTCTTCATCCATATCCGGCTCTATGACGCTGTTGGGAATTTCTGTCCGGGGCCGTGCCGCAGTGTGTTTCGCAGGCTCCAGTCGGCTGTACGAGCTCTCCTCATGCTCTGCATTTTCGTACCGGCCGTATTTTCCATACTTTCCGTACTTCCCGTATTTCCCGTACCGTCCATAATATCCGCCGTTTCCAGAGTCCGCCTTATTTAATACGGCTCCCAGGATCCTGCACTGGGAACGCTTTAACTGCTCCACCACCTTCTGCTCCACTCTCCAGCTGACGGCTCCGCTCTCAATGATCAGGACGGCTCCGTCACAATGTCTGGCTACAATGGCTCCGTCGATCAGTCCGGCCATGGGCGGGGTATCGATGATGATATAGTCATACGCTTCCCTGAGCTTTTTCACTGTATCTCCGAAAAGCTCCTCTTCAAGAAGCTCTGCCGGATTGGGAGAAAACGGTCCGGCAAAGATCAGATCCAGTCCCCTGGTGCTGGTGGTGTATAAGACCTCCTCCAGCCTTTTCTGTCCGCTTAAAAACTGGGACAATCCGTTCAGCTTGTTTTTTAACTGATACCGGTAAGTAAGGATCGACTTACGGATGTCCGCGTCGATCAGCAGCGTGCGTTTTCCGATCTGGGCCAGGGCCTCCGCTGTTGCAAAGGAAAGATCACTTTTTCCCTCACTGGGGATTGCGCTGGTAAACATAATGACCCTTACGCTGCTTCCGCAGAACTGAATGTTGGTACGCAGTGTTTTCACTGCCTCGGTATATTCGTAATCACTGGTCTTTCCCGGTTTCAATTCCAGATGCATATCTTCCATTACTCTTTTCCCCCCTTCCGTCTGGATCTGCCCTCCGGCTTCTGGCTTTCCTGATTCTCTCTGGGCGCAGTGCGGGCCTTCTTCTTTTTGGATTTCCGCTCAGCCTCCGCTCCCTTTCCATCCTCATTTCTCCTGGGAACAGATGCAAGGACCGTCAGATCCAGATACCGCTCCACATCCTCTTCTGTCTGGATCGTGTCGTTCAGGATCATCTGCATGGCTGTGATTCCACAGGTAAGTACCAGGCCAAGAAGAGCTCCCAGCGCCGCATTTCTGGTGTTGCTGGGACTGGACTTCTGGGTGGGCACCTGCCCCTCCTCTATGATCTTTGGGGGGATCATTTCCATAATATCGCCGATGTAGCCGGAAGATACCGACGCAGTCCGGTCTACGATGGCCTTTGCCATCTGCGGATCCGGATCCGTAGCCGTGATCGCCAGGATACGGGTATCCGCAGGGTTATTGATCGAAATTTTCGATTTCAATATTTCATAGGAAATATTCAGATCCAGATCCCCAATGACCTCCTCCAGTACCGGACGGCTGGTGATGATCACCTTATAGTCCTGGGTCAGCTGGCTTCCGATCTGAAGATCCGCCAGGGATGTGAGGGTCGTTTCCTTCGATACGGCGTACATCATGGATGTAGACGTGTACATGGGGGGCAGGGCGATCTTACTGAACGCAAAGCCCGCAGTTCCCCCAAGAAAAGTCACAAGAATGATCAGCCAGAGCTTCTTTTTCCATACGCGGAAAAGCTCCAGCAGATCGATCTCCATTTCATTATTTCTGCTGTTCATCTCATTCTTCCCCTGTTGTTCATTCTATCTGACTGCACCGTCCTCCAGGATCCTCCTGGCATTTCCTTCCGTCAGACTTTTTTTGTATTCTGCATCCACATTTTTGTCCAGCCAGTCCAGCGCTCTCTTTATTTCCGGCGGCCGGTGATCCATCTGGTGCATATCGGTGCTTAAAAAATGGATCCGGTGCTCCCTGATCTGCTTCCGGCACCAGAATACGTCCCGGTCATACCATCGCCCCGTAAGGCTTTCATAATTGACCTGAAACAATGCGCCCATCTCCCGGAGACGCTCCAGCATCCCGCTTTCCCGGAGACATCCGTACCTCTCCGCATGGGCTAAAACAGGAATATACCCCAGACCACAAAGATTCCGGATCCCCCGGCTCATCCGTGAAAACGGCGCTGCCGGATCGAATTCCACAAGGATATAGCTGCTGTCTGCCAGGGTCAGGGCCTGTCCGCTCAAAAGCCTGTCGCCCAGATCCTCATGATAATAAAGCTCCTGACCCAGATACAGCTGAAAATCCGGGCAGCTCTTCCAGATCTCCGTCTGCACGCTTTTCAGAAGCTGTCTGTATTCATCTGGATCGCCCCGCCTGGAGAAATGGGGGGTGGCGATCACTGCGCGGATCCCCTGGCTGGCTGCTGAGACAGCCAGAGCGATGCTTTCTTTGAGATCCCTGGCTCCGTCGTCCACCCCCGGCAGGATATGCGCATGTATATCAATGATCTTTTTTCTGTCCAATTCCCGCAAAAATCTCACCTGTTCTCATGGTCTGCGCATTGCATTCCATATTTTTCATAAGATACTCTACCACAGTATAAAAATAAATTCAAGGTTTTTTCGCTTAAAACAGGTGTTAAATGTATGTTTAAAACAGGTGTGATAGTTTTTTATATTCTGGTACTACTATTGAGCTGTTGGTTTAAAATTCCAGATTCATACAAAGAAAGTGAGGTCTCCCATGCAACTTTACGACCGGATCGCTGCCGGCGACCGTATCCGGCAGCGGCGGCTTCTTCTAGGAATGACCCAGGAAGAGCTCGCTGAAAAGATCGGACGCGCCTACAAATACTGCCAGGATATTGAACGCGGCAGCTGCGGCATGTCCATTGAAACCCTGATCCTTCTATCCTCAAGTCTGAATGTTACCATGGATTACATCATCTATGGATACGAAGACACCGAACCAAAGACTCCGGAACAGCTTTTGGAAATGGAAGCCGTCGAAGAACTCCTTGGGCACTGCAGCGAAAAAAAGCGCTCCTATGCCATGGAGCTTCTCCGGCTCTTTTTAAAGGCCTGCGACGAAAAATAGCCAGAAATGAAAAAAGCCCGCACCAGATCAATCTTCTCTGGTTCGGGCCATTTTCGTTAAAAAAAGAGCCCTGGATCCCTCCAGAGCTCTTAAAATCTTTCTATGCTGTTTTGACGGGAAGCTTACTGTCCCATCTGCTTTGCAACCTCTGCTGCAAAGTCCTCGTTCTTCTTTTCCATTCCCTCGCCGGTCTCGAAGCGGACGAACTTCTTAACAGCGATCTTTGCGCCGTTGGCCTTTGCAACCTCAGCCACATACTGGGATACGGACTGCTTGCCGTCCTCTGCCTTTACATAAACCTGGTCTAAGAGGCAGATCTCTTTCATTTCCTTGTTGATACGGCCCTGGATCATGCCCTGGATCACCTTCTCCGGCTTGGAAGCCTCCTTGGGATCGTTCATGATCTGCGCCATCAGGATGCTCTTCTCATGCTCGATGAAATCGGCGCTGATCTCGCTGCGGTCGGTATACTGGGGCTTTAAGGCTGCACACTGCATTGCCACGTTTCTTGCCATTTCCTTAACAGCGTCGTTTACAACGTCTGTCTCAACATCCACAAGAACACCGATCTTACCGCCGGCATGGATATAGGAAGCAACGAAACCGTTCTCCTCCTTTACCTGCTCAAAACGGCGGATATTCATGTTCTCACCGATGATGGAGATCTGGGAGGACAGAGCCTCTTTTACGGTCATGGACGGATCCTTTTCCCATTTCTCTTCCATAAATGCATCCATATCTGCTGCGCTGGTGTTCAGAGCCTGGGCTGCAACGTCAGCTGCGTAGGTCTGGAACTTCTCGTTCTTTGCCACGAAGTCTGTCTCAGCGTTTACCTCTACAACTACTGCGCTCTTCTCGTCTGCGGAAAGGGCTGTAACAACGATACCCTCTGCTGCGATACGGCCAGCCTTCTTAGCTGCGCCTGCAAGTCCTTTTTCACGTAAGAACTCAACGGCCTTGTCCATGTCGCCTTCGGTAGCTGCAAGAGCCTTCTTGCAGTCCATCATTCCGGCGCCTGTCATTTCTCTTAATTCTTTTACCATTGCGGCTGTTACTGCTGCCATGTTCGTTTCCTCCGATTTATGAATATACTCAAACGGCCGGATTCCCACGGAAACCCGGCCGGCACTGCTGAGATTTAAGCCTCTGCAGACTCTTCCTCTGCAGCCATCTCTTCAACTGCTTCTGCTTCGCCCTGGTTTGCCTCGATCACTGCGTCAGCCATCTTGGACACGATCAGCTTAACGGCTCTGATGGCGTCGTCGTTACCCGGGATCACATAATCCAGCTCTTCCGGATCGCAGTTTGTATCAGCGATACCGATCAGCGGGATTCCCAGAGTGTGGGCTTCCTGTACGCAGATTCTTTCCTTCTTCGGATCTACAACAAAGATCGCATCCGGGATCTTCTTCATTTCCTTGATGCCGCCCAGGTTCTTCTCTAACTTCTCCCACTCTTTCTTAAGAGCGATTACTTCCTTCTTGGGAAGTACGTCGAAGGTTCCGTCCTCAGCCATCTTCTCGATCGCTTTTAATCTTGCGATTCTGGACTGGATGGTCTTGAAGTTGGTGAGCATGCCGCCCAGCCATCTCTCATTTACATAGAACATGTTGCAGCGCTCTGCCTCTGTCTTGATGGCATCCTGGGCCTGCTTCTTTGTTCCTACGAACAGGATGGTGCCGCCGTCTGCAGCGATGTCAGCGATGGCCTTATAAGCCTCGTCAACCTTTCCTACGGATTTCTGAAGATCGATGATGTAGATACCATTTCTCTCAGTGTAGATGTACGGAGCCATTTTGGGGTTCCATCTTCTTGTCTGGTGGCCGAAATGTACGCCGGCTTCCAGAAGCTGCTTCATTGAAATAACGCTCATTTTCTTTCCTCCATATGGTTTTTTTCTTCCGCCTGCATCTGACTTCCTCAAAGACCGCCGGTTTCGGCAGCACCATTTTCAGAATCCGCAGACGTGCATATTGTCAGCTTTTCAAATATAACATAAGTATTCCCGGTGTGCAAGTGTTTTTTCACATTCTTTTGCAAAAAAGAAAGCGCCGTCCGGTACCGGAAGCGCCCTCTTTTCCATATTCCGCAGGCAGATTACTTGTTGCCCGTCTTTTTCAGGTTCTTTAACTCGTCAAAGATCACGTCGTTGAGGACCTTGATATACGTTCCCTTCATACCGGAGGACCGGGACTCGATGACACCGGCGCTCTCAAATTTCCTCAAAGCGTTTACGATAACGGAACGGGTGATGCCCACACGGTCTGCGATCTTGCTGGCAACCAGGATCCCTTCATTTCCGTCCAGCTCGTCGAAAATATGCGTGATGGCTTCCAGCTCTGAAAACGAAAGCGTGCTGATGGCCGATTTCACGATCTGCACCTTTCTGGTCTCCTCCGCGTTCTCCTCGTTGACCGAGCGCATCATTTCCAGTCCGACTACGGTGGTGCCGTACTCGCATAAGATGATATCGTCAATGTCGTACTGTTCGTCCGCTTTATAGATGAACAGTGTTCCAAGACGCTCTCCGGCAATATCGATGGGAGTAATGATCGCCTGGTACTTCTTTACATTTTCTTCTGCAAATCCCAGTGTGGCGAGATTTACGTTTTCTTTTGTGGAAAGTACGCTTAACAGACGTTCATTGAGCATTTTATCAATATAGCCGCCCACCTTGTCCTCGATCAGCTCATGGATCTCATCCACCTCCGGACAGATGCTCACTCCAAGAACCTTTCCCTTCTTACTGATCACCAGGATATTTGACAGTAAGATCTCGCTCAGTACCTTACAGATATCGTTGAATACCACTTTGTGAGAATTGTTGTTATGAAGTAATTTGTTAATTTTTCGGGTCTTGTCCAATAATTCCACACTCATTATCCGAAAACCTCCTTCTCTTCACAATATCGTATAGCAAAAATGTTCTTTCACGAGAATTGTAACACGATATTTCATGAATATCAAGACTTTTTCGTTTAATTAAGAAATATTTATCCTTTATTTCATAAAGGTGTCACATTTCCCCCTATGAGTCTTGTCTATTTTTCACAAAACCGCACTGTTCATTGGAGCATGCCAGCTTGTTTCCCTTTTCAACCATATAGCTTCCGCATTCCGGACATTTCTCTCTGGACGGCTTCTGCCAGGAAATGAAATCACATTCCGGATTGCCCTCGCAGCCGTAAAATTTTCTTCCCTTTTTCGTCTTTTTGATGACCACTTCTTTTCCGCATTTGGGACAGGGGATTCCCGTTTTTTCAAAATACGGCTTCGTGTTGCGGCATTCAGGGAAGCCGGGACAGGCCAGGAACTTCCCGTGGGGGCCATATTTGATGACCATGCGCCTTCCACAGAGCTCACACAGCTCATCGGACTCCTCGTCGGCAATATGAACGGTTTCCAGGGTCTCCTTTGCTTCCTCAACTGCTTCGCAGAGATCCGGATAAAAGTTTCTTACAACAGTCTTCCAGCTGGTGTTTCCCTCCCCCACGCTGTCCAGGAGGAATTCCAGGTTCGCTGTGAAGGTAAGGTCCACAATGCTGGGGAAGCACTGCTTCATGATCCGGTTTACCACCTCGCCCAGCTCCGTCACATAGAGATTCTTATTTTCTTTGGTGATGTACCGTCTCGACAGGATCGTGGTGATGGTGGGAGCATAGGTACTGGGACGTCCGATGCCCTGCTCCTCCAGAGCCTTTACCAGGGAGGCCTCCGTATAATGGGCCGGCGGCTGGGTAAAGTGCTGTGCGTCCTCCAGGCTTACCAGCTCCAGCTCCTGGCCCTTTTCCAGCTTTGCCAGAAGCTGGTTCTTTTCTTCCTTATCGTCAGCCTCCATATAGACTGACATAAAGCCGTCAAACTTCACCCTGGAGGCCGTCATGGTGAACTGGACTCCTTCTGCACCGATCTTTACGGATGTGGTCTCATAAACGGCTGCTGCCATGCGGCTGGCGGCAAACCGCTTCCAGATCAGCTGGTATAAACGGAACTGGTCCCTGGACAGGGACTCCTTCACCTGCGTCGGGGTCAGGGCAATATTGGTAGGACGGATGGCCTCATGGGCATCCTGGATCTTTCCCGATGCCTTTCTCTCGCTCTCCCGCTGGGAAACGTACTGGCTGCCGTACTGCTCTTCAATAAAGGCTCTGGCCGTCTTGTCCGCCTCCTCGGCCACGCGGGTGGAGTCGGTCCTCAGATATGTGATAAGACCGATGGTCCCATGGCCCTTCACGTCCACGCCCTCATATAACTGCTGGGCGACCCGCATGGTCTTCTGAGTAGAGAAATTCAGGGCCTTGGAGGCCTCCTGCTGCATGGTGCTGGTGGTAAATGGGATCGGGGGCTTTTTGGTCCTCTCTCCGTTTTTTATCTCTTCCACCAGGAATTTCTTTCCCTCCAGAAAGCTCCGGATCTCCTCCATTTCAGCACGGCTCCGGATCTCGGTCCTTCCGTTCTGGTCGTGGTGGAACCTGGCAGTCATGGGCTTTCTGGCTCCCGGAGCCTTAAGTCCCGCCTCCAGGCTCCAGTACTCCTCGGGGATAAAGGCCGCGATCTCGTCCTCCCGGTCGCAGATCATCCGCAGGGCCACCGACTGGACACGGCCGGCGCTTAAGCCCCTTTTTACCTTTTCCCAGAGGATCGGGCTGATGCTGTATCCCACCATACGGTCCAGCATACGCCTGGCCTGCTGGGCGTCCACCAGGTTCATATCGATGGCTCTGGGCTCCTTTAAGGATGTTTTCACCGCGTTTTTCGTGATCTCATTGAAGCTGATCCGATATACCTTTTTATCCTTCACCTCATCCAGCTTCAGCGCCTTTAACAGATGCCAGGAGATGGCTTCCCCCTCCCGGTCCGGGTCCGTTGCCAGATAGATCTTATCGGCCTTCTTGACTTCCTTTCTCAGCCTGGCAAGGACCTCGCCCTTTCCACGGATCGTAATATATTTCGGTTCAAAATCGTTGTCCACATCAATGCCGAACTGGCTTTTGGGAAAATCCCGTACATGACCGCCGGACGCGTCCACCTCATAGCTGGATCCTAAAAATTTCTTAATAGTTTTCACCTTTGCAGGAGACTCTACGATCACAAGATTACTGGCCATACCAACCTCACAACTTTCTGCAATAATATTGATCCCCGTTCCCCTGGACCATTCCCATCAGTTCCAGTTTCAGCAAACATTCCATTGTTTCCGTGACGGATAAGCCGCACGCATCCATGATCTCTTCCAGGGTTCCGGACCGCGAATCTAAGAAACTATACACCATATTTTCATTCTTTGCAAGCCTCTTTTCTGTTTTTTTATCGGCCCTTGTCTTTTTTTCAAATTTTATCCCAAAGGCCTCCAGCACATCCTCCGGCCCCAGGCAGACGGCGGCTCCGTTCTGGATCAGCCGGTTGCAGCCGCGGCTTAGGGGATCTGTGATCCGCCCCGGGACGGCAAATACCTCTTTCCCCTGCTCCAGAGCCAGGTCGGCAGTGATCAGGGAGCCGCTTTTTTCCCTGGCCTCCACCAGGATGACTGCGTCCGAAAGGCCGCTGATGATCCGGTTCCTCATGGGAAAATTCATGGGAAGCGGGCTTGTTCCGGGTACGAACTCAGACAGGACGCCTCCCTGTGTTTCCATTTTATGGAACAATCCATAGTTTTCCCTGGGATAGCACCGGTCGGCTCCGCAGCCCAGGACCGCAAAGGTCTTCCCTCCCGCCTCCAGCGCGCCCTTATGGGCCGCTCCGTCGATGCCCAGGGCCAGGCCGCTGATCACCTGGACGCCAGCCTCCGCCAGACGGAAGGCCAGCCGCTCTGCGGTTTGACGGCCCAGCTCCGTGCAGCTTCTGGCCCCTACGATGGCCGCCGTAAACCGGTCCTTTGCCGGAAGGGTTCCCCGGACGAACAGCCCCGCCGGACGGTCCCTGAAGGGAAGGAGCCGTCCGGGGTATCCCTCCTCCCATCAGGCAATAAACCGGAGCCCTCTTTTTTCCAGGGCTGCAAAGTCCTCCCGGAGCTCTTCTTCCCGCAGCCGGGCTTCCAGAAGCCCGGAAAGTCTTCCATGGCTTAAAAGCCCAGACCGCTCCAGCTCCCTTTTTTCCGCCTTCCATATGTGCTCATAGCTGCCAAAATGTTCATACAGCCTTTGGGCTGTGACTGCTCCGGTCCCGGCTGCGTGAAGGAGCAGATAAAGATATTCTTTTTCTGTCATGATCCTCCTCCTAACCGTTTTTCCAGTACCGCTGCCGGATCCGCACATAGGATACGGCCTCGCTGAGATCCTTTGTGAGGATCTGCTCCCGGCCGTCCAGATCCGCCGCCGTCCGGGCCACCTTCAGGATCTTCCCGTACATCCGGACTGAAATTCCCAGACTGAAAAAAATATGCTCCATGAATTCACTTTCTTCCTTATTAAGTGGACAGAACCGGCGGATCTGTCCTCCTCCCATCTCCCCGTTGCACCGGATGGAAAGCCCCTTGAAACGCTCTCTCTGGATGGCCCGGGCCGCTTCTACCCTGGCGCGGATGGATGCCGAACTCTCATTTTCCGCCTTCCCCTCCATCTCCTCATAGGTCACTGCCTGGGCCTCCACGCAGATATCCATCCGGTCCAGGAGCGGCCCGGAGATCTTTCCCAGATATCGGCTCACCTCCCCTGCGGTACAGGTGCATCTGGACAGGTCCGGATAGTGTCCGCACCTGCATGGATTCATGGCCGCCACAAGCTGGAAATCAGCCGGATAGCTGCACGTTCCGTAAACCCGGGAAATGGTGACCTGGCGCTCCTCCAGAGGCTGTCTCAGGGCCTCCAGGGCCCCCCGGCTCATTTCCGGAAGCTCGTCCAGAAACAGGATCCCTCCGGTGGCCAGAGATATCTCCCCGGGCTTTGGCCGGCTCCCTCCGCCGGTCAGGGCCTGGGCCGATACCGT
>UMIN01044973.1_pt1 | contig 20539 bp, 18 predicted proteins | sample 1965811 | NCBI WGS metagenome assembly UMIN01 (sample SAMEA4836123, study PRJEB28245) | human gut metagenome | biome: gut microbiome; material: fecal sample | place: Denmark | collected 2008
GAATACGATTTAAACGATAGGCGTTAGCCTCGCGTCCGCTAGCCGGTTCCCAAACCGCCACACGATAATTGAATGGCCGGAATGGTTGCCTTGTTTTGGCTGTCGTTCCGTGATCGCGGTTTTGCGGTGGTCATAGCCCTGGTGAGACGCCCGGTCCCATTCCGAACCCGGTAGCTAAGGCCAGGCGCGGCGATGGTACTGCACTCGAGAGGGTGTGGGAGAGTAGCACGCCGCCGCTTCAAACGTTGGGCCTCCCGGTCGAGCCTTTGGCTCCCGGGAGGCCCATTTTTATACTCTCTTTTCGGGGTTCCCGTCGGGTTCGCGCTCCGGGAACCCCCGTTTTTCTCTCATGCCCATCCGGATTAGACGGTTAGATGTGGTTCGGAGCTGAATGTCTCGTTATTTTTGAATGTTGTCCAAGACTTTCAGCACTTTATCGCGATACTTCTTTTTGCCGATGAAGGCTGCGGGGTGCAATATTCTGCCCACTTCATACCCTTCCGACTTCATGCATTTCAGATTTTTCTCGGCGGCGTATCCGAGAGCCACCAATACAGGCTTGCCACCGAGTAGCTCGAGCTCCTCCCTCAATCCCTTGAGGTTCTCATCAACGCGTTCCGGGTTACTTTTGAGTGTCTTTTCCACTTCACCGGAATCGGTTTCTTGGTAATCCTTGATTGCGTCGGTTATGTAGCTTCCCCAATACCGTGTGCCCTGCAGCGCATATCGCAGTTTGAAATCGTTCCTTCCCGCATGGAAATTGAACCACGGATCCTTCGGCTTGTCCGGCTTTTTCTCCGCGTTGCCGTCCTTGGGTTTACCGGAGCGGTTCAGCCCCACGAACACGAAGCCGGTGTTCAACTCGGACAGATTCGGGGAGTCGAATACGCTCAGATCGTTTATATTGCGGCTGGGCTTGGAATCCGCGTAATCCGTGTTCCAGACGGCCCAGCTGGACGCATCTCCGTATTTTTCCTTCAGTATGTCGTAGTTCTCTTGGCTGATCATCATCCGCTCCTTTTACGCTTACGTGGACGACAGTCGGTCATTAAACGCCATCCGTGGTTATCCGTCATTCTATGTTGCGTGAATACGAGATGTACATGTTGGGCCGGATTATTGGAGAGTCTTGCAAAACGTCACTAACCTTGAACCGATATTGGAGCTCTATATGTTTTGCAGATTTGGTAGGGCGACACGCCGATTTGGTCTTCTGCCAGTCCTGTTGTATTCTAGTCAAGTTGCGCTTAACGGATAGACACCGGAAGGCGTTGCATAATTGGAGAATTCGCCTAGTGGTCTATGGCGCACGCTTGGAAAGCGTGTTGGTGTAACAGCCTCACGAGTTCGAATCTCGTATTCTCCGCCAGCAGGGTTTTCGGAGTAATCCGAAAACCCTTTTTTCATGCCTGAAAATGGCTTCTTTTCAGCGATTCCAACCAGTTTGGCCCATATGCCGTTTTGCCGTGTGATGCCTTCGAATGACGTTGGATACGCCGATATCGATGACACATTAGGTGACACACATGACGGACCAAATCGGTGTGTCACTCTATCGTCGAAAGGAACTCCGGCATGTTCTCTCATCCCAGTCCGGGGGCATGTGCATCTGACGCCTCCCGCATCCACGTCTTCGTTGGGGAACGTGATGCTTCATGTTTACACTTTTTTACACTTTTTTACTTATTTACACTTGTTTACTCTTTTTGCATGCTGAAAAGAGTAACAAACGTTGGAATTCCAACGTTTTTGCTTACACTTTTACACTTGTTCCTCTCTCTAGAGGGAAGAGCACCTTCCAAAATCCTTCCCAACCGTTGGAATCATTGGGATTCCTTACATTTTTCAAGTTCGCGAAAGTGCAGTGGTGTGAATGTGTACGCTTCGGCAACCATGGCTATGCTTCCTGGAAGGACGATCCGATGAGCGGAAGGCGAAAATTCGGTTCGGTCTTGGTACGTTCCGCGCGCGACGGGCATAAGTACGTGCAGGCCCGCTATCAGCCACCGGCATGGGCCTATTCCAAGTGGCCCGACTTGCCGAGGCACTATACGAAGAATTTCGATGCGGACTATACCGCGATGGCCGAGGCATGGCTGGCGGAACAGGAACGGCTCATCAAGCTGGGAAGCTGGGAACCGCCCCGAATCGAGAAGACCAAGGAACTAAGTTCGACCATAACGTTCCGCGAGTATGCGCTCGACTTCGTGCAGAACCGCAGAAAACCGAACGGACAGCGGATAGCGCCGACCACGCGCGAGAAGTACCTGCAATACCTGGACGATTATCTGTTGCCCGTCCTGGGCGACAAGCCAATGGGAAGCATCGGCCCACGGGACGTCGAGAGGTGGGCCGACTCCATGAGGGTGGGCAAGGCCGGCGAGGGCGCTTCCGTCAAGCACAAGGCGTATGTGCTGCTGCGCGAGATCTTCAGAGACGCGTGCGAACGGGAATTGGACCAAGACGGAACTACTCTGCTCAAATCCAATCCGGTGCACATCCGCATGTACAAGCCGACGGCTCGTTTCCAGTATGTGGATATCAGCATGGAAGAGCTGAACACACTGTATCATGCCATGCCTCAGCGGTTCGCGGTGGTGGTCTACCTATCCGGGGTCATGGGACTCCGGCCAGGAGAGGTGTACGGGCTGCAGCGAAGGGACGTGCGGCTCAAGGACGACCTCTCGGGAGGCGTGCTTGACATCGTGAGGGCGGCAAAGGAATACAGTCCTAAGGATCCGGAAACGGGCAAACGCCATAAGAAGGTGCTGGTCAACGAGACGAAAAGCACTGGAAGCGTCAGACATCCCCCGATACCAGGGTTCATCTGCAGGGCGCTGGATCGGCACCTTCGCACATTCGTGCCGGACGATCCGACCGCGTTTCTGTTCACGGGGCCAAGGACGTGCGAGGTGGTCAACGCCCAGACGGTACGCAACGCTTGGTACAGGGCACGCAAAAGCGTTCCGAGGCTTGAGGAGAAGAAAGTCTCCCTCTACAACCTGCGTCATCGTGCCATCAGCCATATGAAGGCATACACGAATTCGGACAAAACCGTGATGGAGTTCGCCGGGCACGAGCGGCTGGACACGGATCGCCACTACCAGCATGCGGTGGAGACGGAACGGCAAAGGATCATCGCGGGTATGGAGAACGATGCCAGAAGCATGATTCCCCCAATTTCCGGGAACGACGCATCCACGTCGCATGACGCCGGGAGCGCGTCCATTGAGATCGCGTGCCTTCTGGAGAAGACCGACGTGGCGACGCGCATAGCGCTTCTCAAGACCATGGACGACATCGATCGAGAGGAGGTGATGCGCCGGCTATCGCCCGAAACGAAGGAAGAGACCTTGTCGCGGATGCTGATGGAATCCCAATGACCGCACATGGCATGAGCCGATATCGGACGGCATCACAAGGAACTGACGTGATAGCTATAAGCCCGGGCGTCCGTCCGGACGTAACCGAATCAGACCTGAAAGGTTGGAAGGAACGAAACGATGGCAAGTGTACACACGATGGACTCGATTCATCAGCCGTTGGCGGTCACCGTCTCCGTAGCGGCACAACTGCTGGGATTCAAGGACACCAAAAGCATCTACACGCTCATCAGACAGGGCAAAATCAGAGCCCGTAAATCAGGGCGTATTTTCCTGATCAGCTACAAATCACTGGAAGATTACGTCGAAGGATGCTGAAAAGGCATCGTAGGAAAGGAAAACGCCTGTCGCTGAACAACGACAGGCGCCAATAAAAACCAATGAACAGTTTAACGCAAAAAAACGGAAAAACAAAGCAAGCCGACTATGTTCTGACGCCAATGCTCGATGAACTGGTACGGAACGTCGAATTTCTGGGAGGGAATGTGTGGTTTCCATCTGGAGCGATCACTATCTTGGGCGGACGCAAGCGTTGCGGCAAAAGCACACTTGCGCTATATGAGTGCGCGAGATTCTCAGCCATGGGCAAGAAGGTCCTCATCGTGCAGCGAGAGGACGATGCCGGTCTCGTGAAGGCGAAACTGCAGTGCATGGGTGCGGCCCTAGGCAACATCATGCTGTACAAGCGGCATGACCACGAGACCGAATACTGTGGCTTCGATGCCAGAGACCTGCAAGGGATCGTGGAGTCTGCTGGAAGGATGCACGCGGATCTCGTGTATATAGACCCATTACATGGTCTCGCCGCAGGTCGCATGAACGACCAGCGGTCCGCCGACTGTCTGATCGCGCTTGACGCCATGGCAAAAAGAAACGACTGCTGCGTGCTGGGTGTCCTCCACGCGAAAAAGAATCCGGAGGACGTGTCATACGCCATTTCTGGGTCCGACCAGTGGGTGGCCAAGGCACGTTCCTACCTCTACCTTGAAACATGTCCGAACGCATCCGATGTGGCCGTGTGCCAGCAGGTGGATGCGTCGTATTCCGATACCATCAACGCCAAAATCCGCTTCGGGATACGTGGATGCGTCGGCGACGACGGAAAGACGTTCCCGGTGCGGGTCGTGGTTGAAACCGTGCCAACCGACGATACCGCCCAAGACTATCTGGATCTCAAAAACGTCATGAAAGAGGACCGGACGGACCCGGTCGTCAGAGAAGCCATGGCCGAATGGATGCATGATGCCGTTCATTTGAACGGTAATCATATGCTGACGAGAGAGCTGTTCCATCAGGCGGAGAGCAAAGACCGCAGGTGGACTCCCGCAAAGCTCAGAAAGGCCTTCTCGCTGGCCGGCTTGGGGCAGGCCAGGGCGGCTGAACGCGGCAGCCGTTCCATCGTCTACCTTAAGGACCCGTCCGAATACTCGGGCGAGGAGGCGGAACGTCTTGGCAGGGGATCCACCTCGGAAACGCTCGCCAAGGAATGGGTTGCGACCGTGCCACGCTGAATTATCAGGTGGAACGTTATGTCCCAACTGATATTTTCTTTGCACCGGGAAATATCAACCTCGCCATTATGGCGAGGTTGATATTCTGGTCCGGTTTCGGTCGTTTTGATTATGGAGCCATCTGAGGGTGGATGTTGTGTGTGGGTGGGGAGATGCTCAAAAATCCCCGAATATCAGGTGCGTAATAATGGCGCACCTGATATTTCCCGTCGTGTATCCGTAACTGTTGCGACCTTGATATTTTGACTGGCATCGATTGCTTCGGCTGCACAATATGGACATAAAAGTAAGTGTTGCACATGGAAGTGATGCAACACTTAAAGAGTGTGATATCAACTGGGGCATTTTGCCCCAGTTGATAATTTCACTGTAACGACAATGTGCGGACGGTCCATGTCCTATCGGGAATGGGTCCTGGACCGGAGAACAGTCGACGGTTTTTGGCTCTCTAAACGATCTATGATGGCTCGGAATATCTGATGGCTCATTATGTGCCATCAGATATTTCCCGTCACTATGCAGAATGGGCGGGAAAGGTAACAAGAACAGGTGAACGGATACAACAGATAGCAAAGCAAGACGAAAGGCAACAAGAAGACATACAGGAAAAAGAAGAAGCACACACAATCAACAGCAGACCAGAAGAACAAGCAACACGACAACGGACATAAAAACATCCATATCTACGATCAAAGCAGAGAAAACAAAACTATGCCTACCCAAAAGACAGCACGGGCGTCTTGCACCCTGCTACGCGGCTGGCGCCTGAAAACGGCGGAATACCGCCGTTTTATGGGGTCTGTTAATTCGCCGGTAGGGTTTTGGTCCGATATCGGCGAATTAAGAATGCCGCGGATGTGGATAAGTCATGGAAAAAGAAACGAAATATCACCGTTGCCCGGTGTGCGGGAAGCCGGTCAACCAGAAAAGCGAGATCTGCCAAAGAACCACCGCGGCCGGCAGGAAGGGCGAGTATCGGAGGTGGCACAGGAAATGCGCCAACGCGTATTCGAAACGCAAGATCCGAAGGAGCAGGGACGATGAGCGGCGGCGTCTCGAATGGACGTATGACGATCGTCTGATGCGGGCCTGGTCCGATCGGAGGGGCGCATTGGATTCCTTGGGCCGTGAAATCGCCGACTGGAACGAAGACGAGTCCAGGCATGACCGGACGATCGTCCAGATGGTCTATGAGCTCACCCGGACGGCGATATTGATGTTCCAGATCAGTCCGATGATCCCTCTTGAATATGGGGACGATTTCCGCAGGATTTCCACCGAGATCGGTTCGGACGGGATGGATCTGATCGCCGACAGCGTCCATTGGAACGGCGTGCGACGGTGGAACGACGATCCGGACGTGAGTCCGGAGGGCAGGGCGCCCCGCGCGTTCATGGGACGCATCAGAGAGCCCGGGGAAGAGCTCGAGGACGAATACACGGGCGACCTGGACCACAAGGAGACGACGGTCACCTACGAGACCGCGTTGAAGCATATCTGGCGCGAGGACAACATCGCTGGAGGCCGATGGGCCGGTGAGCGTGGTCCATGGACGTACAAGTGAGGTTCATCATGGAAAAGAACATTATGCGGGGATTCGCCGGCACGAGCATGCGGGCATCCGTCATCAAACGCAGCCGGTTGAAAGGCGCTTGCCGTGTTTGCGGCAAACCGGTCAGGAAGCCGAGGCGCGGTCCCACACCTCGGTTCTGCGGCAGCGCATGCCGGCAGGCATACGCCCTGAGGGAGCAGGCGGCCGCCGACGGGAGGAAAAGGCTGATCGCGGAACAGGCCGCGGATCGGCTGACGAGAAGCGCCGAAGACTACCGGGCTCGCGCGGACGTGAAGAGGAAGCGCCTCCTGGGCGCTCAGGAGGAGACCAAACAGGCCAGGCGCTCCAGCCATCTCGCATGCATGCTCCAGCTCAAAGCCATCCTGGAACACAGGCCGGAACTCATCGAACAGGCAACCACTGGAGGATATGTGGCTGACCTCATGCGCGCTATCGACCAGCACGGCACGCATGGTGATGCTGAACGCATGCTGAGACACCTCGGATACACGGGGCCGATTCCGCAGTAGAAGATAAGACAGACGGATGAACCGTGGCGGTGAAGTCCGTTGCATTCACCGGTGTGAAGAAAATATCAGTTGCGGCATTATGTCGCAACTGATATTCCGCTTTTTAATTGTTGCGTCGGCTATTGCGTGCAACGCTTATGCTTGCGGGCTCATCGCGCGGCTCAGACAATTGGCGTCGAATTGAAGTGCCGGAGCCACGAGCCCACGGCTGGAAACGTCAACTGGAACATAATGTTGCGACTGACATTCCCGTATATGCGGCATCTGGATTCTTCCGACTCTTTCCTCTCCCCGTGCTCGTCCGGCCAGCGTCGCGACGATGCGCGAGGAGATACGTGAAAGCGGTCTGATTCCAACCAAGTGTTTTATGATACATATCGAAAACGTATCATGATACATTTAAGAGGTTGCCATGAGCAGTGGATTGGGCAAAAGATGCCGTCAAGTGCTGAAGCTGGTGGACGCGCATCCAGGCAAATGGGTGCGGGTGGGCTCCGCGTCGGGGAACGCCTCGACGGTATCCAGCCTGCGCAGGGCCGCGCACACGCTTGAACGGCGCGGCCTGGTCGAGACCAAGAAACACCACGACACGGCCGGAACATGGCTGGTCGTGCGCAGGAAGTCGGGGGATCCGGTACCCGCCGACCTTGCCCGCATCCTCGGTCCGGAACGACTCAAGAGCCTGATGGCTGTCTACGGTGTCTGGTCGTCCGAGCAATGGCAAAGGAAGATCGACAACGCGCACGACGTTCTTAAGGACGAGCTGTGGCAATGCTTCCTTGACACCGGATTGTCGATCGACAAGGCCGAGGTCGCGATGGCCATGATGAAGGCCGGTATGTTCTATCCTGTGGGAGGCCAATCCCAGGCCGACCAGCTCAAGGCTCTGATCGACTCGCTGAAGAGGTAGCCGACCATTCCTAATCCGCCGATTATCGGTCGTTAATTCGCCGATATCGGGTCGAAACCCCGGCGGCGAATTAACAGACCCCATAAAACGGCGGTATTCCGCCGTTTTCAGGCGCCAGCCGCGTAGCAGGGTGCAAGACGCGCGTGGTCTCTTTTTGATAGGTATAGTTTTTGTTTTCTGCTTTGATCGTAGATATGGATGTTTTTCTGCCTGTTGTCGTGTTGCTTGTTCTTCTGGTCTGCTTTTGATTGTGTGATTCTTCTCTTTTCTGTATGTCTTCTTGTTGCTTTTCGTCTTGCTTTGCTGCCTGTTGCATCTGCTTATCTGTTCTTGTTATCTTTCCCGCTCGTTCTGCATGGCGAAGGGAAATATCTGATGGCCCATAATGGGACATCAGATATTCCGAGCTCCGTCGAATGCTTCGATCCCAAGAACGGCATGCGGCACGAATGAGACGCCGACCGCCTCTCACGTTGTCATCACGGCGCAATTATCGACCGGGCCATTATGGCCCAGTCGATAATTCCCGTCGAAAGCTTTTAAGTGTTGCATCGTTTTTATATGCAACACTTACTTTTGTAGGCCGTCATGTTTTGGGATAGTGCCGGCATGGCTTAAAAGGGTTTCTTGGATGATACGGGCTCTGGCGTAATGAATGTCATCATGCGGTGGAGATACGTAGCACAATTATCAATGAATGTGAAACAGCTCGGCCTGCACATCGCAGTATGGATACTGATGGCTGAGTGTTTCTCCTGCTGTTTCGATGTGAATGATTCCTGGACTTTTCCAGGCTAATGCTTATCCTGGAGATACTAGGAAAGGCGGAGCATGCGTAAGAGAATACCTATCATCGACTTGTTTGCGGGGCCAGGCGGTCTCGGTGAAGGTTTCTCCTCATTAACGGACTCCACCGGAGAGCGCATTTTCCAAACTGTCATGTCTGTGGAGATGGAAAGCTCAGCGCATAAAACACTTCGTTTGCGTTCCTTCTTCCGGAAGATTTATGACATTGAGGGAAGGATTCCCCAGCAATACTTGGATTACATGTCAAATCCAACAGTGGCGCAACTTGACAGGTTGAAGAACGCTTTTCCGGATCAATGGGCTGAAGCTGACCATGAGGCCGTCCAAGCCAAGCTGAAGGAAGGCGATGACAGTTTGGCGCAGGAAGCTCTTGACCGGTTAAAAGGGTATGAGGGCCCTAAAGTCATTATTGGCGGTCCTCCCTGCCAAGCGTATTCGCTTGTCGGGCGTGCCCGCCGTGCTCATGATCCTCTACTTCAGGCTGATGAAAAGCAGACTCTTTACAAGTGCTATCTTCAGTTCTTGGACAAAATCCAGCCGGAAGTCTTCGTGATGGAAAACGTCAAGGGCATCCTTTCGGCGCAACTTCATAATGAAGGTGTGCTTGGCATGATTCGCGCTGACATCAAAAAAGCCGGTTATACCATCCATTCCTTGGTGCGTGCCGAACCGCAGAAGCCTTCGGATTATGTGGTGAAGGCTGAACGCTATGGCATACCTCAAGCCCGGCATCGAGTCATTCTTCTTGGTATTCGCGATGGTTTGAACATCGACCCAGCACAGCTCAGGCAGCGTCCGGAAGAAACCGTTCGCGCTGCGCTGTCGGGGGTGCCGCCGCTTCGAAGCAGCTTCTCTCGACGCGACAAGGAAGAGGACATTTCTTGGCCGAAATACATTCTGAGAGCTGCCCGACTGCTGTCAAAAAAGTATCCTGATGCTGATTTAGTTAGCGAATTATCTGAAGTCGTCATCAAAGATCTTCCGACTCTAACGTCTGAAGACCATGTACAGGAAACTCCAACTGCCAACCGTCTCACCGATTGGTACCGTGGCCGGTTGTCTGCAGTCGATAGCAACTTGCTCACCAATCATGTGGCGCGCTCCCATATGGCAAAGGACCTTGACCGCTATTTGTTCTGCTCTGCTTTTGCGCAAGTGCATGGACGGCCGGCCAAACTTGAGGATTTCCCCCCATATCTACTTCCGGCACATAAAAACGTGACAAAGTCCAAAAATCTAAAAACCGTGGAGTTTTCTGATCGTTTCCGCGTCCAACTGTATGATCATCCCTCCACGACCGTCACATCGCATATTTCTAAGGATGGCCATTATTTCATTCACCCGGATTTTAAGCAATGCCGCAGTCTGACAGTCCGCGAAGCCGCGCGTTTGCAGACCTTCCCCGATGATTACTTCTTTGAGGGGAACCGCACATCCCAATACCAACAAGTCGGTAATGCCGTGCCACCACTTTTGGCAAATCAGATTGCGAAAGTCGTCGCTCAGTGCCTCGGCATTCCGACTGACGATTATTTTGATCGACAAGAAAAAGCGTGGACTGAAATTTCTTGATTCATCACCCTTGATTAACACGTCAATATAGAAAGAAATCCACTGATTGCGGCAATCCCACCTTATACTGGAGAAACTAAGGCGCGAGGAAGGGGCTGCAGCAAATGACTGATGAGATCGAGCTGGCTCCTGAGCCTGGAATATTAGTTGAAAGTCTCCGGGATATAGGGTATTCCTTTAACAGCGCTCTTGCCGATATCATAGACAATTCCATCACGGCGTGTGCGAGGCGGATTTCCGTATTCGCATTGCCGATAGAGGATTCTTTCAAGGTTGCCATCATTGATGATGGCAACGGACTGAATCGTTCGGATCTTCTCCAAGCCATGCGTCTAGGTAGTACCGATCCAAGGGAAGAACGTGCCATTGGCGATTTGGGCCGTTTTGGATTAGGACTGAAAACAGCTTCGTTCTCGCAGTGCCGACGATTGACGGTTGTCTCGAAGCAACATGGTGAGATAGCTGCCTTCACTTGGGATTTGGATACCGTCGTAAAGGAAAATTCGTGGTCGGTTCTGGAAAGAACCGATTTCGACCGTATATTCGCGATAGATGAGCTGCCTTCCACTGGGACGATGGTTCTCTGGGAAAAGGTTGATCGGCTGACCGGCCGTAATGGGTCCGGCAAGGTCGATTATGAACGCGTAATCAGCGAATCGCAGGATTATCTATCTTTGGTCTTTCATAGATTCCTATCTGGGGAGAGAAACACCCAAAAGATCAGTATTTCCATTAACGGACGAGTGCTCGATCCCATTGATCCATTCAATATCGCCAACGAGGCCACCCAGGCATCTCCTGAAGAAGTGGTTTGTCCGGGGGTCACATTGCGTTCGTTTACGCTCCCGCATATTTCGACATATGAAGATAAAAGAGAATACGATCGTTATGGTCTGCTTGGCGGTTATTTGCGGAACCAAGGCGTATACCTTTACAGGGCCAAGCGCCTCATCATTTTTGGCACTTGGTTTGGTTTGGCCAAGAAAACCGCTCTCACGCAGCTGACCCGCGTGAAGATCGATATCGGGACAGACCAAGACGAGGCTTGGAAAATTGACGTCAAAAAGGTTTCAGCTCAAATGCCCGAAATCGTTCGTAAACGAGTAAAGGCTCTTATCCAGACGATAGGCGCGCCTTCTCGTAAGGTGTATAGACGCAGGGGAACCCGCTTGACAAGCCCCACTGTCTATCCCGTCTGGAATCGGATCGAGAATGGCGAAAAAACCGTTTACAGCATTAATGGGAATCATCCCGTCCTGAAAAGCTTCAGGGAAAGCCTTGACGTGGCAGAACAAGAACGGTTTGATTCACTCATTGCATTGATCGGAGCCATGCTCCCGACAGAAGCGTTGTTTTATGATATGTCCAATAACGCAGAGAATGTCGTCGCGCCCGTAATGGGGACAGAAGATTTCAATAGGAACGCACGAGTCTTCTTCGCTGCGTTGAAGCAGTTCAAAAACGACGAAGAGGCTCTGGAATCCATGCGAGTCATTGAACCATATCGGACCCGATGGAATGAAACCTTGGCCGCATTAGGAATCGAGGAGCAATGAGCGACACCAAACCCATGGCCGAATGGATTTATGAGAACGTTGAGCGTGATCTTGACAAAAAACGTGACGATGATCCCAATTCAGTCACTGAAAGCGTCGTCGAGCAATGCTTCTTGACTTGGCTGAAAATGGCCAAGTACTACCCCGATTTTATGAATATAAAATTGGAAAATCCGAAGGCTTTCATCGACAAACTTATCCAAGACTATAAGGTCAAAGAGGATTTTCTCAAACCGGTCGGCTTCTGCTATCAAGATGACAGCATCGAACCTTGGCTGAATCTAGAGAAACCCAATATCGATTGGTTCTACTGGAATCGATACCACGATTACCTCCGCACCAAAAAACACTGGTCGACGGATACTCTACGGTCCATGGACAGAGACACCGACAACATACTTGATGTCATGGCCAATCCCAAGATGGACGAGCCGTTCGACCGTCGCGGACTTGTAGTCGCTTCAGTGCAGTCAGGTAAAACTGCCAATTACATTGGACTCATTTCCAAAGCTGCAGATGCCGGATACAAAATCATTATCGTGATGGCCGGTATCTACAACGTTCTCCGGAATCAAACCCAGGAACGTATCGAAGACGGTTTCGTCGGATACGATCTTGTTAGCAAAAAATACGTCGGCGTAGGCAACAGCAGGCAACGTCGCCCCTTGTTGGGCACCTCACGAATCCGCGATTTCAACAAAGCCACTGAAGACGCCATGCGTGGAGTGACCTCCGGCCATGTCCAAGAGCCGCTTGTCTTCGTGATCAAGAAGAATACCAACTCCCTGCGAGAAATCTCTCTCTGGCTTGAAAACAATTGCAAGGACGATGGTCCGCTTCTGTTGATTGACGACGAGGCCGATAATGCGTCGATCAATGTCAAATACGAAAAAGGCGAAGTATCCAAAATAAACGGGCAGATTCGCAAAATACTGGGGCTTTTTACCCAAAGTGCCTACGTCGGGTACACTGCGACGCCTTTCGCCAACGTGCTGATTGACTCCAAGAGCAGCGACGAGGAAGTCGGAGATGATATCTTTCCTCGAAGCTTCATCTACACGCTGGAACAGTCAACTGCGTATTTCGGTGCCGAAAAGGTGTTCGGAGACATCGACGATCCAAAGCCCAAATATGTGCGATGGATTTTCGACGATGACGAAAGCCGGGGAATTAAACGGCGTAGTGGTGATGTCCTCGACGAGCTTCCCCAAAGTTTGGAACAGGCGATTGACACATTCATCATCGCTTGCGCTATTCGTGTGTTGTCAGGCGATGGGGACGAGCACATGACAATGATGATTAACATGTCGCCGTATAAAACGGTGCAACATTCCATCTACTATCTCGTCGGAGACTATGTGGAGCTGCTTCGCGGCTCCATCAATTCCTATGCGGCTTTGCCCGGCAGTTTGGCGCTCAACGCGTCTGCAAAATTGCGCGAACTGCATCAAATATGGGAGAAAGAGTATTCCGGGCTTCCGTTCACTTGGAATGACGTACTGGGCGTTCTGCAGGAAACGATTCGCCCTGTCACCCTAGCTGAAATCAATTCCCAGTCTAAGGATGGTCTTAACTACACGCATGCTCCGCAGAGAGTGATCGCCATCGGTGGGTATCGACTGTCACGTGGTCTAACACTTGAGGGACTCCTCGTGTCATATTATGCTCGCAATGCTAGGGCTTATGACTCTTTGATGCAGATGGCTCGCTGGTTCGGGTATCGCTTCGGATATGAAAATCTCTGTCGTGTTTGGATGACTGAGCAGTCGGCGCGATGGTATGCGTATGTTGCCAATGCGACCAAGGAACTTACTGATGAGGTGCGCGCCATGTGCACCGCGCGTTCGACACCCATCGAATATGGTCTGAGGATTAAGAGCAGCCCGGATACCTTGATGATCACGGCACGAAACAAAATGGGGTCTGGAACAGTGATTAAGCCTGCGAAGGTCAGACTCGATGGCGCGTTCGTCGAGACGACCGCTTTCGATCGTGACCCTGAAACGCTGGGCTATAACGAGAAGCTTGCCCAGAATTTCTTGAAGGAGCTGCAGGCACAGCAATGCTATCCTGATAAGAATTACTCAACTGATTGCGGGAAACCATCTGGCAAGCTCATTCGTTGCGTACCGAGCAGTCTAATTCGTGATTACATCAGACGGTATCGTAATTCAAGTGGATCGCCAAAGACGAATAGTGAATATCTGCTTAGGCATATCAATCTCCTTGATGAACGAGGCTATGACGATTGGGATGTTTTTGTAACCGCAGGCAGGAGATCCGAAACGCATGCAAGCTTTACAGCTTTCGAAGACACGACTATTCGAGAGCGCCGTGCTCCTGGCCGTGGCACAAATGAAACTGTCTTTTATGTTTCGCGGATGCGACTTTCCAGCCGAGGCGTGGAGAAGGTCATCCTCAACAATGCAGAGATCGCGCAAGCGGAAAAACAATTCCACGAGGAAAATCCTCATAAGGAAAACGTCGCAGATGTCTACTATCGACGAATTCCCGGACGTAGGCCGCTGTTGATTATTCACCCTGTGGCATTGCAATTTAAAAATACTGCGGATTACGAAAAATGGCTTAAGTCTGAAAACGGGCAAAGTTCGTCTGTCTGGCCTTCCGCGGCCCATGTCGAAGAGACTGTTGGCTGGAGCATTAGCTTCCCTGAAGTCGGAATCAGGGAAGAGGTCACTTATGTCTATAACGATGTGATGCTTCGTCAAATCGGACATGATATCGAAAGCGAAGGTAACGATGACGACGAACCAGACCTCTGATTTCAACCCGTGGGAAGGCATACGAAATGTCTCTTCGAGCGCATATTACGCGAGCAAACGTGTGGACGAGGTATTGAATCCACAGCAAAGAGATTTGCACTGGTCCTTAAACGAGACCGGAAATCCAGCTTTGCTCATTGGGTACGATGCCGATGAACGTTGCACTGATTCGATGCCGTTCTTTAAAGGCATTGCGACCGGTGAAGATAGACAACGGCATCTCATCGTCATCGCATTGCAGGATTCTGCAATGCGTGACGCGTTCCTTAAAGTGTGCATTGATATCATCGCCGTTTTACAAAACGTGCCGAAAGGCCAACAACGGCATGCTGTCATCATCCGTTTGGAACGTTGGGCCTATTTCTTCCGCGGGAAAAAGGCCAAACTGACCGAAGAGGAACAGAAGGGTCTAATTGCAGAGCTTGTCTGCTTCCAGCGTGTAGTTCTGAGAATGTTGGGGTCCAAGGCGGCGCTGCGAAGTTGGGTCGGGCCGCAACGGGCCGTCCATGATTTCGTGTTTGGGCAAACCTCAATAGAAGTCAAATCGAATCGAGGAGCAGGAACTCCCAATATCACCATCAGCTCTTCACCGCAATTGAGCGTGAATGATGACGAGGCATTGTTCCTATATGTTGTTGAGGTGAATCAAGCGTCTTCCCCCAACGAAGGGCGCACACTCGCCGATTACGTCCGTCATACGCGTGAATCATTTGATTCCCCTTTGGATGCTCTTGAATTTGACCTCAAACTTTCGCAGGTTGGCTATAGCGAAACGGATGACTATTCAAGTACGTTATGGAGCGTGGGGAGTATCCGCTGCTTCACTGTTTCCCAAGACTTTCCGCACATCGAAGAAGATTCGCTAAATCCGGCGATCTCCTGTGTCGCGTACAGGGTGAATCTTAACTGCTGCAATCCGTTTGAAATAAGCGAAGAACAGATGCGGAATTCTTTAAGGGGTAATGATGCCTGATACAACTGAACTGGAACAGTTCTCGGAGGAATTTTTCCAAGATGTCCTCAGTGAATCTGAGAACGGTGGTTGGAGAGAGGATATTTTCTTCGATAAGTTTACCGACTACCTCACCGACGCCGGAGAATTCAATGAGGCCATACGCGCCAGCTATCAGCCAGCCAGCGGACAACTTCGCGTGGATGGATATTGCGGTGATCCACTCGAAAGTGGTTCAACAGGCGGATCCGACGAACCGCTGACGTTGGGACTCATCGTTCTCGATTTTCATCAAAGCGGGGATCTGGTGACATTAGGCACCCGCGACATGAACGCGATTTTCAACCGTCTCATGCGTTACCTGAACAGTGCGCTCAACCCTCAGTGGCGCCGTTCGCTGGAGACCTCCGATCCGGGATTCGGCCTTGCCGATTTAATCGCGACGCGATGGAGCCGGATAACCAAGATTCGTCTGTTCTTGTTGACAAACAAGGTGCTCAGCAATCGAGTCGACGGCAAAACGGCCGGAGACTATCAAGGCCGCTCCGTTGTATACAGCGTATGGGACATCAAGCGTCTTTTCGCCCTTACCAAAGCGGCAAACGGGCAAGAACCGCTACAGGTGCGGTTCGACGAAAAGCCTCTGCACCCATTGCGGGCGTTGCTCGCAAGCGCCAAGGATGCGGATAATCCCGTGTACCTCGCGGCCGTTCCGGGCAATGATCTGGCGCATATCTACGACCGTTGGGGCACAAGGCTGCTCGAGCAAAATGTCCGAGTTTTCCTGCAGGCTCGCAGCAATGTCAACAAAGGCATCAAGCGGACCCTTGAGAGCGAGCCGGAGCTGTTCTTCTCATTCAACAACGGGCTGACAGCCACGGCGGAACATGTCGAGACGGAAATGACGCCAGACGGACTCAACATTCTCTCCTTGGACAATTTGCAGATTGTTAATGGAGGCCAGACCACGGCATCCGTCTATGCCGCCTATCGGGCCGATAAAGACCTCAGCAAAGTGTTTGTCCAGATGAAGCTCAGTATTGTCGATCCGAAAGAGGCCGAAGATCTTGTTCCGCGTATATCCGAATACGCTAACAGCCAGAACAAGGTATCGCAGGCTGACCTATTCGCCAACCATCCGTTCCATGCGCGTATGGAGAAGTTTTCTAGGCGTATCTTGGCTCCGGCCCAAGAGGGAAGCTTCAACCAAACCAAGTGGTTCTATGAGCGTGCCAGGGGCCAGTATGGTGACGCTCAGGCGTACCTGACTCGCGGTGAGAAAAAAGCCTTTTTGGCCGAATATCCGAAGAACCAGAAATTTGCCAAAACCGATTTGGCTAAATATGCGATGGTTTGGACGGATAAGGCCTATTTCGTCAACCGTGGTGCCCAAAAAAACTTCGCGGAGTTCGCTAAAGAAATTGCAAGGATGTGGACTGAAAACGACCTCCAATTCAATGAACACTATTACAAAACCCTTATCGCTCAAAAGATAATCTGGGATACCACTGAGAGAATCATCCCTCAGATGGAATGGTATGAAGCGGGTGGTTATCGATCGCAGCATGTCGTACTTACCATCGGATTGATCGCGGAAGCTACCCGTCAGTGCAAGAAGAAAGTAGATTTCGAACGAATCTGGAATGCCCAGTCCCTCGATGAAGCTTTTAGAAGAGTCATTCGGCAGGCAGCCGATGCGGTTCATCCAATTCTTATGCATCCCGCTCAGGGGTATCGCAACATCAGTGAATGGGCCAAGCAGCCACGTTGCTGGGAAGCGGTGAAAGCACTGCATGTTGATTGGGATCCAGTTTGGCTGAGCGAGCTGATTTCTCCCCAAGAGGAATGGGCTCGTAACCGCAGCAGCGCAAAGGAACAGCGAGAAACGAACGGCATCGAATATGCTGCCGCGGTAGTGAACGCTGGTCCTGATTTCTGGAAAAACGTGGCGCAATGGCTTGTTGCCGAAAATGAAGGAGACGAAAAGGAACGTGGATGCGTGAATGTCGCAGCTTCCATGCCTGCTAAGATCCCAAGCGATAAGCAAAGCGCTGTCATTGTCAATCTGATGCGACGAATAGAAAAGGTTGGATGCCCATACCGTCTAAAGCTTTAATGGGCTAGAAATCAAGTGCCGCATAATGTGGCACCTGATATTCTGAGCGTCCGTAGATTATTTCGAAAGTCAAAGATTATTGACTGTTCTTCGATTCGGACTCCATTCTAGGTGGATCGTGAACTATTTGCGTACGTTATCGCCACCGTGAAATTATCGGCTGCAATATTATGTTGCGGTTGATAATGGTTTTTAAGTGTTGTACACGTTTTCATGTGCAATGTTTTTGCAATTAGATTGGAACTGGATTTGAATATCTGACGGGTCATAATGGCCCGTCAGATATTCCGTGCTTAAGCACCTCCATGCACACTGTTTGGCAGTCTTTGCCGAGGGCAACGTGGATTTTATCGGGATTGGACCATGAATGTTTTCTAGTTAGCGCAGTCCTTTTGCCTTAAATAAACAAACCGCGGAAAATCAACGTTTTCTACCTCATTATCCTGTAGATGAGGTCACCGGCTTAAATAAAACCTCTGCGTTGACAATTGATAATTGGGATGGCGAGGCGAGCCTGAGATGAATCCATTGTTAATGTCCGGAAATATGGGGCCGGAGCGTGCCCATGATGGGTTTGCAAACTTAATGACCTTGTCTCCGGATAACGCATCGATATCGCCTTAAATAAACTTTCCTTGAAAAATAAAGGTTTTGATGGGATGAAGTCATCTCATCGGTCCACTGTCTTAAATAAAAACACTCTCATGGAACAGCAAGATAAGAGAGATGCTGCCGCCCCAAAAGCCCTCCGCTTCGCTCCGGTCTGCTTTTGGGTTGCCTAGAAACGGCTCATGATCCATATCTCGTTGCGTCTGATTGGTCGGATCTGGCGTGAAAGTCGGGGCAAAGCATGTGTAATAGACCTCATAACCCTTGGAATTATTAGGTTTGAGGCTTTTGAACAGAAAATGCATACTATAGACAACCTTGAAAAGAGTAAAAGTGTAAGCAAGAACGTTGGAATTCCAACGTTTTGTTACTCTTTTCAATATCGCAAAGAGTAAAAAGAGTAAATGTGTAAAAGTGTAAATCAGGTACCCCGATAGGCGCTTAGAGTGACAAATAGAGTGCTACAATCAATCCAGTAATTGCTGAAAGCCTTGCTATCACTGGGTTTGAGGATAGTTGTTAGGGAATCTCGTATTCTCCGCCCGGATTGGAACCCCGAAAACCGTTGGAATCATTCGGTTTTTGGGGTTCCTTCTTTTCCACTCCGTTTTCCGGTTCCTTCCAGATTCCCTCCGAATGCTTCTTTCATTGGTCTCGGTTTTTGAATCGTCCCGTATCGCAAGTCTCGCGTGTACGGGCCGGCATCCAGGAAAGTCTCTGATTGCCATGCTGCGGCTTATTGGTGCCAGTCTGTGGTCTCAATAATGGGATTGTTTGCCCTCATATGTCGATATTTGATTGCGATTCGGTGGGGGAGTTGCGTACATCGTCGTTTTACGCGCACTTTTGCGCTGCGCTACGTTACGCTCGAAATCGTGACGTTGAGAGAAAGAAGCACGACGATGGTTGACAAGACGGCTGCCGGCAGCCAGCAGACTGACCAACGCGATGCTGATACTCGTGACTCTCTGGCGGCGCTTGCCCGACGCCGTTCGAATTCATCGCCAATCGTATTGCAGAGTGATGTGCAGGCCGCTCCGCAGGAAAAGCAGGAAAAACAAGAAAAGCAGAGCGAAGCTGGGTCTGCCTTGCAAACGGGCGAGGATGCGAATGATGACGCGAATCGTGCGGAAGAATCGCAAACCGTGAAAGAAAAAGATGCTGCGGATGGTCCTGATAATACGCAGCAGCCGCAGATGGCATCCATAAGCGCCATCACAACGCAGGTTTTGCCACCAAGCTTTATTCCGACCGCAACCGGTCGTATTCGTCCCGTAACGGGCGCTTTTCCCGCAATTCAGTCCGCTTCGCAGACGGAACAGGCGCAGCGCAGGCGATCCATCCGCTCGTTGGCCGCGGGGTCGTTGCGTAGAACCAACATCGGCAATGCTGAAAAGGCCGGCGATGTGGGGAGCGCGGGTAGTGCCGGACGGACGGCGGGGAATGGCGATACGCCGTCGCCGCGAATCGCCAGCAGTGCTCCCCATTATGCGAATTGACCAGTGGACTGATCAGAACGGCCAACGTAACAAATCAGTGGGAATACTGGACATACACGCGGTTCACGCACGGTACGCGCGCTTCGCGCTGCATTGTACGTCGCTGTACTACGTCATTCCAAATGAATCGCAACAATGCGTATAGCAGATGAAAAGCACATACGAAAAACGCGTATGAAAAAAACGGTCCCGATATATTCGAGACCGTTTTTCATGAGTCGATGAAGCAAACGCAGTCCGGCAGCGAGCCGGCTCAGTCTTCGCTGGTTTCGCGCTTATACTGCACGAACGTCTTCATGGCGTAGGCAAGGCCGGCAAGCAGCAGAATGGCTGCGCAGGCAAGGGAAATGCCGATGCCGGTTTGTGCAAGCTGTCCATATTCCGACTTGGTCAGCGCGCCGGTGGACGCGGCGGTTTGATCGCCGGAAGCTGTGACGGATCCAGTTGCAGCACCATTCGCGCCAGTGTCGGCAGCCGTGCGCACAGTGCCAGTGGTGCCGTTGACTCCAGTAACGGTCGTACCGGCATTCGTTCCAGCCGTGATGCCATGCGTGCCGGTAGCAACGGATGAGCCGCCCTGCTGACCCGTCTTGGAATTCGCATCCTTCAGCGCCGCGATGAACGACTGATGCCACTGGTGGCTGCTCGCCGCAAACGCGTCATGCCTCGTCTTGAGTTCGTCGTGGGTCTCCTTCATATCGGCATGCATCTGGTTGAGGTGGGCCTGCGTGTCCTGCATATCCTGATGCAGAGCGTCGT
>UMIN01052100.1_pt1 | contig 20467 bp, 18 predicted proteins | sample 1965811 | NCBI WGS metagenome assembly UMIN01 (sample SAMEA4836123, study PRJEB28245) | human gut metagenome | biome: gut microbiome; material: fecal sample | place: Denmark | collected 2008
CTGGGAAGGAGAGGAACAACCGGAACCAGTTCCGGTGAAGGAGCTGGGCAGAAGAGGAGCGGCCGGAACCAGTTCCGGTGGAGAGAGCTGGGAAGGAGAGGGGCAACCGGAACCAGTTCCGGTGGAGGGAGCCAGGCAGAAGAGGAGCGATCGGAACCAGTTCTGGTGGAGGGGGATGAGCAGAAGAGGGGCAACCGGAACCAGTTCCGGTGAAGGAGGGCGGGCAGAAGAAGAGCAACCGGAACCAGTTCTGGTGAAAGAGGCTGGGCAGAAGAGGGGCAACCGGAATCAGTCCCGGTGTATGTGGCTAGGCGGATGAAGAGCGACTGGAATTAGTCTCAGCGAAGAGAAGCAAAGAGGAGAAGAAAAACATTACACCTATTATTAAGATGAAAGAAGCAGCATGGAAATATGGAAAAATCCCTAGAGAAGCATGGATAACTTGAAGGAAACCGGGGACAGATAAACTGCCCCCAATTTCCTTCAAGTTACCCACACTTCTCAAAGTACAGGGATTTTCCCACATTCCCACACTGCCGGCGGCGAAATCCCCGCATTAATCATCAGAGTTATGTACCCCCTCCCGTCCCCCAAGGGAAGCCACCCCCTATCGCCGTTGACCCGCCACCTCAATTTTTAAAGAAAAAATTGAGGCAGGAATAGGACGAACACAAAAGCCGTTCGTCGCCTTAACATTTTACAGGCAAAGCCTGTAAATAAAAGGTTGAAGTTATGTATACAAAAAGAGAATTAATTTTTAGAACTGTATACCAAAATATTGTTTGATAAGACAATAAAATAAAAAATATGTGTCTAATAAAAAGCATATTTACTTTAAAATAAGAAAAACCGAAATTACATATGTGTTTATTAAAAAAACAAAAAAAAGATGATATATTAACGATTTATACAAATGTAAAGAATTGTAAAATAAAATAATTTGACTATTAATGATGTGTATTATATAATATCATAAAATAAAGGCGAGTTGTAGTTCGTAGAGAAATAAAAAATAGGGAGGTTTTCATGATCGTCAATTTAAAAGTAGAAGATATTATAAGAATTTTAGAGAACCATAAAATTGCTATTTCTGAAGAAGAGATAGAAAGAATTCCTGAAAGAGGAATAAATCCAGCAGAGCGCATTCATTTAGATGCTATTAGGTATTAGTTGATTTAATCTCTATCGAACTATAGTTCGCCTTTATAATTTTAAAGTAAAGATGGGGAAGATAATTATGGTAATTTCAACTTTAATTGATGCCAAATGGGAAAATAAAAACGTAGAATATTCGCATGAATTAATTGATATTAGTAATGTTTATTATAAAAAATTATCAGGTCGTTATGAGGGAAAAATTCTTTTGATTGATTCTTTTTTGAATATAGTTGATATCGTGCCAGAAGAGGCTGTCGAAATAACGGATACTGGTGTTCATACACATATTGCTAATAGATATAATTCAATTTTAAGTAATGGGATCTCAGAATTAAAAGAGATCTATAGAGCGAGAGTAAAGCAGGATAAAGATAAAAAGAGAATTACGGTTTTTACTGTATGTCCTACATATTCTTGTAATATGGCATGTATATATTGTTTTGAACGTCGTTACAATACAGATAATAACGTGATATCTAAAGAAAACTTAAAGAAATTATTATCCCACATAAGGAAAGAAATAACATCTATAAGAAAAGCAGATCCTAAACGGCCTATAAGAATAGAATTTTTTGGAGGTGAGCCATTACAAAAAGAAACTTATAATGTGATGAAAGAAACATTAGATTTCGCTCGTGAATTGGGGTGTGAAATAAGTATTGTCACCAACGGATATTTATTAATCGAATATGCTTCACTACTTGTACAGTATAGAGATGCATTGGTTGAGGTAATGGTTACTTTAGACGGGCCGAGGGACATACATAATGCTGTACGTAGATCGAAGAAAAAAGATGATGATGCGTTTCAAAAGATTGTGTCAGGTATTGATTTATATTTGGAATTAGGAATACCAGTAAATGTTTCAACCAATATTGATAGGCATAATGCGGAACATGTTAAAGAATTATTTCAATTTTATCATGAAAAGGGATGGGATGAAAGTCCATATTTTTTTGCAGTTATCGGTCGTGTTTATGATAGACCTGCAAAAGAAATATCGGATAATTTGATGACAGAAAGTGAAATTTTTGAAATTTTTTTAGAGATGTTTCCGGATGGGAATGGGCCTAGGTGGATGCGATTTGGTTTTTTAAAAACTACTGAACAAATTGCTAAAGATTTTCATATCGCGTTTAAACAGAATGAATATGGTAAAGCACCTCTTCACTATTGTTGGGCTACATCACCAATTATATCAGGGTATTATGTAGATTCTGCCTTAAATACTTTTAGGTGTACAACAACAGTTGGATTTTCAAAATATACATTAGGGAGTATCGAAAATGTAGACTGTGATACCTTTGAAAAAAGTGAAATATGGGGAAATAGTAATGTTTTTACACGAGAAGAATGTCTAAAATGTAAGATTGGCGGTTTTTGCGGTGGAGGTTGTGTCTTAGAAAGAGATGCTAGAGGAAAACAAATTTGCATAGATGAACAGAAAACTTTCAATCATTTTATGGAGAAAAGAATAATTCCGAATCTTGAAAAGTATGAAAAATTATCATAGTAAATATTCAATAGCATGCCTTGGGTTTTGCATTATAGAACAGATGGTGGTGGCTTTTTCTACTATTATAATGATTAAAATAGGCCAGTGTATTGAGAAACCTACAGAAGTACTGCTTTGGATGATAATTTTTATTATATCCTTATTTATAGTTTTTCTTCCAAGATATGGTTATCAACGTTTTTTAATATTAGCAAAATATTGCACATTTCAAAAATTTATTCAAGATTTTGAAGGCGCTTTTCAGTTTAAGCCATATCTTGCAAAGGAAAGGGATTTTGTTAATAAAAGAAAGACATTTTTTCATAATGAAACATGGAATGTGGTGAATGAAAGTTATGATTTTATACTAGATTTTATTTTAACACTCCTTAATATTTGCTTTAATATAGGAGTCATTGGCCTTGCCATAGAAAAAGATTTTATTCTAAGTTATATAGTCGCTTTTATTATTGCTTTTGGCTTATGTATAATTTCTAAAAAAAGAGCCGAATTATTATCATTTGATTTTCAAAATTCACATGTAAAAATGAATTCGGTTTTATTATATGGCTGGGATACAATTATGACAGATAATAGTTATAACCGTTTTTTGTGGAAGAGTGCTTTAAATGAGGAAATTAATAATACTGTTGGTTTTGGAATACATAGATTGCGTTATGTAAGTTATATCTCGTGTTTAACGATGATTCTTAGTGCAGTTCCTATTTTTTTTGTATTAATCAAAAACTTTGTTTATAGCAATAGTATTGCATCTGTAGCTATATTAGTTGTAACTTTGCCTCGACAAGTAAATACCATTCAATATTTGAATGTTTTGATTTCTTCTATTATGAGTTGGAATGGTGTACATGCAAAAATCAAGGGATTGGAAAATGCTTCTCAAGTGCCTGAAAATTTGTCTTTTGACTCTAAATATATTAGTTTTTCAAAAATTAGTTTAGAGCAAAAGGGTATTAAGCATAAATTTTCATCCTTCGAGGAAATAATTTCTTGGGAAAAATTAAAGGAACCTGGCCGTATTACAATCCGAGGTGGTAATGGTACTGGAAAATCTAGTTTACTTGTTGGGCTGAAAACATATTTTCGACATAATGCTTATTATTATTCTCCCAATATGCAAATGTATTTTCCTGAATCTTTTAAAACTTCTATGTCTGTAGGGGAAACAGTATTGTCAGATATAGAAGATATTCTCAAAAACGTTCAAACGAATATATTGCTTTTGGATGAATGGGATGCAAATCTTGATTTGATTAATATAAAAAAGATAAGTGACTTATTGGAGAAAACGGCTCAAACGAAGTGCATTCTAGAAGTTCGACATCGAAGTGAATAAAAAAGTTTTCTGACAGGCTTATGATGTTTGTAATATAATATCATAAGCCTATCAATTTTTTACTATACTATTTATGAAGATGATGATTATAAATATTTATATCTCTTTATTGCATTTATGTACTCGCCTAAGCATTATTTCTCGTCTAGCTTTACTGTTGTTCAGATCAATTTCATTATATACGGAAGTTCGCTGATGAGCGTGATTGGATGAACACAATCCCCGGAGAAAGCTCCGCATCAGCGAAGCCGTAGCATAAACGGCGCGTTCCTGACAAAATGAGTCATAGGAATCTTCAACATCTTTGGCAAAGCTGTTTCCCTGTTCCTGCGCATGATGCAGATATTCACGTCCTATAGCTTCATCAGCTTCCACATTTTTTCCCCAGATGTATTTAAGACCTAATACGCCCTGAGCTTCAGCATATCCTTTGTCAGTTGCCTTTTTATAGTAATTGAGAGCGATAGTAGGTTCATAATAATCTGTCATAGGATCATCATAAATCCGACCTAGAAGATATGCAGCCTGGGCGTCGCCAGATTCAGAAATAATTTTTAGCGACTGGATTGTATCTTCTGTAATTCCTTTGGTAAGTAATTGATGGTAAGATGGCAAACGATTATTTACCAGGGAGTAATAAAATTCCTTATCTTTTCGCAGCTCCTTTGCACTCTTAAGAACGATATTAGCCAGGCGCCGATCAATATCTTCCTTTCCCTTCAAAATGGCGACTTTAACCTCTTTGCGGGTAGGCGAGTAGGTTTCAGCTATATTTTTGCAGTAGTTTAAATAGGAATCATATTCTGCTTTTATTTCTGCCTTGCCGAGCATATTCTGGACAATACGATCAACCTGAGCCTTTGTATCGGGAGGAAGATATGCGTATTTTATGCTCCCGGTTCTAGGGAGGGAAGCGACAAGTTCCAGGAGTTCCTTGGAGGATTGCTCCAGCATATCTTTGTTAATACGGGATAGAGTTTTATATTCTGGCTGCCGGCATATATCAGCTACCAGGTCGTTCAGAGCGGTTTCGGTATGTGATTTTCCTTTTAATAAAACTACATTTCTTACCTGCGTTTTCTGAATGGATAGCTGGCGGCGTTCCTCCTCTGTGAAACGGCCGGCCAGTAACTCCCTGCACTTGTGCTGCTGGGGAATCGATATAAAAGGAACCTGTATGTGAGCCGGATCAGAACTCCATAACATATAGTGAACATGGGGATGGCCGCGTTCTCTGTGAAACGCGGCTACCCAACGCATTTCGGACGCGGGTATTCCTAGAACTTCACTTACCTGCGGAAGTGCCAAAGTGAGATAGTCGTTCCAGGCACTTTTGGACAAGTAGCCAAGTTCCCGGGCGTCCTCTTCAGATAGCGATAAAATACCACGGTATATGCATCGGTGTTGAGATATTTGCTTGACTTCGTTGCAAACCGTATTAACATCTGAAGTGTCCATGGAGCCAAATAGACCATTACTCCTGGGGCGATGGTGGATGTATTTTAAATAAGTGATATCATCAGAAGGGGAACCTTCTAATTTTTTTGTTAGCAATTCAAGATCTACGCCTTCGCGAGTAGCAATATAATATAAATAGTTGTAATTACGCAGAGCAGTATTTTTTTGATTTGGGCTATAGCATCGGATCTTTGATATTACTTTACTGTGCATTATTCATCTTCCTCGCTGTCAGTCAAAAATTTTAACCACTCTGGAACGCCATCAATAGTTTTCTCTTTGGCAAAACTGGAAAAGATAGATTCAAAGGATTTTCTGCCAGAGAGCAATTCAAAGGATTCTTTTTCCGACTGATAATAAAAATTTCTGTATTCTGAAATATCCAGCCCAGGATGACGTTCGATGTAATCCTTCAATTCCATGATATTAGCGCGCTGTACTTCGATCAGTAATTCCCGTAGAACCTGAAACGTGTTTTTAAATTTAATGTCAATGATCTGTTCTAAAGTTGTCCGCACAATTTTTTCTGTATGGCTGATCGTATGATCAGCCATTTCTGAAGAAACCTTTTCGCAGATAATTTTACGTAAAAAAGCACTGCGACTCAGTCCCTCAATTTTAGCGCAACTGTCAACCATTTCCATATCCTTGCGGGATAAACGGACATGAGCTACTTCCGTTTCATTTTGATTTTTTTCTTTCATACTGTACAGACAGAAGGTTTATCGTATTTGATTTATCAATTTGTCATAAAGCTGTTTTTGGGCGTTGACTGAGTAATTGAGATAGATCATGGTATTAGCGATATTTTTATGACCTAACCACCATTGCACATCACGTATATCAATGCCAGGTGTTTCTATTAACTGCATGGCACGAGTATGCTTTAATACATGAAAGTGCCATTTTTCTCTATCTATAGGTGTGAAGCTGCAATAAAATTTCATAAGCCTGTCAAGGGTACGGCGATCGACGGGCTTTCCCGTCTTGCTGATAAACAGATATTCGCTTTTTCCCACATATGTCAGCTTACATTTCCGCTGCTCCATCCGCGAGTCGTAGTATAAATTGAGTACTTCTGAAACTTTTGGATCAATAATTCGCAGCTGGTTATTAACACTGCCTTTAAGCCGACGGCAGTATATAGTTTGATCTTTCGGATCATAGTCGCTTAAACGGATCATGCCAACCTCTGAAGCACGAAGCCCACAGTAAATCGCAACCTGAAACATCGCCAGGTTCCTAAGGCAGAATTTAGAGGATGGATCAGAGGTTTTAAGTGAATGAATCAGTGCATTTACTTCGTCAGGATTTTTTAGGTATTTTATATTGCTTGTAATAATGGCTCTTCTTGCCATTGATTTTAAGTCCCTCCTTTCTCACCAAATACGACAAAATAACTATTTTGTCCTGTGCAGAACTATTGTACTGAGTGGAGGGATAAAATGCAACGATTTTTGAGTATTGTCTTAAAATTTCAGCCTATTTGGCCGTTCCAGTATGTGACAGGAGAGGAGGGATAAATGGCATTATTAGACAAAGAAGAGCTGAATGAAAAAGAAAAGAATAGAAAAAGAATATTTAAAAAGATTTTAAAGGCGCATTTATTTATAACGCCGTATATCGCGTATTTCCCGCATCAAATTATGGAAACGCTGGGACGAATAGGCAACGGAACGCAGGATAATTTCAATTTTGTGTTTGATTGGAATTATTTCAAGGCTTGGTATGTACTGCTAATCGAACGTGATCCAGGAATGATTTTATTTTGGCTCATAACAGAGGTTCTGTTTGGTCTGTTGCTGTTCAGTATTTATATTAAACCGCGTCCTGTGATCGCAAATATAAAAGAATATCCGATAACGGATTATCTTAGTATTCCAATCCCGGCCGGCAGCGGACAGCACGGCAGTAGTTGGTTTGCCACAGTAAAAGACAGAGAACGATTAACCAATGTACTGGAATTTAAAAAGAAGGGGAGCGGAACTGGTTCCGGTTGGGAGCCTGAAATAAAAAAATCAGGAATCATTCTTCATATGGAAAAGGCTGACAGCTTTTTGGAAAAAGAAAACACCAAAAAATCAGGGATTCCATTGAAGGAAGGGCTGACAAAAATAAAGGAGCTGCGGGGGAAAACGACAAAGGAACTGATAGATGATGAAGTCAGACAGCCATTAAAAAACATGCTGGAAAAGGAGATGGAACGGCAAAAAAAGAAAGTTGAAACAATTAAGAATAAAATCACTGGAAATACTCCTGAAAAAGAAGAGGAGGATGAAAAGAAGTCAGATGAGATAGACAGGATTTACTATATGTCCGGCTTTGCTCATTCGCTGATTTTGGCATTGACAGGAGCCGGTAAAACCAGGCGGATTTTATTACAATCTATTGTTTTACAGATTATGGCAGGGGAGTGCATATTGGTATCTGATGTGAAAGGAGAAATTTATTACTATACCAGCCAATTTGCTAAAAAACATGGCTATAAGGTTATCACCATCGATCTCAACAACGCCCTGAAATCGTCCCATTATAATTTTTTACAGCCTATCATTGATGCCTTGCAGGAGGGAAGAAAAAAGCGGGATGAGAAAATAAAAAATGTTCAGGAGAAGCTCAAGGAACTGGCCACAAGCACGGATCCGGATAATCTAAGGAAAGTGAATGATTATACAAAGGAGATCGAACTATTGGAGAAGGATTATTCCTGGACAGATAAAGCGCAGGATTATACTTGGGACTTGGTAGCAATTTTCGCCGGGGAACAGAAAGGGGAGCCGTTATGGTATAACGGAGAAACTGCGACAATGGCAGCCTGTATCATGGCAGTTTGCCTGGATGCCAAAGAAGAATACTGGAATTTATATAATGTATATAACTTTATAGCCTACATGGGCCAGGAAGATCCAAATACTCATAAAACACCGCTCAGTGCTTACCTGAACCAGCTTCCTGACTCTCATCCAGCCAAAATGATCTTTATGCAATCACAGGTGGCAGCTGAACGGACTCGGGCTTCCTTTTATACATCCGCGCTTGGAACGCTCAGACTTTTCACAAAGCCTTCCCTTGCAGAGATGTCATCATCCAGTGATTTTGACTTATCTGTAGTTGGTACAGATAAAGTTATTATCTACTTGATTATTCCAGACGAAAAGAAAACATTGTATCCGGTTGCCTCTGTACTGATTAATCAGCTGTATACAGCACAGGTAGAAACTGCCAGAAAGAGCGGAGGTATGTTGCCAATTCAGACTAATTATGATTTGGATGAGATTGGAAATTTCCCAGCGATTCCTGTCATGAGTAATTTGCTTTCGGTTGGACGTTCCAGAGGGATCAGAGCCAACTTAATCATTCAGGATTATCAACAGCTTGAGAAAATTTATAAAGATGATTTTGAAACAATCAAGACCCAGTGTGGCCTGAAGATTTTTCTGAAGAGTGATAATAACAAGACACTTGAAGATATATCAAAAACTTTAGGTGAATATACGGTGGAAACACCGAATGCTTCAACGTCAGCGAATACAGATTTAAAAACAGACAACTCGAATATATCGAACGGAAGCAGTTTATCGGGAAGAAGATTATTGCAGGAGAGCGAACTTGCAAAGATAAAGGCCCCGGACGCTCTGGTGATGATTACAGGAGAAAGACCGATGATGACGAAGCTCCCGGATTTGTCAGAGTATCAGTTTAATGAAGTGTTAGGACTGGGAAATGAGGAGCATAACAGAAAATTGATTGAACGTCTGGAAAAAGAACGGCAAGAACGGGAGTTTAAGCAAATTCCGCTGTGGGGGGTTTGGAATGAGTATAAAGCAGTGCTTGAAGAGGAAGCCAAGCGCCAAATGCAGCAATCAGGGATTTCAAATCAAGAGGAGGACTAACATTGAAAACAATAAAAGAAAAATTTTTGCCATATTTGAAAAACAACAAAATCTATTTACTGGTGTGGACGATGATTTTTAGCAATCCGATGATAGTAACAGCTTACGCGGATGAGGTTGATTTTAAAAAGCTAAAGATTTTTACAGGGACGGTAGATCTCCTGTCGGCCGGAGCAAATGCCTTATTGGCGATTGTGGTATTGGTTACAGCAGTTTTGTGTTTGATCAAAGGAATCCAGTGGATGACTGCGGATGAACAGGAAAAACCACAGAAAAAGAAGGCGATCCTCGATGTGCTGAAAGCAGGGATTTTCGTTGCATGTGTCATGGGAATTGTGAGCGTATGCTTAAAGGCATACGGCCTGAAGGATGAAACCGGAAAAGTTAAAGAAGCAATGGCGTATTTGATTAATTGCCGTCGATTTATATAGAGGAAAAATCATATGGATTTTTTGCTGAAGGCTCTTGCAAATTTTATCGGGAATTTTTTAAAAGGTTTAATTGAGAATGTATTGGCCGGTGTGACGGATACCTTCCAGGCGCTAATGAAAACGTATGTTACACACAGCCTGGTTACTGATGCACATATGGCTGTAGTGAGTGTATCCATTGCTCTTATCATCTTATTCTGCGTTAAGCAATATTTTGGGACATATGTTATGGAAACGTCGGGAGATCCACAAGCCGATCCTCTGGACATATTGGTGAGAGGAGCGGAAGCGACGGCGATTACTACATGCTCTTCCTGGTTCTTCTTCAGCTTTATGAATTTTTGTTCAGCTTTTGCTGAACAGATCGTAAAGGGAGCTGGAGAAGAAGATTTTACAGTAACTTTTAATTCAGCAGTAGAGGGACTAATCGTCAATATAACAACAGGAGGATTTGTGTGGCTTTTGTTTCTCCTGGCAACCCTGATCGGTATTTTTGTATTTTATGTGATTGCGGCGATTAGGGCTATCGAGTTAGCTCTTATGTATATTGTCCTGCCGCTTTTTGCCGCAGAATTATGTTATGCAAACCATGAACGATTTAATGGATTAGTGACAAGTATTATAGTAACCGGACTCTATTTTTCGCTTCAGCTTTTAATGTTCAGTTTGTTTTTAAATCAGTTTGTCGATACCCTAAGCGGTATATCGGCGTCGTCTACGATGAACTTGGGAACATTTACAACGATCGGCTTTTTAGTGGCTATGCTTCGTTCCCCACGCTGGCTTGAAAAATTTGCCTATAATACAGGGGTTGGCGATGCAGTTAAACGAGGTTCTATGACAGTTACATCCAGCGTTCTGACGAGTACGATGCTGCGGCGCAAAATTTAATAACGGAGGAATGTAATGGACATGATAGAAGGCGGGATGCAGGCTGCTTCCCCTAATGATTATCTATCTGCTCTGACAGGTCTTATTCTTGGCCTTTTTGGGTTAGGGATGGTATGCAGGATTATATTTTTAGTCTTGCAGGCCATGGGTGACGGAAAAAATATAGGGGAAATATTGCAGCTTGTCAAACGCAGATTGATAGTAATTGGAATGGTGGCAAGTGTATCTGGGATCATTTATGTGGTGAGGGCGGCGTTTGAATAATGAATGAAAAAATAGGAAATGAAAAAAGACCTCTGTATATTCCAGTGAAAACGCTGGACTCAGACGATTATATAGAAGGTATTGGAAATGTAGAATTGGCTTTGATTGGCTGCGGAGCTGTGGCAGCTATCATCCTGGGTGCTATAGTGTCTGGAAGTACAAACAATAATATAGCAGGAGTGGCGGCCGGGGCGATTGTGATTGTACTTTTCGTTGGAATTTTCAGAAGGGATTCAACGAATGAGAATTTACTGCGGAAAGCTATGATTGTTTATCGTTTTTGCAGGATTCCGAAAAAATATGAGTACAGGCATTTTGACATGCTTGACTATACGGATGAGGAGCTGATGGAAATAAAGGACATTGATTGGGGAGAGGAAGACGACGCATGATAGCCTATATATTACAAAATCCAATTTATATTGTGATAATTCTGCCAGGGATTATAGTTGGCATTTATTACATAATTTTAAAATTGAAAGGGGAGAAAAGAGCGCGAACGCCGAATGCAGAGGAAGGAAAAGAAGTATCTCCAGAGAGAAAAACCGCAGACGAGATGACAAATGTGAGGGACATTGATGATATTTACCTTTACAGGAAAGACAACTATCTGATCGGTTATTTGAGGTTGGGCAATATCAATATTGATTTATTAAGTGACGACGAACTGACACAGATGACACAGCGGTTAGCAATGAGCTTTGAAGGAGATAAGAAGGACTTCGCATACCTTACCCTACCATCACAGGTCAATCTTGATCCAAACAAAGAGTACCTGAAGCAACTATACCAGAATACAGAAGAGCTTGGCCGACGGAAAGGAATCAATTTAATGCTTCAGGAGATGACACGCTTGTCAACATCTGGCGAAAACTTTGAACATCAGCATTGTATTCAGATTTGGAAGGAAATTGGAACCAATATCAAAGACAGCCAAAATGAATTAAAAGTTCGCCTGAATGAGTTTCGGGAAAGATTTTTAGCTGTAGGAATCCCCTGCGAGATATTGCAGGATCGGGAAATTATCAAAATGTGTAATGTGTTTGCTAATCCTCAGCAGGCACCGTTTACACCAGTTCGTTCTAAATACGAGTATGATGCAGTCCCTGTATTTTCAGAAATAAAATAAGAGGCAGGATATGAAGAAAAGCGAAAAAATAAAAAAATATAAAGAGGATATAAACCAGAACGTATTAAATATTATTACTCCTTCCGGGATTGATTTTGATCGCAGCCATCTGAATTTATCAGAGCAGGTTGGGACAATTTTTTGCATTTCCAAATACCCACAAGATGCAAGGTATGGTTGGCTACAGACAATTTCTAATCTGGAGGGAACAACTACAAAAATTGAATTTCGTTATACATCGCCAGATCGCCTAATCAAACAATTAAATAAAAGAATTTCAGAATTAAAGGAAAATTTTGAGCTGGCTAAACAGGAATCGGAAAAGCAGGCCGTTTTTAATTCCCTCAATAATCTTAGGGAGCTGGTTAATAAGATAATGGTTAAAGGGGAGCCTGTAGGATATGTCAATATTATGTTGTATGTCCGGGCAGATACTATGTTGGAACTGCGAAGCCGTATCAAAAGAGTACAATCGGCCCTGTCAGTAGTAGAATGTGGAACTCGCCCACTCGTCTATAAGCAGGATTTGGCCTATAAGGCGATTGCACCATACGGCATACCCAACTATGAAAGAGTATCAAATATGGGAGAACGTCCCATGCCGCTCAGTACCGTGTTGGGGGGATACCCAAACGCACACTCTGGAATTAATGACCGGGATGGAAATTATCTAGGGAAAACACAGGAAGGGAACCTGGTAATCCTGAATCAGTGGGTGAGAAGTAAGGATAGGACAAATTCTAACTGGTTTGTGGAAGGAACTTCCGGAGTAGGAAAATCGACAGCACTCAAAAATATTTATGCACGAGAATACTTTACTGGTGCGAAAATTATCATTTTTGATCCTGAAGTCGAATATGTGGATATGGCGCGCAGTGATTATATCAGAGGTGATGTGATCGATTGTGCAACAGGAGTAACAGGCAGAATTAATCCTCTTCAGATTCGTGTTCCACAGCAAATTGATGAAGAGGATTTAGAGGAAGGGGAATCGCTAAGTGATTATTATGGTGAGCATGAAGGCTCCGACCTGGCATTGTATCTTCAGCAGCTCCGTTTATTCTTTGCGCTGTACTTTGGAAAAGCTGATTTTGATACTGAGATGCGTACAATTCTGGAGCAGACATTGATTGCTACATATGAAGCATTCGGGATCACCTGGGATACCGATATCAGAAGTCTGGAAAATGGTATGTTTCCCCTTATGGAGGATCTGTATGAGAAAGCTGAGGAAATGGAGAAAGAAGAAACGAATGCGTATTTAAAAGAATTGAGAGGAAAATTAGTGTTAAAACTTTATAGCTGCGCTAAGGGGGCGGACAAGTACCTTTGGAATGGGGCAACTACATTGGATCCTCAAAGCAATTTTATTGTGTTGGATGTGTCAAGCCTAATTGATCTGGATGAGAACGTAAAAAGAGCACAGTTTTATAATCTGACGATGTGGGGATGGCACCAGGCAGCTAGGGACAGAAGAGAGAAGGTATTAGTTGGAATCGATGAGGGACATATCTTCGCGGATCCAGAATATCCCGATATGATGAAATTTTTAAAAAGCGTGGCAAAGAGGATTAGAAAGTATGGAGGAGGACTTTTATTTATTACACAATCCTTAGTAGACGTTTTGGATCCAGCAGTTAAACGCTATACCCAGGCAATAGTAGATAATTCTTGTTACAAATTTTTAATGGGGACAGATGGGAAAAATCTGGAAGAAACACAGAAGCTATTTTCACTGTCGGACAGAGAAGTTGCCGTACTGTCCTCGAAGAGCAGAGGACAGGGGATCATGATGTGCGGCAATGTCCGCATGAATATGATGATGGACATTTCAGATGAGATGCTGGAGATCATGGGAAAGGCAGGAGGCCGATAGCGATGTGGGCGAAATGGGCGGCTCGGCTTGCAGCCCGCCTTGCTGTGACAGAGGATGGGCGGAAGCTGTTAAAAGGTATTTTAATAGGAATTGTGTGCTTCTTTTTATTCATCCCTGTTATCGTGTTTCTGCCGATTGCTGGTTTAGTAGTGGGAATTGGAAATTTTTTCGCCGGCGATGAAGGGGAAGATTTGAATGACTTAGAGGATTTAGACGCCTTGTTGAATGGTACATACGTTATTACAGAGTCGAAATTTTACAAGCAGGTTGATAAAGGAAGGACAAAACATATTGAAAAGATAGAAACGAAGCAAAAGGAAAAAGCAGAGCAGGTAAAGGAAGAGAATAAGTACACAGAGACGTATACCTACACAGACTCGGAAGGAAATGAACATGAGAGAACAAGAACTGTATATCCGGAAGTGCAGACGCCTGCACCTGATCCGCCGATGGTTTCTGTACTTGCATATTTTTGTACCTGTAAGGATGTACAAATTACCAATTCGAACCATAAGATTTCTAACCAAGATATTCAGGATTTCTATCAAAAAATATGTAAACCGTTTAAGGTGGAGAAAAAGAGTAAAGATCTTTATATTGTGTCAGTGGAGTATATGACAGACGACGAAATAGCAGAGTTGCTTTATACAGAAGAAATTTTTGAAGATGAGGCCGATGAAGATCTTTATCGGGTTTCGATCGAACGATTGACAACAATGATAGAAGAATCAGGCGGATATGCCTATGGAGGCACACCTTCAGGAAATATCTCTGACACTTCGACAGCTAAAATAATCTGGGATTATTACAAGGGTGCTGGCTGGAGCGATTATGCCTGCGCTGCCATTATCGGAAATTTTGAAGCAGAATGCAGTTTAAAGCCGAATCTTGAAGAAACAGGAGGAACAGGAATTGGATTGGGGCAATGGTCATTTGGGCGCAGGACTAATTTTTTAAACTGGCTTCACCGAAATAACAAAGATATTCGTAATATTCAGGCCCAATGTGAATATGTCATTGTAGAAAACGTCTGGTACGCGGGAACAAAGACGCTGTATAACGGAGGCGGTCGAAAACATACAAGCAAGGCAAACTCTCTTGCTGAGTTTGGAACTTATGATTATGCCAGTTTGGCAGATGCGGTAGATGATTTTCTTTGGCACTGGGAGTCCCCCAATTATCAATATGCACAGCAGGATCGCCGACAGGGAGCAGCCCAGGATGCCTATAACATGTTCGCTGGCGGAGGAAGCCCTATTTACAGCGGTTCCTACGCGCAGATTAAGCAGTCCTTCTTCCCGGGAGGCAGGCTGCCAATGACGGAAGCTGAGGCCAGAAACTATTGCACTAATATAGCATTTGTTAATTCTGCGGGGGTTAAAAAATATGTGTCAGTACATAAAAGCCTGGCGGCAGATCTGCTGGAGGCACTAACCAGAATTTCAGAAGGCGGTTATGAGGTTAAAGAAATCGGAGGGTTTGCGTGGAAAACTAAAACCAACTCATCGTCAGGCGAGCGTTCATCCCATAGTTATGGACTGGCGATTGATATTAACTGGAACTATGGAAACCCTCAGGTAAAAAATGGGAAGGTACTGGTAGGCACGCCTTACGGTTCACATGAGTTATCTCTGAAAGTTGGAGATCTGACTGTAAATACTTTGAAAGCGTATGGATGGAAATGGGGAGGAAATTGGCGTTCGTCAAAGGATTATATGCACTTTTCGATACCAGGAGATTAAAAGATGTTCATATATAAAAGAAGAGCAGCGGTGACAGCAGCGGCAGCTATGCTTACTGGATTTTTAGCTTTGTATCCAGGAGAAAATATGGAAGTATATGCAGATTTAGAGCCGTTTTATAATCTATCCGTTTCAGTATCCTCTGAATTAGACAGGCCACTAAATGAAAAGATAGAGGTTTATGTTGAGAAAGATGGAAAATATTATGGGGATTTTGATTTGAACCAGGTAAATGATTATTGTTACCAGACAGAGGCAGAAACCGGAATATATCGGCTGTACGCCAGAGTAAGATACGACAGGCGGGGGGACTATCAAATTTCTCCTTCCTGGCAGGATATAACGATAGAGGATCAGACTTATAAGTCTATGCACAGTGCAGTTTTTTATCTCCAGGGGAAAAACGGAGAAATGCAGGCAGAAGAAGATAGCCACACTTTAAATGAATATGTACCAAGCGCTCATGAGAAGGTATATACGATTGATGAAATTGACGAACTGAGAAACATTCAGGAGCAGTCACAAAAGGAGGGGGAAGAAGCATTGAAAGAATTAGATGAGTGGGAGCAGGAAAACAATTTTTTAACGCAGCATGGTATTTCAGATCCGGCAGTCAGAGGAAAGGAGCAGTCAAGTTTACCGAAGCATTCATATCCTTCTGATTTGGATGAAATACAAGAAAAGGAAATACACGAACAGGCACAGGAAACAAAAGAGAGTGAAGAACACCAGAAAATAACTCAGGAATCTGTGATAACGGAGGAGGAACCTGAAGAGGAGAAAACGAACCTTATGCTTGTAATGGTTAGCCTGATTATCATTCTGGCAGGTATCGTATGGTTCATCAGGAAGAAAGGACAATAGCTGGAACATGAGGTCAAGACAAATAAAACTGTTGAAAATTATACTCTGTATTTGGCTGTCGGTTATGGCAATCGTCTTTTCGTGCAGCCAAAGGCCAGCTACAGGGAATGAGGAATCAGTCGCAATGACGGAAGAAGGATAAACGATGTACAAAGCAAAAAAGACTATAGCAGTAGATATACCTAATACAGTGATTATAGAACAAACTAGAAATAGTGAAAAGACGATTCAGGACATATGCAGAGAAATTTTGACAAAAGCCATGCCAAATTATTTTGATGATTATGGAAACTTTACAGGGATAAAAGTGGGATTTTATGCGCCGGTATATTTATCGGATGGAAAACAGAGGATAAATCCAGCAAGCCGTATTACGTTTTCCATAGATGAAGAAACCGCGTATTTGCTGGGACTGGCAAAGCGGTATACAAGTATCAGTTCTAAAAATTTTGCAGAGATTGTCATACTTAAAAATATGCTGGAGGGGGAGAACGGATATGCAAAAGATTGTATTGTACCTGACAAGCAAGGCGATGCGCCAGACAATCAGCCACAGCATAGCAGAAAAAGAGCTTGCAACATTTGAATGTAATAACCAGATAGGCAATACCATCTGCCTAGAAGATTACATGAAAACGAGAGGATACCTGCTCAGCGAGAACGATGTGGATTACCTCGTGATCGATCTGTCTGCCTTAATTGATTCAGACGAACAGATTGCAGAGTCAATCAGTGGATTTATGCTGATGCATGAGAACATACGTATTATCATTGTTTCTCCAAAAAGCCATGCCGGAGATAAACTACTCAGTATTTTATTTGGAATTGGAGTCAGGAATTTTGCGGTAGGAGATTATATAGAAATTAAACAATCTCTGCTCAAGTGCATGTCAGATAATGGAATGAGCTATAAAGATGCCATTGAGTATAAAGATGCTAAAGAGGATGTACCAGAAGTCCGTGAGATCCGGGAAGTGAACAAAGTAATGATTGGCTTGGCTGGGACGCAGGGGAGAGTTGGATGTACTCATAATACAGTTATTATAGCAAATCAGCTCAGAAAAATGGGATTTGCAGTAGCCTGTATTGAGATGAATCCATCAGGAGCTTTTCAGCTAATCCGGCAGGATGAAAAAATCAATATGACAGACATGTACTTTGCAAGCCGAAATATTGACTATTATCCAGACGCAGATGATATTCTTCTGAAAAAAATTTTGGATGAGAAAGTGTACAACTTTCTGGTGCTGGACTTTGGAAGTTATGAGGATTGCAGATTCCTGTCCAGTTACAATAGATGCCATGTAAAAATTGCAATAGGGAATGTACAGCCTTGGGAAATTCACCATTTAGGAGATTTCTGTAAGCGATATGATGACGAAGCAAGAAAAGAAATTTATTTTTACGTTAATTTTTTGCAGGATGAAAAAGAACGTAAAATGCTGGAGAAAACTTTTAAGGCAGAATTTGGAACTCTCCATTTTGGATATATCCCATTTTCCCAAGATCCATTTGGAAGTGATACAAACTTTCCAGGACTTAAAAAGATATTAGAAGATTATCTTCCAACAGAAGTCCCAAAAAGGCGCGGTCTGTTCGGGGGGTTGAGAAAAGGAAAGAAGGTGGCATTTTTATGATACGGAAACTCAGAGAGCGCTATACGGATCTGGTTGTAACGGAAGGATATAATGCGACCGAGGCAGGATTTATATTACTGCGATCATTTATGACAGGATTTTTCATTATTTTCGCAATGCTCATTATGGTTTGTGTTTCCATACTACGAGGAGGAAAGGTATGAAAAGATACCAGAAAAAAGTGAAGATTTTTCTGATGTCGCTTGCGCTCACCGGGATGCTCGCCGGTGAAGCGTCTGCGGGCTGGATCCAAACGCAGGAAGGGAGGTGGTGGTACGCGACAGATGACACAGGGACTTCCTGGTACGCCTCCGGGCCGGGCGGAGTGGGCTGGCACTGGATTGACGGGAACCAGGACGGGATCTTTGAATGCTACGCCTTTGATCCGGATGGCTGGATGTACGCCGGCACGGTAACGCCGGACGGCTACAGTGTCAATGCCGACGGGGCCTGGGTGGTGGATGGGATCGTACAGATAAGGCGCGGGGGAACCGGAACTGGTTCCGGTGATACCGGGGCCGGGAGGCCGTCAGGAGGAGGAAGCGGCGGCGGCTCCGGGGGCGGCCACGGGAGCGGAGGCCAGGGGAACGGCTCCCACAGCGGGTCAGACAGCAGCTCAGACAGCCACAAAACGCCGGCCGGATCCGAAGAGCCTTCTGAACCAGGAGAAGATACGAGAGAGCCGGTTCCGGGAGAACAGGATCCGGGGGATTCCCTGCTTTCCTACACTGTGCGGCTGACCGAGCTGGAAACGGGACGGCTCCTGAAGGAAATTACGGGAGAGGGGCAGTCGGAAGCCATGATCCAGCTTGGTTATGAGCTGAACGGCTATACGCTGGCTCCGGGACAGGAATTAAGTCCGGTTCTTAAGGAAGATGGGGAGGTATTTACCGTATATTATACCAGGAACCAGACTAGCACAGCGACCGGATCCGACGCGGAGGAGCTGTACCGGTATACCGTCCGATATGTGGACGAAGATTCCGGGGACATTCTGGGGACGAGGACGGGAACCGGGGAAAAGGGGGAAACGATCCCTGTTGAGTTCCCAGAGATAGACGGCTATGAGGTCTGCGGCGGGCAGCCGGAGGAGTTTATACTGACGCGGGATCGGATGATACAGAACATTTATTACCAGGCGGCAGAAGAGGCCACTCCCTCCGATGCCAGGCGGGTGAAATGGGAGATTCGGTTCGTGGACGAGGATCACGCCAAAACCCTTTGGCCCGCCCAGACAGGGAGCATCCGGGACGGAGGGGAGCTGACGGTTCAGTTTCCGGAAACCATTAGAAAAGACGGGGTGATCTGGGAAAGTCTGGAGGAGCCGCCTCTTGTCCGAACCATAGATGGGCCAGGGAAGTACCTGGAGTACGTGGAATACGAAAACCGGGGGGACATCCCCCAGGAACCAGATCCGGAGGAGGAGCAGAGGGAAGCCCTTGCGGCTTATCTTGAACAGGCCAGGGAATGTGACAGCCAGATTACCGGGGAGGAGCCGGACGCAATCCCGGACAGCCGTTTTCTGGTGTCGGATCAGGCGGAAAATGACAGCCGCGTCCTAAGCATTGCGTCCCAGGCGGAGGATGAGGAAACCCATCCGTTCTACGTCATTGGACAGGATTTTGTGCCGAACGGGAAGGCGGTGGCGGAGTGGTTCGGAGCGGGAACGGAGTATTCCAACCTGCTGGAGGATGTGATCCAGCTTAAGGGCGTTACCTATTACGTTGCCAGAATGAGCATCCGCCGGGAGCTTTCCGGAAGCGGGAGGCACCAGTGGGAGGCGGCGTCTGTGGATCCCGCCACCTGCCTGGGAAAGGGGAGAACCATTTACCGGTGCGGCATCACTGGGGAGGAGAGGGAAGTGATCCTGCCGCCTCTGGGACACACGGACGCGGATCAGGATTCTGTCTGCGACCGGTGCGGGACGCGGGCCTTTCCGCAAACGGAGGGTTCCCAGATTAAAACGGAGCTTGCCGGAACAGAGCTTTCCTTTACCTGTATAGACGGGGACTACAGAGATACTGGAGGGATGTTATATTTGGCAGATCAGGTGATTCCCCTGGAGTTTTTCGGCGGGTACGGTTCTCCTGTCTACGGGGAGAGCCGGGTGAGGAAGTATTTCAGGGACAGCTTCCAGAATGACTGTTCCATCCGGGGGCTGATGGGGATAGAGCTTCCGGGCGTCCTGGGCGTGGACTATGCCGTGAGCCTGTCAAAGGAGGAGTACGAATCCTGCCGGGGAAGGATTCCGGCGTCGGAGCCGTTTTTCCTC
>UMIN01018823.1_pt1 | contig 20462 bp, 19 predicted proteins | sample 1965811 | NCBI WGS metagenome assembly UMIN01 (sample SAMEA4836123, study PRJEB28245) | human gut metagenome | biome: gut microbiome; material: fecal sample | place: Denmark | collected 2008
TCGCCGCAGCCGCCGTTCTTGGCGCTCTCGCACAGGTTCCGAGTATCTAAAGTTTTGATTCTCTCCATAACACTATCTCTCCATTCTTTAGATTTCTCAAGCCGGAGCCCACTGGCAGCGGCTAGCTTAACAAATGAATTTTACCATATGCTGCCGTGAAAGTCAAGCGGTGGTAGGGCTGCTTCAATACGCAAAGAAAGTGTGGGGACAGGATCTGGGAGGAAAGTTGTGACCCTGCAAAATGGGTGTTTCGTAAAAAACTTCTCTTTTCCCCATTGAAAAAGTGGCCATAATCGAATAAACTGATAAAGAAGGGTCTTATGTCTGTGCTGAAAAGATGGATCTTTCCCGGCTCTAATTTTATGTTTGGGCGGGGGAAGGCGCTTTTTGCAGAAGAAGACCCGGCTAGAGAACGTTATAAGCCATGGGACTGCGGCAGCATGACAGCAGTCTCTCATCTATTTCAAGCAAAGGAGCTTTACTTATGGACAGAACAGAAGCAAAAGCCCGGGCACAAGCCCTGGTTTCCCAGATGACTCTGGAAGAGCAGGCATCTCAGCTGAGATACGATTCGCCCGCCATCCCCCGGTTGGGGATCCCGGCTTACAACTGGTGGAATGAAGCGCTGCATGGCGTGGCTCGCGCCGGTGTAGCCACCATGTTCCCTCAGGCCATCGCTATGGCCGCCGCCTTTGACGCCCCCTTGATGGAAGAAGTGGGGCATGTCACTGGTGTGGAAGGCCGTGCCAAGTACAATGAAGCCTCTTCCCGTGGCGACCGGAACATCTACAAGGGCCTGACCTTCTGGTCTCCCAACGTGAACATCTTCCGTGACCCCCGCTGGGGCCGTGGCCACGAGACTTATGGTGAGGATCCCGAGCTCACTTCCCGTCTGGGCGTGTCCTTTATCAAGGGCCTCCAGGGCGATGGTAAATATATGCTGGGCGCTGCTTGTGCAAAGCATTTTGCCGTTCATTCCGGCCCTGAGGCAGTGCGTCACAGCTTCAATGCTGTGGCCAGCAAAAAAGATATGGAAGAGACCTACCTGCCCGCTTTTGAGGCCTGCGTGAAAGAGGCTAAGGTAGAGGCCGTGATGGGCGCTTACAACCGTACCAATGGGGAAGTCTGCTGCGGCAGTCCCACCCTCCAGAAGATCTTGCGTGAAGAGTGGGGTTTTGAAGGCCACTTCGTTTCCGACTGCTGGGCTGTGGCTGACTTCCACAAGAACCACAAGGTCACCAGCCGTCCGGAGGAATCCGTAAAGCTGGCCCTGGAAAATGGCTGCGACGTGAACTGTGGCTGCACCTACCAGCGTATCCTGAACGCTGTGGAGGAAGGCCTGCTGGATAAGAAATATGTGGAGCAGTCCTGCGTGCGGCTGTTCACCACTCGGTTCCTGCTGGGCATGTTCGACGAGACCGAGTATGACGGCCTGGGCCGGAAGGACGTGGAGACTGCCGAGCATCTGGCGCTGTCTGAAAGAGCAGCCAGAGAGAGCCTCACCCTGCTGAAGAACGACGGTGTTCTGCCTGTTGCGCTGAAAGCGGGCATGACCATTGGTGTGGTAGGACCCAACGCCAACAGCCGCCGGGCTCTGATGGGCAACTATCATGGCACTGCCAGCCGGTATATCACAGTGCTGGAAGGCATCCAGGACGCTGCCAAGGAAGTGGGCGCCGACGTGCTCTACGCCGAAGGCTGCCACCTGTTCCAGCCTCATTTGGAGTTCCTGTCTCTCCATGCTGGGTATGAAGTGGACGAGCTGGAAAACATGTTCAAGGGCGATATGACTCCCCAGGAACGGAACCAGAAGCTGTATGAGATGGCCTATGCCAAGAGCATGCCCGACGGTGTGGCGGAAGCTCAGTCTGTGGCTGCTTGCTCCGACGTGGTTGTGATGGTCACCGGTTTGGACGAGACTCTGGAGGGCGAAGAAGGCGATACCGGCAACGCTTACGCATCCGGCGATAAGGGCGACCTCCATCTGCCCCGCAGCCAGGAGCGCCTGCTGGAAGAACTGCTGGATTGCGGCAAGCCTGTGATCGTGGTGAACATGACCGGCAGTGCTGTGGATCTGCGGCTGCCCCAGGAAAAGGCCAATGCTGTGCTCCAGGCATGGTATCCCGGTCCTCAGGGTGGTAAGGCTGTGGCCCAGGTGCTGTTCGGACAGGCCTCTCCCAGCGGCAAGCTGCCTGTTACCTTCTACAACGACGTGGACGACCTGCCTGAGTTCACCGATTACGCCATGGCTGGCCGTACCTATCGTTACTATCAGGGCGAGCCTCTGTATCCCTTTGGCTACGGTCTGACTTACGGCGACTGCCAGGTGACCGATGTCCGTACTCAGGTGGAAGGCGAGGAAGGCGTGCGTCTGTGGGTGAAGATGCGCAACGAGGGCACTGAAACCGACGATGTGCTCCAGGTGTACGTGAAAGCGGAGGACACTCAGTGGGCTGCTCCCAACGCAATTTTGGGTGCTTTCCAGAGAGTGCATCTGGCAAAGGGCGAAGAGAAAGAGATCGAATTGGTTCTGCCTCAGCATGCCCTGACCACTGTGGACGAAGACGGTGTGCGCCAGGTGCGCGGCCAGCACTTCTCTGTGTATGTGGGCTTCTCCCAGCCTGATTCCCGCAGCGTTGCGCTGACGGGCAAAGAGCCTGTCAAGGTTGCTGTGGAGCTGGCATAAGGTCCATCTGCTGATCAAGGTAAGTGATATAATATGACAAGGCCGGTTTAGGGAAACCTAAGCCGGCCTTGTTTTATTTTGAATGCAAAGAATTGGACAATCTGGTGCTTTCCCTTTTTCTGTAAATTAGACTTGGGAGGATTGGCATGAAGCAGCTGCTGGATTCCCTTGACAATATTCAGGCCTTAAGTAATAATAAGGTCAACTTACATAGGCCTTCCCGCGGAAAAGACTGTTCACGCAAAGGGTGAGAAAAACGGAGATCCATTCCAAAAATATCATCGCGTATATCGAGTATTTAAAGAGCACTGGTTTAACTGTGACGTTGCATGGTGGGTACATTAGCAACAGTATGTTTGTGGAGTATAATTATCACCAGAATCCCTACTGTCACTATGTGAAGAACGTTTACGGGAAATGGCAGGAGTGTGTCTGCAACCAAACCAAAGCCCTTGAAAAAGTAAAGACCGGAGCTTATTTTGGATGCTGTTACGCAGGCGTGGGAGAATTTGTGTACCCCGTGAGTGTGGAAGATGAGGTGAAGTGTTTTGTTTCGGTGAGCGGTTATCTCAGCCCGTTGACCGAGGAAAAAAGTAAGCACTTCGCCGCAAAATATTCCTTGCCTGAGGACGAGATAGGGGAGTTAGCGAAAAAATACTTAAAGAGGGAAGTGCCCGAGAAAGAACTGGTGGACGCTGTTATCGAACCGTTGACTTTCATGCTGGAAGCGTACTTCAAGAGACAGCGTCAGGATTTGAGTCAGGAAGGCCAGCTTTACTATAAGATTCTGGGTTTTGTGACGGAAAACTGCCACAGCAGGATCACAATGAAACAGTTAAGCCATCGTTTCAATTACAGTGTTTCTACGTTGAGTCATTTGTTTTTAAAAAACTCGGGTAAAAGTTTACCCGAGTTTATCGAAGATTTGCGGTTGAACGAGGCAAAGTGGTATTTGATAAACAGCAATACCAGCATCACAGAAATCGCGTTGTTTTTGGGATATAGCAGTAGCAATTATTTTTCTTCCGTATTCAAAACCAAGTACGGGATTACGCCTACCCAGTATCGCAAAAACTCACACCACCTCAAATGAGAACAGCCGAAAATCTTTAGCACCATAGGTTGTTTTAGGACAGAACGTGATCTTTGACACATTCCAGTTCAACGGAAGCCTGACAAACCGCTGATGGTTTTCTTCTATGTTCAGCACGCAGTTGGTGCCGTCGGCTTTGGTGCCAACGATCTCAAAGGATCGGATCAACGTTTCCGGAACCTTGTATTTTGTTTCGTGCAGAGGATAACAGCAAGGCATGTTGTGCTCTTCCCGGTTAAGGTTGCTGTCAAATATAAGGCGGACTTCTTTGACGCTTGTATCCCCTTCAAAGCTGTAAGTAATGGTATCACCGTCCTGGCCTACCCAGCAATTTTCATCCCCACGGTCAAAACCGTTGCGGACGATGTCGCAGGTGCAGGAACTCTTTTCAGATAAGCTGGAAATCTTGCGCTTGTGCCAGGGCAGGTAGCAGTCATCGTCCATCAATGTGTTCTGCAAGGTTGAAATATCAATGTTCCGAATATCGGTATGGGTTTTGAGAGACTGGGCCACAGCGGTTCCCAGTGCCTGTCCCAAGATGCCGCAGGTGGCCATAACACGGCTGGAGCTTAAAGCGGCATGGGTGACGCTGATATTCCGGCCCGCGAAAACAAGGTTTCGGATATTCTTGGAGATCATAGCTCTAAGAGGCAGTCCCCAAGGCTGAGGAGCCGGATGGAAGATGGTGGGGTAACCCTCTGTATAATAGAATCCCTGGGGGAAATGGTCGTCCATGGTCCAGCCGGCGTAAGCCACCAGATCGTGGAAACGGCCTTCCGCTTCCACGTCGTTTTGTGTGACGGTATATTCTCCCACATAGCGGCGGCTTTCCCGTTTGCCGGGCAAAAATCCGATCCATTCCAGTTCCCAGTTTTGGGCACCGTGGTCGCCATGGTTTTTCATGTGGTCCCAAACGCCCAAACAAATCTTCAAAAGCTCATCACGGCATCGGTCAGTGTCGTGAATGCAGTCCCATTCACCGCCTAATTCGATCCACCAGAAGTTATTGTCCAGGAAATGATCCTTATAGGGGAGGCAGTCATCGGTTTCATATTGATAGGCCCATTCAGGAGGCGTGAAGGAAACGGGATGGTCTGTTTCCCGAATTTGGAACAAACAGCTCATGCCCATGGTTTTTTTATCCGCCTGCTCCGGAGGGATGGTTTCGTGGAATTCCGATCTTGCTTCCCGCCCATAGCGAAATTGGGCGCCACTGAGAGGCGCTAAGATGGAATCTCCCGAGCAGTCCGCGAAATATTGCGCCTGAACCACATGGAAGGTCTCCGCATTGGATTGCCATGCTTTCACACTTTTGATGGTGTCGTTTTCCACAACAGCATCGAAGACGGCGCTGTTGAGTAAAAGGGTGATATTTTCTTCGGCTTTCACTTTGCCGTAGAGAGTGAGGTCCCACAGGGGGAATTTCAGGCCGGGATTGGAGTAGAAGTTTTCCAACAGTAACTCCTCCACAATGCCTGTTTCTCGGTTGTCTTTTCCGTGCGCTCCGCATACCCACATGCGAATCTCACTGGAGGAGTTTCCTCCAAGCACAGCCCGATCCTGGATCAGGACAACTTTCGTGCCATGGCGCGCGGCAGCTATCGCCGTGCAGATTCCTGCTAAACCGCCGCCCACAACACATAGTTCCGTTTGATAATGGATTGTTTTCAAAGGAATCACCTCAAGCAGACTATATCATGCCAGGGTTTCCGGCTGCTATCAAAACCGTGCAGGAAAACTCTAAAACCGTGCAATGATAATCAGCCGGTCTTAATGGAGAAAAACTGTGACGCTGGAAACTGGGTGGGGCAGCAAAAGGGATATCCTTTGGAAATGCGGGCAATAAAAATCGCGTCCTTCACCAAAGTGAAGAACGCGACTTGTGCGCAGCGTAACGCTGCTTGGTACGGGTAGTGGGGGTCGAACCCACACGGTTGCCCACAGGAACCTAAATCCTGCGCGTCTGCCAATTCCGCCATACCCGCTTATATGCAACTCCCATATTATAATCGATTTCCTTCCATTCCGCAAGCGGATTACAGGAAGTTTTACTTGCTTTTTCTCCTAAAAGCGTGTATCCTATCTCATGCAGGCAGTGCCTGCGGTCAGTCGCGACATCCTGACCTAAAAAAATACTAGGAGGAAAACTGAATATGAGTACTTCCAAAAAAGTCCGCTTTCTGGCGCTGGGCGCTGTGATAGCGGCGCTTTACGCTGTCCTGACCTACGTGGCGGCCGCCATGAACTTGGCCTATGGCGCTGTGCAGTTCCGCTTCTCAGAAGCGCTCACTGTGTTGCCGGTGTTCACTCCCGCCGCAATCCCTGGTCTGGCCCTGGGCTGCTTTATTGCTAACCTGGGCAGTCCCCTGGGGGTAGTGGACTGGGTGTTCGGAACAGGCGCTACCCTGATTGCCGCCGTCGGCACCTGGATGGTAGGCCGGTTCCGGATTAAAGGCGTGCCTGTGCTGGCGCCCCTGCCTCCGGTCATCGCCAATGTGGTCCTGGTGGGCTTTGAGATCGCCTGTCTTTCTGAGGCGGGAACATTCGCCTTCGGGAATTTCACCTGGGCAGCGTTTGGTGCTTCGGCCCTTTCCGTGGGGATCGGGGAACTGGTGGTCTGCTATGTGCTGGGCCTGCCGTTGATCCTTGCCCTTCAGCGGACTAAGGCTATGGATCGGCTCATTGCCTGATCCGGTAAATGTGTTTATAAAGGAGCTGGAATGATCTGCTATGCCCGATTTAAGTGATTTGCAGCAACGATTCAATGATAAATTAAAGACCATGCCTCCCGCTAGAATCATTGTCATCAGCTTTCTAATGTTGATCCTGGCTGGGACTCTGTTGCTCATGCTGCCCATTGCTTCCAAGCGCGGGGGATTCCGTCCGCTTGACGCACTGTTCACTGCCACTTCCGCAACCTGTGTGACTGGTTTGGTGGTGGGGGACACCTACACGCTTTGGACACCTTTTGGCCAGGGAGTCATTCTGGCTTTGATCCAGTTGGGCGGCCTGGGACTTTCCACGCTGACCATCGGCTTCTCTCTGTTTATCCGCAGAAAGCTGGGAATCCGGGAAATGAAGCTGGCTACGGAAAGTTCTGGCGGCAGTTTTTTGGATATCGTGGGCTTGCTGCGTCTGGCCATTGGGTTCACCTTTATCTGTGAAGCCGTGGGCGCTTGTCTGCTGGCGATCCGTTTTGTGCCATCCTATGGTCTGAAAGGCATTTGGCCTTCTATTTTCTGCGCTGTTTCCGCTTACTGCAACGCCGGTTTCGACGTGCTGGGGTTCATTGAGGGCAACAGCAGTGTTTCAGCTTTCGCGGGAGATCCGCTGGTCTCTCTCACCATTTCCTTTTTGATCATCATCGGCGGACTGGGATTCATCGTGGTGCAGGATATCTATCTCTGCAAGATCCAGCCCTTGTTCCGCCATAAGGATACTCTTCGGCTGAATTTTCACTCTCAGATCTGCCTGCGGGTGACCGTGGCGCTGCTTCTTTTCGGCACTTTGGGTTTCTACATTTTTGAATTTGACAACACAATGGCCCATTTGAATGTGTTTGAGAAGCTGAACTGCGCCTTCTTCCAGTCAACCAATACCCGTACCGCTGGGTTTGCCTCAGTGGATATTGGGGCACAGCTGGAGTTTACTAAGATCTTATCGGTGCTTCTCATGTTCATCGGTGCCTGTCCCGGTTCTACCGGCGGCGGAATTAAGACCACCACCTTTATGGTGTTGGCCGTCACGGTGATCAGCACCATTCGCGGTAAGGATGAAGCGGTGGTTTTTCGTCATCGCTTTTCCGTGCCCACAGTGTATAAGGCACTGACAGTTACCATTGTGGCCTTTTTCCTGGTGTTCGTAGATGCCGGCGTCATCAGCGCTCTCAATCCGGATATTTCTTATATGGATTGTCTGTATGAGGCTACTTCCGCCTTTGGTACCGTGGGTCTTTCCGCCAATGTCACTCCGCGCTTGGACGCTATTTCCAGGCTGATCTTGATCTTTACCATGTTTATCGGCCGTGTAGGTCCCTTGTCCTTTGGATTGTCCATCCTGATGCGCCATAGGGGAAAGGGCAATTCCATCTATCCTGAGGGACGGATGTTGATCGGTTAAACACAAAAAACGCTCCGAGTTTTTCGGGGCGTTTCTTTTTTTGCAGGGTAAGAGATACGCAAAAAGGGTGTGCCGCAAACCGCAGCACACCCCAAATTTCATCCGCAAAAGGGTATTATCTGGTTTATTGGTGAGGGACCTGTTCAGCCACGTGGCGTTTGATGGCCTCAAATGTCTCTTTGCTCAGAACGTGCTCGATGCGGCAAGCGTCCTGAGCGGCGATGGCAGCGTCCACTCCCAGGGATACCAGCCACTGGGTGAACAGAGTGTGGCGCTCGTAAACACTTTCTGCGATCTGCTGGCCTTTTTCCGTAAGGAAGATCAGGCCATCCTCACCCATGGTGATGCATTCCTGTTCCCGCAGGTTTTTCATAGCTACACTGACACTGGGCTTGCTGAAGCCCATCTCCGCGGCAATGTCCACGGAGCGCACACTGCCGTTGCGTTCCTTCAGAATCAGGATCGTCTCCAGATAATTTTCGGCAGATTCTTGGATCTTTGGCAACTCCATCCCTCCAAATTGGTATTGCACCCATTATATCTGCTTTTATGGGAGAATGCAAGGGGAAACAGCTTAGGAGGTACGCTTCCCGTCGATGGTCTGTTGGATGATGTTTTTCATGATATCCTTGGTGAGCTGTCCAGTGGCGTAACCGAACACATTGCCCTCTTTGTCGATCATGAAAGTGGTGGGAAATGCGGAAATATAGTAGCTTCCCCCAGCAATGACACCACCCTCATCCATAACAGTGGGATAGGTGTATTTGTTCTCTTCCAGGAATGCTGCCACTTCCTCGCTGGAACCTTCCTTGCCTACGTTGGGGGTGGCCACTCCAAGAATGATCACATCTCCGGTGTTCTCGCCGTATTCCTCGTACAGTTCCTGAATGTCTGGCATTTCTGCCCGGCAGGGAGGACACCAGGTGCCCCAGAAGTTAAGGAACACTGTTTTTCCCTCGTAATCCGAAAGAGTGTGGCTGTTGCCGAATTGATCCACCAGTGTGAAGTCAGGAGCGGGTACAGTGTTGGTTTCCTGAGAGGATGCGCTTTCCTCTGCCTGAGAACTCTCCTCTTGGGAGACACTTTCAGGCAGTGAGCTTTCCTCCTGACTGGAAAGACTGCTCTCTTCCACAGCGGAAGACTGGGAAGTACTGGTATCAGCCGCCCCAAAACTGGACAGGTAGCCGGTGAGATGGTTCATCCAGCCGGTAAACATCATTACACCCATAAACACCATGAGAGCTCCGCCCACTTTGACGGTGTATTTCACCACGTTTCGGTGCTTGCGGAACAGCTCCAGCAAGGTGCCGGTAAACAGGCCCACCGCCAGGAATGGAAGCACAAATCCCAAGGTGTAAACTCCGATCAGCAGGAATCCCTGAGCGGATGCTGCGGAGGTGGCCATCAAAAGAACGCTTGCCAGAGTAGGTCCCACACAGGGAGTCCAGGCAAAGCTAAAGGTGAATCCTAGAACCAGAGCCACCAAGGGGTTCATAGCCACCTTGTCAAGGCGGAAAGGCAGGCGGCGCTCTTGGCTGAGGAACTTAGCGGAGCCGAATACCCCCAGTTGGTACAGGCCGAACAGTACCACGATAATGCCGCCGATCCTACCCAGAAGAAGCCGGTTTTCCCGGAAGAACTGTCCCACTGCGGTAAAACCAAATCCCAGCAGGAAAAAGGCGAAGCTGATGCCCACCACAAAGAACAGGGTATTCAGCATCACATGACTGCGTTTATAGTGGACGGTGCCATCTTCCTCCACGGTGCGTCCTCCGCCGGAAAGGTAGCTGATGTACATGGGCAGCAGAGGCAGAACGCAAGGGGAGAAGAAGCTCAAAAGCCCCTGAAGAAAAACGGTTAAAATTGGTACGCTGGTTTCTAAAGAGAATCCCACGGCGCATCTCTCCTCTTTCAAAAAGTTGCATGAATAACTCTACAAGACAGAACTAAAAAAGTCAAGAATTATTTGCAAATTTAAGGATGAGTCTTGCAATTCTGGGGAAAATCGTGCTACACTTTCCCATGAAATCAAACGGAAAAGAGGATGAAATTATGACACCTACCGTGCTGCTATATAATTTAGATAATGAGAAGGGCAGGAAGATCAAAACGCTCTGCCTTACTTTGAAGCTTCGAGCTCGTTCCGTTGCTCCAGAGGACTTTGGAAAGACCTTAAACCAAGTGCTGGGACTTGATACGACTCAGGAGCCTGCTCAGGAGGCTCAGTCCTTTTCCGACGAGCTCATGGTGATGGCTGGGCTTTCCTCCCGACAGATGAACGACCTTCTCCAAGGGTTTCGTCGGAAGAAGATTCCTTCGGTGGACTTGAAAGCGGTGCTCACTGCCACTAACGGAAGCTGGAACGCCTTCCAGCTGCGAGAGGAGCTTGCCCGGGAACGGCAGGCTATGCTCCAAGGTGAGCGGGCCCACCAGGAGGAGAACCCGTGAAGCTGTTGATCTCTCCGGCAAAGAAAATGCGGGTAGATCGGGATTTCCTCCCGCCGGAGACTGCCCCGGTCCTGGTGGAGCAGTCAGCGATTTTATTAGAAGAGCTGCGGAAGCTATCCTATCCTCAGCTGAAAAAGCTCCTTGCCTGCAACGATACCTTGGCTCAGGAGGCCTTCGGGCGGTTTCAGGAGATGGATCTTTCCAAAGGGGAAACGCCTTCATTGCTGGCCTACGATGGTATCCAATATAAGTATATGGCTCCCGGACTGTTTACCCAGGATCAGCTGGAATATGTGAAGGAGCATCTGCGGATCCTCTCCGGGTTCTATGGGGTGCTTCGCCCCTTCGACGGGGTGAATCCTTACCGCTTGGAGATGCAGGCCAAGCTGGCAACGCCCCGGGGAAAGAACCTTTACCAGTTCTGGGGGGATTCTTTGGCTGAACAGCTTTTGGGAGAAGATTGTGTGCTGGTGAACTTGGCCTCGGAAGAGTATGCAAAGGCGGTGCGGCCCTTTGCGAAAGAAAAGGCTAGATTCATCACCTGCGTGTTCGGGGAAGAAGCGGAACCTGGTAAGCTGGTGGAAAAAGGAGTCTACGTGAAAATGGCCCGAGGGGAGATGGTCCGGTTCGCGGCAGAGCGGGGGGCCCAGACTCCAGAGGAGCTGCGGGGATTTGATCGTTTGGGCTACCGGTTTGACCAAGAGCTTTCCTCAGAGGATACATACGTGTTTCGGAGAGAAGTCTCCCCCAGCCGAGGAAAGGGCCGTAAGAAATTGTAAGGAGTTTTCAGGGAGTGTAAAGATTGCCGTTAGAAATTCGCAAGAAATAGCTGGTAAGATAGTGCCATGAAAAAGGAACGCCGGGTTGCCCGGCTAGGAGAGAGGAACAGCTATGAAAGTCTTGCGGGTGGTACGAAACGTATTCTTGTTGATCATGGCTTTGTGTCTGTGCGTTGTGGGAGCCCTGCTCTTTATGGGGTGGAACATGTATACCCAGGCGCTGGAAGCCATGCCCTTGGACCAGAGGGTCAAGCAGATCCAGGCTCAGGAGAGCTACACCTCTTTTGAGGAGCTTCCCGACACCTATGTGGACGCTGTCATTGCGGCGGAGGATCACCGTTTCTACGACCACAACGGCATCGACCTGATCGCCATCGGACGGGCGGTGGTCAATGACATCAAGGCCATGTCCTTTGTGGAAGGCGGCAGCACCATCACCCAACAGCTTGCCAAGAACCTGTTCTTTTCCCAGGAAAAGGAACTTACTCGAAAGGTTGCGGAAGTGTTCATGGCCTTCCACCTGGAAGCCAACTACTCCAAGGAGGAGATCTTGGAGCTGTACGTCAACAGCATCTATTTTGGGAACGGCTGTTATGACGTTGCTTCCGCATCCCGGTCCTACTTTGGAGTGGAACCGGAGCAGATGGATGAAAACCAGTGCACCCTTTTGGCGGGCATTCCCAACGCCCCCTCCGTCTATGACCTGACCATAAACCCCGATCTGGCGGCGCAGCGTCAGCGGCAGGTGGTGGACATGATGGTGAAATACGAGTATCTCACCACGGACGAGGCCATAGACATCGTGCCGGCAGCGTGACGATTTGAGAGCTGGCCAGGAAGTGAAATTCACAGGGAAGAAGTGATAGAGTGCGGGAAGATCTAATGAGGGAACTCCGCAGGGTTACGGAGGAGGAAGAGAGGCTGCTGGCGGGCGGCCAGGTGGACAGGAGTCTTTACAGCTCTGGCGGGGGATTTCTGATCGACAGTGAGAAACTCCTGGCCAAAGGAAAGCTGATCACGGTACGGCCTCACACCAGGTTTGCCGCGTTTCCTGCCCATACCCACAATTACGTGGAGATCATGTACATGTGCTCCGGTCAGACGGTTCACCGGATCAATGGGGGCCCTCCCATGACTCTCCGGGAAGGGGAACTGCTGTTTTTAAACCAGCACGCGTCCCACAGTGTGGACCGGGCAGAAGAGGGAGATGTGGGGGTCAACTTCATTGTGCTGCCCCAGTTTTTTGACTATGCCCTCACCTTGATCGGCACTGATAACGTGCTGGGGAAATTCCTGCTGGGAGGCTTGCGTCAAAGCGGAGGGGAAATGAGCTGTCTCCATTTCCGTGTGTCGGAAGCGCCTACGGTCCAGAATCTTGTGGAGAATCTGGTGTGGAGTCTGGTCCATCCCCAGCCCAATGCCCGACGGATCAATCAGGCCACCATGGGCCTGCTGCTGCTTCAGCTGCTGAACTACACCGGGGACTTGGAAGAGGCTTCCGGCAGCGGACCGGTGTTGGCTGCCTTGCGGGAGATCGAGGAAAACTACCGGTTGGCTGACCTTACACGGCTTGCCAAGGAGCTCCACGTGTCCCTGCCTTATTTGAGCGCAGCTGTGCGGAGGGCTACCGGTCATACCTTTAAGGACCTGCTTTTGGAGAAGCGGCTGTCCAAAGCAGCTCAGCTTTTGGAGGAGACACGGCTCACCACCCAGGATATCATCCTGGCGGTGGGGTATGAAAATACCAGCTATTTTTACAGAGTGTTCCGGGAGCGCTACGGCGTCACCCCCAAGGATTACCGTAAGACACTTCGCACTCAGATGGAATGAGCGAGTTGTATATCAAAAAGTCAGGACGTATTTTCCCGAAAATACGTCCTTCTTTTTTTGCCCGTTTCGCGGTATCCTGAAGAAAAGAAAGGGGGAGGTCCCTTGAAAACGTATTTGGCGGTGGATATCGGCGCTTCTTCCGGACGGCACATCCTAGGCTGGGTAGAGGAAGGCAGGCTGCGCCTGGAAGAGATCTATCGGTTTGAAAACAAACTCACCAAAAAGAACGGACGTCTCTGCTGGGACATGGAAAGTCTGTTCCGGGAGGTGGTCCGAGGCCTGGAACGGTGCCGGGAGCTTTCCAAAATTCCGGACAGTGTGGGCATTGATACCTGGGCGGTGGACTTTCTGCTTTTGGACCAGGAAGGCAAGCCCCTTGGGGATTCCGTGGCTTACCGGGACGATCGAACTCAGGGCATGGACCAGGCGGTAGAGAAGCTGATCTCCCCGGAGGAGCTGTACAGCCACACGGGCATCCAGAAGCAGATCTTCAACACCATTTATCAGTTGATGGCGGTGAAGCGCCAGGAGCCAGAGTTGTTGGAACGAGCCACTCGCTTTTTGATGGTCCCCGAATACCTGACTTACCGTCTAACCGGGAACATGGAAAACGAGTACACCAACGCAACAACTACCGGCCTTGTAAATGCCCAAACAAAGACTTGGGACGAGGCGCTTTTAGACCGTCTGGGCTTTCCGATAAATCTGTTTGGGCCCCTCCGCATGCCTGGAGAGTCCGTGGGACATTTGACCTCGGAGATCCAGCAACAGGTGGGCTTCGACTGTCAGGTGGTGTTTCCCGCCACCCACGACACTGGCTCTGCTTTCTTGGCGGTCCCGGCCAAGGAGGGCGGCGTGTATCTTTCTAGCGGAACTTGGAGCCTTTTGGGTACGGAACTTCCGAACCCTATCACCACCCGGGAAAGTCTGGAGCGGAACTTCACAAATGAGGGCGGATACCAATACCGGTTCCGTTACCTGAAAAATATCATGGGCCTTTGGATGCTTCAATCTCTGCGCCGGGAAGGTGGGGAAGGAGTCACCTTTGCCGTTCTGGAACAGCAGGCCCGGCAGGCGGCAGATTTTCCCTCCCGTGTGGACGTAAACGACGGTCGCTTCCTTGCCCCGGAAAATATGGGGGAATCTATTCGCTCCTTCTGCCGGGAGACGGGTCAGCCGGTGCCGGAGACTTTGGGGGAACTGGGAAGCTGCGTATACCACAGTCTGGCGGAGAGCTATGCCGAGAGCGTGAAGGAGCTGTCCCGCCTGACAGGCAAGAACTACACTGCGGTGAATATCGTAGGCGGCGGCAGCCGGGATACTTACCTGAACCAGCTTACTGCTGACGCCACTGGCTTGCCGGTTTATGCTGGCCCCACGGAAGGTACCGCCCTGGGGAACTTGATGGTCCAGATGCTGGCCCAAGGTGAGTTTCCTGATCTGGAATCCATTCGTAAAGCGGAGCGCCGGAGCTTTTCCATTCAGGAATTTCGGCCGCAACATTCTTGAAAATATCGATCATTCATAGAGAAAGGATGAGTTATGTTGAGCGAACGATATGAAAGTGCGAAAAAGCGGTACGAGGAGCTGGGCGTGGACGTAGAGGCCGCCCTGGCAAAACTGGCGAATATCCCCATCAGCGTTCACTGCTGGCAGGGTGACGATGTCATCGGTTTGGAGGGCACGGGAAGAGCGCTGTCCGGCGGCATCCAAACCACTGGAAATTATCCGGGCCGGGCACGGAACTTTGAGGAGCTGAAAGCGGACTTTTTAAAGGCAATGAGCCTGGTGCCCGGGAAAAGGCGGATCAGCCTTCATGCCAGCTACGCCGTCTTTGAAGACGGTGAGCAGGTGGACCGGGATCAGCTTCAGCCCCGCCACTTTGACAAGTGGATTCAGTTTGCCAAGGAAAACGATCTTGGCATCGACTTCAACCCCACCTTCTTCAGTCACCCCATGGTGAAGGACAACCTGACTCTTTCCTCCCCGGAGGAGAACGTGCGTCAGTTCTGGGTGCGCCACGGCATCCAGTGCCGGAGGATCTCCTCCTACATTGCGGAGCAGTTGGGGAGCCCGGTGCTGTGCAACGTGTGGATCCCCGACGGCTATAAGGACATTCCCGCCGATCGTCTGGGGCCCCGGCTGCGGCTGAAGGATAGCCTGGATCAGATCTTCGCGGAAAAGCTCCCCGGGGTCATCGACTGCGTGGAGAGCAAGGTGTTCGGCATTGGCATGGAGGCTTTCACCGTTGGTTCCTCGGAATTCTACCTCAGCTACGCCGCCAGCCATCCTGGGGTCTACGACCTGTTGGACAACGGCCATTACCACCCCACGGAGGTGGTAAGCGACAAGATCCCCAGCCTGCTTGCTTTCTTTGACAAGGTGCCCCTTCACGTCACCCGGCCTGTCCGGTGGGACAGCGACCATGTGGTGCTCTATGAGGACGAGGTAAAGGAGATCGCCAAGGAGATCGTCCGCAACGACGCTTTAGACCGGGTGCTCATCGGCCTGGACTTCTTCGACGCCTCTATCAACCGTGTGGCGGCCTGGGTGGTAGGCACCCGGAGCATGGAAAAAGCGCTGCTGTTCGCCCTGCTCCAGCCTTGGGATCAGCTGAAGGAGCTCCAGGACAGCTGCCGGTTTACGGAGCTGATGGTCCTGAATGAAGAGTTGAAAACACTGCCCTTTGGAGATATCTGGGAGCATTACTGCCAGACACAAGGAGTCCCCGGAGGGAAGGAATGGTTTGACACAGTGGCCCAGTACGAGCGGGATGTCCTGCTCAAGCGGGTATGAGGAGGATACAGTCATGAAGATCACAGATATTCCAGTGATGCAAGATTACATCCGCATGTGCGGTGACGGATGGGACCAGGGTTGGCATGAGCGCAACGGCGGTAACCTGACCTACCGGATGCGTCCGGAAGAGGTGGACCAGTGCAGGCCCTATTTTAAAGAAACCCCGGGAGACTGGGTGGACATGGGAGTTACCGGAGAGAATCTGGCGGGAGAGTATTTCATCTCCACAGGCAGTGGGAAATACTTCCGCAACGTGCCTCTGGTCCCCCAGGATAATCTGTGCATTTTGGAGATCGACGGGGAAGGGAAGCGCTGGCGGATCGTTTGGGGCCTGGAAAAAGGCGGTCGTCCCACCAGTGAGTTCCCCAGCCATTTCCTCAATCACAGCGTGCGGAAAGCAGCCACCAACGGGGAAAACCGGGTAATCTACCATGCTCATCCCGCCAATCTGATTGCCATGACTTACATCCTGCCCCTTACAGCCCGTGATTTTACAAGGGCTCTTTGGCAGAGCGCTACCGAGTGTCCGGTGGTGTTTCCCGGAGGCGTGGGAGTGGTGCCTTGGATGGTTCCCGGCGGGGCGGATATCGCTCTGGCAACCAGCAAGCTGATGAAGGAGTATGACGCGGCGGTGTGGGCCCATCATGGGCTGTTCGCTTCCGGTCCGGATTTCGATACCACCTTTGGGCTGATGCACACCATTGAGAAGGCGGCCCAGATCTACCTGCTGGCCCTGTCTGCCGGCCAAGGGAAAATCATGCAGACCATTGAGGACGACGATCTGCGGGCTATCGCCAAGGATTTTGGTGTCACCCTGCGGGAGGAGTTCCTGAATTAAAATAAGTGCAAAAAACGGGCTTCCGGTAAGGAGGCCCGTTTTTCTATAGAATCTATGTGATTAGGCGAACACGGTTTGGATCAGTATCATGTAGCAGATAGTGCCCGCGCCCACGCTGAGCAAAGTGTTTCGTTTCCACAGGTGGAGAACTGCCACCAAGGCGATGGAGATCAACTCAGGGATACCGCTGGGGAAGTTGAGAAGGTTGACGCTTTTCAAGCAGTAAATGATCAGGGTAGCGATGATGGCGGGCGGGAGCACGTTCCCCAGGAACAGCACAACCCGAGGCACCTGGCGTTTGCCGCCAAAAAGGGCGAAGGGGAACAGCCGGGTGCAGAAGGTGCATACAGCCGCCACTGCAATGGTGATGATGGATTGAATCATGGTCATGGGGCATCCTCCTCCTTGCTTTCCTGAGATTCCAGCTCATCTGCCGCCGGGGCGGGCTCCTCCATTTTCTTTTGAACCAAGTTCTTGCAGGCCATTAGAACGGTGACAGTCACCAGCAGGGAGGGAAGGATAAAGTTGTCCGGTCCCAAAAGCAGCAGAAACACCAAAGACACAAACAACCCAGTAAGAGCGGGCAGATGGGATTTGAAATCCAGCCACTGCTCAATGAACAGCACCACAAACAGCGCTGTCATGGAGAAGTCGATACCGGTAAAGTCGATGGGCAGGAACTGCCCCAGCAGAGCTCCCAGCACGCCTCCAGCGATCCAGTATAGGTGGTCGAACAAGGCGATAAGGAACATGGCTTTGCCCTCGTCTACGTCCTTCTCAGGCTTTACGGAACACAGCACTGAGTAGGTCTCGTCGGTGAGGGAGAAAATCATGTAAGGGTATTTCTTCCCGGTCTTTTTAAAGCGCTCCAGAAAGGACAACCCGTAGAAAATGTGGCGGCTGTTGATGAGCAGTGTCATGGCTGCCGTCATGGTGAGAGTGGCGCCGCCACTGAGCAGGGACACCAGCAAAAACTGCCCCGACCCTGCGAACACCGTCAGGCTGATGAAAAACGCCCAGATAAAATTGTAGCCAGCCTGTTGGAGCATCACTCCGAAAGCGGAGCCTAAAAAGAGGTAGCCGAACATCACCGGCAGAGACTTTGAAAACGCGTAACGGAAGGTTTTGCTTCCCTTCATGGGTCCATCTTCTTTCCCATAATCTAACAAAATACGTTTCATTATACCCGGGAGTCCATAGAAAAGTCAAGATTGATAAATGGCGGCAAGTGTGAAATAATAGAGACATAGAATCCCACTGAAAAGGAGGCTCTTTCCATGGATGAAAAAGCATTGTACAAAGTAACATACGGCTTGTATGTGGTGTCCGCTGAGGCGGAAGGACAGCGCAGCGGCTGTGTGGTCAACACCTTGCAGCAGGTCACCGCTGAGCCCGTGCGGCTTTCTGTGGCGGTGAGCAAGGAGAACCTCACCTGCCAGCTCATTGAGAAGGCCGGCCGTTTTGCTGCCGTGGCTTTGGACCAGCGGGCAGATTTTATGTACATCGGACGGTTCGGATTCCGTTCCGGCAGAGATCTTGACAAATTCGAGGATATTCCCTTTGCTCAGGACAACGCCGGTATGCCATATCCCCTCCAGGCTGCCTGCGCCCATTACAGCTGTAAGGTAGAAAAGACTGTGGACCTTGGCACTCATATGGTGTTCATCGGTTTAGCAGAGGAGTCGGAGATCCTCTCTGAGGAAGAGCCTTTGACCTACGCCTATTACCGGAACGTCATCAAGGGCAAGACTCCCAAGAACGCCCCCTCTTACCAAAAAGGAAACTGAACGTCGGAAACGCCCCGCTTCTTGCGGGGTTTTTCTTTTGCCCTCATAAAGCCTGGCAACACCGCATAGACCTTATAAAAAAGCAGGCCGCTGGCCTTGACTTCAAGGAGGAGCAAAGGAATGGATTTTTTCAGCGTCAGCCGGGAGGAAGTCCTGGAAGCCCTGAGGACGGATCCCCACCGGGGTTTGAGCGGGGCGGAGTGCCAGCGCCGGCTGGGGAAATACGGAAGAAACGAATTGCAGACATCGAAAGGCCAGAGTCTTTTTCTGCGCTTTTTAAGCCAATTCCAGGACCTGATGGTACTGATCCTTTTGGCGGCAGCGGCGGTGTCTTTTGCCGTGTCGTGGGTCAAGGGGGACGGGGAATATGTGGATTCCCTCATCATCCTGGCCATCGTGGTTGTAAATGCGGTGATCGGCACGGTCCAGGAGCTGCGGGCGGATAAAGCCATCGAAGCGCTGAAAAAAATGTCCTCGCCTCACGCTCAGGTCCTCCGGGACGGGAAGCGTCAGAGAGTGGAGAGCTGGGAACTGGTGCCCGGCGACGTGGTGGTGCTCCAGGCGGGGGATCTTGTCCCGGCTGACCTGCGTCTGCTGCGCAGTGTGGAGCTGAAAGCGGAGGAGTCTGCCCTGACAGGGGAATCTGTCCCGTCGGAAAAGGACGCCGATGCCCGATGCCCCAAGAACGCGCCTCTGGGGGAGCGGAAGAACATGGTGTTTTCCTCCACAGGAGTGGCGTCCGGGGCGGGAGTGGGCGTGGTAACAGCCACGGGAATGGACACCGCTATGGGAAAGATCGCCCGTATGCTGGAAAACGAAAAGGCTCCCCAGACTCCCTTGCAGCAGCGGCTGAAACAAACGGGTAAAGTACTGGGAGCTGGGGTAGTGCTCATCTGCGGGGTGATCTTCTTGCTGGGGCTTCTCCAGCGGATGGAACCCCTGGAAATGTTCATGATCGCCATCAGTCTGGGGGTGGCGGCTATTCCCGAAGGCCTCACTGCCGTGGTGACCATCGTGCTTGCCATGGGCATCAAGCGTATGGCTCAGAAGCGAGCGATCGTCCGACACCTTCCTGCGGTGGAAACCCTGGGCAGCACTCAGGTGATCTGTTCTGACAAGACGGGAACCCTCACCCAGAACAAGATGACTGTAGTGGCTTTTTCCGGCCCCAGAGGGGAAGAGCGACTGGAAGGTGCTTTGCCCCAGTTTGCTTTGGAGTTGGCATCTTTGTGCAACAATTCTCAGGTGGTGGGAGGAACGCTCACTGGAGATCCAACGGAGACAGCCTTTCTCCGAGCCTGCAAACGGGAAAAGGAAACGCTGGAGAAGAAATTCCCCCGGGTGGGGGAGATCCCCTTTACCTCTGCACGGAAAATGATGACCACTGCCCATCGTCTGCCGGAGGGAGGGTATCGGATTATTTCCAAAGGGGCGCCGGATGTGCTCATTGCCCGGTGTACGGGAATGGTCCAGGGCAGGGGGAGCCAGCCTTTTACCGGTGCTATGAAAGCAAAGGTTCTTTCCGACAATACTGCATTGGCCCAGCGGGCATTGCGTGTGCTGGCGGTGGCCTATAAACATGTAACTACCCTGTCCGATGACGATCGGGAAACGGAAAGTGGTCTCATCTTCTGCGGTCTCATCGCCATGGAGGATCCGCCCCGGCCCGGGGTGAAAGAAGCGGTGGCCCAGTGCCAGCGGGCGGGTATCCTTCCGGTGATGATAACCGGGGACCACGCAGCCACGGCTTTAGCTATTGGAAAGCGGCTTGGCATGGCGGAAAACTCCTCTCAGGTGATGACAGGCCAAGAGCTGGATCGTTTGGACGATGGGGAACTGAGCAAAAAGATTTTTGACTATCGGGTTTTTGCTCGTGTGTCCCCGGAACACAAGGTGAAAATCGTCAAGGCCTTCCAGCGCCGAGGCATGGTGGTGGCCATGACTGGTGACGGGGTCAACGACGCCCCCGCCTTGAAAAGCGCGGATATCGGCTGCGCCATGGGAAAGAACGGCACGGAAGTAGCCCAATCCGCAGCGGATATGGTCCTCACGGACGACGATTTCTCCACTATCGTGGCGGCGG
>UMIN01014865.1_pt1 | contig 20312 bp, 15 predicted proteins | sample 1965811 | NCBI WGS metagenome assembly UMIN01 (sample SAMEA4836123, study PRJEB28245) | human gut metagenome | biome: gut microbiome; material: fecal sample | place: Denmark | collected 2008
AAGTTCCAGTTTTAAGTTCATCACATTTGCAATAATCCTGCGCCAGAGAGGACTCTTCGCGCCACCTCCGCAAATTCGACTGCTGCTGATATGATTTCCCAGACTCCGAGCTACTTCTAGGGAATCTCTCAGTGCAAAAGCCACTCCCTCCAATACGGCCTGCGTCATATCCTCCCGGGTCGTGTCCATAGACATCCCCAGAAACAGCGCTCTGGCCCTCGGATCATTGTGAGGAGAACGCTCTCCCATCAGATAGGGCAGGTAAAACACCCGGTTCTCGCCTAGCCTCCGTATTTTTGACTGTTCACCTGCAAAATCTGTAGTCTTTAGAATCTGCTCCTCCCACCATTTATTGCAGGATGCCGCGCTCAGCATACAGCCCATGAGATGGTAATGGCCGTCCGCATGTCCAAACGAATGGAGCGCATTGTGCTCATCAACACCAAAGCTTTTGCTGGACACAAAAATAGTCCCAGACGTTCCCAGAGATAAATTGCATCTGCTATCTCCGACAGTACCTGTCCCGACAGCAGCAGCAGCATTATCTCCCGCTCCGGCAATCACCTTTACCGCGCCGGACAGTCCCAACTCTTTGGCTGTCTCTGCTCTGAGTGTGCCAACCACCTCGTAACTCTCATATACTCTCGGCAGCATCTTTTCTGTCACTGAACAAATTTGGAGCATCTGCTGCGACCACTGACGTTTTTTCACATCCAGAAGTAAAGTTCCAGACGCATCGGAAACCTCTGTACAGAAGCTTCCCGTCAGCCTATATGCCAGATAATCCTTGGGCAGCATAATCTTAGCAATTCTCCTGAAGTTCTCCGGTTCATGCTTTTTCATCCACAAAATCTTTGGAGCGGTAAACCCTGCAAACGCGATGTTGGCCGTGTATTCTGACAACTTTTCTTTCCCAATGACCTCGTTTAGATAGTCGGTCTCCTCAAAAGACCGCCCGTCATTCCACAAAATTGCCGGACGTATCACGTGGTCCTGCTCATCCAGTGTCACCAGCCCGTGCATCTGTCCACCGAAGCTGATACCCGCCACCTGACTTTTATCTATGTCCAAGAGTAGTTCCCGGATGCCCTCCATCGTCTGGGTATACCAATCTTCCGGCTGCTGTTCCGACCAGCCCGGCTGTGGAAAATACAGCGGGTACTCTCTTGAAACAATCTTTTTTATCTGTCCCTTCCCATCCATCAGCAAAAGTTTTACCGCAGATGTCCCGAGATCTACTCCGATATATAACATAACTCCTCCTATTCTACTTTTATCACAGCTTTCACCAGGTCGGTCTTATTGTTCACCGCCTCGTCAAATGCCTCCTGAATATGCTCCAAATCGAACTCATGAGTGACGATGCTCTTAACATCGATGGCTCCGCTAGCAACTGCCGATATTGCCTTCGGATAGATATTGCGGTAGCGGAAAACAGATTTGATGGAAGCCTCTTTATCCATAATTTGAGCAAAATTATAATTGATCTCCTCCTGAGCAGAAATCCCCACCAGTGTAATAGTTCCGCCCCTTCTTACCAAGAATGGAGTCTGTGCTATGGTCACCGCAGATCCTGCTGTCTCAAACACCACATCACCGCCTCTGCCACCTGTCAGCCTCTCCACTTCCTGGAACACATCTTTTTCCTTACTGTTGATCACTGCAGTGGCCCCCAGCTCTTTCGCCTTTTCCAGGCGGGCATCCACCAAGTCCACGACAATCATCTGTCCGGCTCCATGGGCCTTGCACGCCAGCAGCGTCACCAGACCGATACAACCTGCTCCCAAAATCACTACGGTATCACCCGTCTGCACCTCGCCTTGATTCGCTGCATAAAAGCCCACGGACAGTGGCTCGATCAGACACCCCTCCAGAGTCGACATATTTTCTGGCAGCTTAAAGCACATATCCTCTGGGAATGCAATGTACTGTTCATAGCACCCCTGAACCGGCGGCGTGGCCAAAAACACGACATCTGGACACAGATTATAGTGCCCGCTCTTGCAGAACTCACATTTGCCGCAAGTAATGCCAGGCTCCAAAGCAACCCGGTCTCCCACCTTCAAATCCGTTACCTCTTTCCCGACTTCTACGACAGTACCTGCGCACTCATGGCCCAGCATGAAATCCTCTGATAAGTCCACCTTATACGCACCGCAGCAGCCGTGATGAAAATAATGTACATCCGAACCACAGATTCCCACATACTCGATCTTCACTAAAACCTGCTTTCCTTCCGCCTTCGGCACAGGAATCTCTTTGAGTATCATCTTATCTATTCCCTGCATATAAGCGCCTTTTTGCATTTTCATAATTCTATCATTCTCCTTTCTTCTTTTCCAGTCTTTTGTTTTCACTATTGAGGATGCCCGGCAAGTCTTCTCTCGCCGGGCATCTATACTACATATTAGATATCAAATCTTACCACCAAGACTCGGCGATCCCATTATTCTGCCGCGAGAGTACCGTCATCTGAGATTTCTCCATTGTCCACATAGATCTGAATATATTCTTCTACGTTGTCTGCATTGATCTCCGGTGCGTCTACATAGTCATTGACTTCTGTTATTTCCATCTCACCGTTCAATACTTTCTCCGCGTATTCCATATTCTTCTCGGCCAGCTCAGAAGCTGACTGAAGCGCAGTGGAAGTCAAAAGTCCTTCTTTAATCAACAAGCAGCCCTGTGCGGTTCCATCCACACCATAAGCCAGGAAGCTCGCCTTGCCATCTTTGATATAGTCACTGTCACCGCGAATTGCCTCGATTGCTCCAGCAGCCATGTTATCGTTCATAGAGATAATCGCGTCAATATGTTTTCCGGCTTGGACCCAGGATTCCATCAATGTCATCGCCTCATCGCTGTTCCAGTTTGCATAATCTTCATAGAGAATGTTGACATCATCCCGTTTGTCAAAGAAATAGGTATCCCATGCCTCGCGACGTTTCTCTGCGTGATAGTTCCCGGATGGCCCACGCAACACCACCACATTCGCATTTTCTGGAATCTCTTCCACCGCACGTTCTGCACTCACCTGAGCCTGAGCTACCGGGTCTGCATCCACGGTACCCGTCCCTTCCATCACAGAGTCATCATCGCTTCCGTCCAGGTCACTTTGATGTGTGGTGGGGTTCGTAGTGATTACCGGAATACCTGCGTCTACCAGATTTTTCACATAAGGAGCCTGCGCAGCGTTGTTGTTAGATTGTACAATCACCAGATCGTATTGTTTTGTGATACAGTCTTCCAACAAACCATTTTCTGTGTTGTCATCTCCTTCACCGCTGACACAGGTCAGTTCAATGTCATCATAGCCTTCCGCAGCTTTCTTCATCTCCTCGGTCATCCAGGCTGCAAAAGTATCCGCGCTAGCTCGCGCCACAAAGCAGACTCTCTTCGCGTCACCTGAACCAGCCGCATCCGCATCCGTACTTGTCTCTGAACTGTTTCCTCCGCAAGCAGCCATTGACATTACCATCACAGCACCCAACAACACCGCACAAATTTTCCTGAATTTCATTTTGTTTCCTCCCTTTCATTTTTTATCACTGACACGCTCTTGCGTGCTCAATATGATCTTTAAGCCTTCTCTTCTTTTTTCTCATCTTTTACAATGACCTTCTGCGATTTTTTGGACTTGCTGACCACGTCAAAGGCCACAGCCAGTACAATGATAAAGCCTTCGATTACCTGCTGGATATATGGGTTCACTCCCACCAGATTCATGACATTCTCTAAAAATCCAATGATAAATGCTCCGGCAATGGTTCCGCTGACAGTGCCGATTCCACCTGTAAAGGAAGTTCCTCCGACAATCGCCGCAGTAAGTCCAGTCATCTCATAGCCTACGGCTCCATTTGGAAGGCCCGCATTGTTACGTGCCATAAAGATCATTCCTGCAACGCCTACCAAAAGTCCATTGATAATATAGGACTTGTAAATACTCTTCTTAGAGTTAATACCACTGGCTTCCGCAGCGCTTCGGCTTCCACCGATCGCGTATAGTCCACGACCATAACGAGTATTGTTCACGATATACCAGATTACAATTGAGATACAGACGACAATGATGACCGGAACCGGAATCGGCCCAATCGTGCCCTGGCCGACTTTTACAAAATCACCCAACTGTAGAATATTCTGACCACCTGTATAATACAGAGCCAAACCCCTGGCCGCCTGCTGCATACCTAAGGTAGCAATAAAAGCCGGTACATTAAAATTCGCCACAAACAAGGCATTGATGAGGTTACACCCTACGGCCACCACCAGAGCAACCAGCACTGCCACGAACATAGATTGCGTACTCTTATAGGCTGAGACAGACAGTACACCGGCCAAAGCCAGCACCGAGCCTACAGACAAATCCAGAAAACCACTCACAATCAGAAGCATTTCCCCGTAGGCAATCAAGATTCCCACGCATAACTGGCGTGCTACATTAATTAGGTTACTGCTCTGAATGAAATAAGGACTTATCAGACTACAGGCAATAAATAAAATTACAAGTACAATGTAAATACTAAATTTTTGTAAATAATGTGATGCTTTTGCGTTCATTTTTCCCCTCCTACTGTTGATTTCTAAGACCTGTCGCATACATCATGATTGTCTCTTGGGAGAATTCACTCTTGTCAATACAACCGCTGATTTTTCCCTGGCACATGATATAAATACGATCACACATTCCCAGCAGCTCTGGCAGCTCAGAAGATACCATAATCACCGCTTTGTTTTCTTTCACGATCTCCGTAATCAGCTTATAAATCTCAAACTTCGCTCCTACGTCAATTCCACGGGTCGGCTCATCCAGAATCATAATCTCCGGATTGCAGAGCATCCATCTGGCCAGAAGTACCTTCTGCTGATTTCCACCGGACAGCTTTGAGATCTCTGTCTCCATGGAGGGGGTCTTCACATTCATCTTCTGAAACATTTCCAGGACTTCCGTCTGTTCTTTTTTCTTATGTGTATAGCCACCGTATATGTAACGCTCCAAGCTGGCCAGACTCGCGTTCTCCTGTACACTTCTGACAGGCACGATTCCGTCGTCACGTCTGCTCTCCGATAGCATAATCAGTCCCTTATGTATGCTGTCCGCCACACTCTTAATGTTTACCTCTTGCCCGTCGATTTTCACGTTTCCAGATTCATGAGGGTCCAGCCCAAAAACAGCTCTCATTGTCTCCGTACGTCCGGCTCCCACCAGACCCGCAAATCCCACGATCTCTCCTTTGCGGGCATAGAAACTGACATCCTCAAACACACCTTTTTGAGAGTAATGCTCCACCTCTATCGCTTTCTCTCCGATCGTAACCTCTTCTTTCGGATAGACATTGGAGATCTTACGCCCAACCATGCGTGAAATCACTGTATCCAAATCTAAGTCTGCGGCCCTGTCTGTCGACACCACGCTCCCATCGCGCAAAACCGTGATATCGTCAGCAATCTTAAATACCTCCTCCATTTTGTGTGAGATGTAAATAATCGCCACACCTTTGGCTTTTAATTCCTCGATTTTTTTAAACAACTGCTGTACTTCTCTCTCTGTGATGGAAGAGGTGGGTTCGTCCATGATGATAATCTGTGCGTTATTGGTGACTGCCTTGATAATCTCCAGCATCTGGATATCAGACACTGTCAATGTCTTTAGCTTCTGTGTCGGAGAATACGGGAGACCTTCTTCCCTTAGAAATTGCTGTGCCTCTTTTCTCACCTGTTTCCAATTTACTTTCCCAAACTTATTCACTGGAAGACGACCCAAAAATAAATTTTCTTCCACTGACAATTCAGGAACATAGTTCAATTCCTGGGCAATCATGGAAATTCCCTTTTCTCTCGCCTGAATGGGATTCCTGATATCCACTGGCTTTTCATCAATAAAAATCTGTCCCTTGTCCGCCTTGTACAGCCCCATGATGATCTTCATCAACGTGGATTTACCCGCCCCATTCTCACCACACAGGGCATGCACGGTTCCTTTGCGAACTGAGAAATCAATGTTGCTCAGCGCCTTTACACCGGGAAAGGATTTCTCGATTCCAGCAACCCGCATCTTGATCTCATCCATATTCTACTCCTCCCTTTCTTTATTCTCCTGCTTTAGTAGTATTCTACCTCCCTCCCCAATCTTCTGTCAATTGTTTTATTTAAGTTTGTGGTATTTTACAATTTTTGTTTTTAATTTTTATGCATTATATACTATTTTATCTCTATTTTTCTGTAAATAATTATTTTTTTAACAATCATTTTTATAAATCATTTTATTTATCTTATCCTCTTATTACGGTGTGTCCCTTCTTAACGGAGCGTTTATCAAAAAACAGGTTGACGAATCCTAAGACTTACCGTATCTTGTAATTATGATAAATTCTTCGCACAATCACAAATTCCACGCGAAGAAGGAAGAGGTGAGTACATTTGAACTCCGAACAAGCAAAAACCAAGTTTTTCGGCAATATTTATCGTATTATCTACCAGGATAAGCACACATCCCGCCAAAACATCGCTAAAAAATCCGGCATCAGTCTTCCCACGATCGCTTCCAATTTAAACCGTCTCACTGACGCCGGGTTAATTCACACCGTGGGCTCTTTTCAGTCCACAGGAGGCAGAAAGCCCAATATCATAAGTTATGTTCCAGATGCCCGCTTTGCACTGGGAATCGACATCACTAAGAACCATTTATCAGAAGTCTTAATCGACCTGGATTTAAATATTATCGGCAGCAAAAGAATGTACCTGCCCTTTGAGGACTCAGAAGCTTATTTTCAAATTCTATCTTTTGAAATGCAGCAGTTATTAAATCAATATCTCATTGACCCATCCAAACTTTTGGGAGTCGGACTTTCTATGCCCGTCCATGTAATGAGAGACCAAAAGACGATCTCCTACGCCACCGTCGTTAATGTATCCGCGAACATCTATGAACGCCTGACCCCATACATTCCCTATCCTTTTCTCATCTTCAACGATGCTAATTCTGCCGGCTTAGCTGAGAGTTGGATATCTGGTTCTGAACAGCCAATGATCTACCTCTCCCTAAGCAACAGCGTGGGAGGCGCCAACATGAATGGAAAAGAGATCTACAAAGGTGTCAACTGTAGAGCCACCGAATTTGGACACATGTGTATTGTCCCCCATGGGCGTAAATGTTACTGCGGTCAACATGGCTGTCTCGACGCCTACTGCTCCGCAAAGCAACTATCTGACTTCACCAATGGAAATCTCGCAGAGTTCTTCCATTGTCTGAAAGAAAACAGTAATGTCGGTCTCCAAAGAATCTTTGACGACTACTTAAATCATCTAGCCCTCGCAGTCAATAACCTCCGCATGTGTTATGACTGCGACATTGTGCTTGGCGGCAATGTCGGCTCCTATATGGCAGACTATATCGAGCTCTTTCGTGAAAAAGCTCTCCGCCTAAACCCCTTTGAAAAAAACGGAGATTTTATCCGAATCTGCCATTATCGCACAGAAGCCTCCGCCGTAGGGGCTGCCGCCTATTACGTCAATGAATTCATTCAGAATCTGTAAAAAGTGTGCAAATTAATGGGACAAGATCTTTTCCATAACAAAGTGGGACACACCCCTCGATCTTTGAGGAGCGTGTCCCATTCTTTCATCTTCTATACAATTCCATTACTCTACAATTTTATAATAAACTCTCGCGGTAATCACATAAATAAGCACATACAAAACAGCAAACACCAGTGTCGTTCCAGCAGTACAGCCTGCGAATAGCCAGACATCACTCATATAGAAGACCTCCATCAATCTTCGTATCAGCTGAAAAGCCACCACGATATGACAGACCGCAGCAAACAGCGGTAGGAAGAAAACCATCAAAATCTGGCTTCGTATCGACTGCTGTACCTCTTTTTTATTCATTCCCACCTTCTGCATGATCTCATACCGTTCCCGGTCTTCATATCCTTCGGAGACCTGTTTGTAATAAATAATCAGCACGGTTCCCAGAAGGAAGAGACTGCCCAAAAACAATCCTAAAAATAACAGGCCGCCGTTGAGCTCCCAGGTTCTCTGCACATTTTCTTGCCGAGATGCCACCTGTACCAACCCCTCGTCACCGGAAAAACCTGACTGTACTGCCAGAGCTCTCAAAGCCTTCTCGATCTCCCTGCTTACGAGCCTCTCCTTTTGGGCTGAATCTCCAGTCAAGTCAACCCACAGATTACACTCCCAGTTGTTAATGTCCTTCCCTTCCTCCATTTTTTTTGCCTCTTCTATTTCGGCACAAGTGGTATCATTTCCTACTAGAATTACCGAAGGAACGATGTCTCCTAGTATCCCCCGGAAGGGAAAAGATTCCAGTTTTTGAACGGAATACGTTTTTCCACCCAGTATACAACGATCTTTGATACCACTTTTTCTCGTCTCGTAGATCAGTACCTCCCCATTTTCCAGGGGTTTTCGTTCCTCCCCCGTGATGCGGCTGTACTCTTCCTGGGTAAAAAAATACAGAATTCCAATATTGTCCATCTGGACCGCCTGCTCCTGTCTCTCAAACTGGATCTCATCTCCATCCAGAATACAGTCATTGACCATATTTACCTGATATTGTATTTTCCCTTCCATGTTCTGAGATTCTAAAACTTGTTCTACGGTATCCGTAATCTGACTCTCCTGCCCTTTTTCAATTTCCTGAAACACTACATTGATCTGACTGGGATATTGAGACTTCAGAAAATTCTCTGTGCCAAAGTACAGGCAGATTGTTGTGGAGATCATCAAAAGTACTCCCGTACTTAAGATACAGATGTTAGCCAGCCCCACCGCGTTTTGCTTCATACGGTAAATTAACCCGGACACGCTGGTAAAATGCCTCGTCTGATAATAGAATTTTTTCTTTCTCCGAAGAAGCTTCAAAAATACAATACTGCCGGAAGTAAACAAAAGATAGGTGCCCGCCATCACGAGCAGCACTGCCGCAAAAAACACATTCACAGCCTTCAGCGGAGTTTTCGTCGTCCACGCTATATAGTAGCCTGCCACCAGACACACCAGGCCGATCACAGCCATCAACCATTTTCCCTTCGGCTCTTTTTCTCCCGCTTTGGACCCTTGAAGCAGCTCAATGGGATTGACCAGATGGATTTGCCTCAGATCATTGAGCAACGTCACCCCAAAAATAATTCCAAACAAGAAAAAGGTATGCAGAATCGCCTCTCCCGATATATAGAATCCAAACTGTACCGGTGCCTGAATCAACCGGAGTAGCAGTAAAAACAGCAGTTTTCCACCCAGAATACCAAGCAGAATCCCAGCTCCCAGGCTCATCGCCGCCGTCAGCAACATCTCTAGGAGCAACATCCGCCGGATATGACGTTTTTCCATTCCTAAGATATTGTAAAGTCCCAACTCCTTTTTGCGCTGTCTCATCAGAAAGCCATTGCTGTAGACTAGAAAAATCACCGAAAATAAACCGATTACAATACTCCCAACTCCCAGGATTGTCCGAATCGTGACGCCGCCTCTCATATTTTCTAGCTCTGGATTCAGACGCATAAAGTAGATCATGTAGTACATGGCGATGGAGCAGATACAGGTCAGAAGATAGGGAATATAGATTTTTCGGTTTTTTACCAAATTCGTCACTGCCAACTGAAAGTAAATCCCTCTACGCATACTGTTCACCACCTGTGGCCAAAATCGTAAGCGTATCGGAAATTCTCTGATACAACTTCTGTTTCGTCATATCACCACGGTAAATCTGGTGAAAGACTTCCCCGTCTTTGATAAACAGCACGCGCCCCGCGTGACTGGCAGCCGCAATGCTGTGAGTGACCATCAAAATGGTCTGCCCATCTTCGTTGATCTCCTGAAACAGTTCCAGTAATTCCCCGGCAGCTCTGGAATCCAAAGCTCCTGTGGGCTCGTCCGCTAGCACCAGCTTCGGCCCTGTAATCAGTGCTCTGGCAACAGCCGCCCTCTGTTTCTGCCCGCCCGATACTTCATAGGGATACTTATCCAAAATCTCAGAAATCCGCAGTTTTGCGGCAATTGGCCCAAGCTTTCGTTCCATCTCCTGGTAATCCTCCCCTGCCAGAACCAACGGTAGAAAGATGTTATCCCTCAGATTAAAGGTATCCAGCAGATTAAAATCCTGGAATACAAACCCCAGATTCTTTCTGCGAAAGGAGGATATCTCTTTTTCCCGGAGATTTACAATGTTCTTTCCCTCCAACAATACTTCTCCGCTTGTAGGCTTATCCAGAGAGGCCAGAATATTCAAAAGCGTAGTCTTCCCAGACCCGGATTCACCCATGATTGCCACGTATTCTCCTTGTTCCACTGAGAAGCTTACATTCTCCAACGCCTGAACTTTATTTTTTCCAAACCTGGTAGAATAAATCTTCTTCACATGATTGACTTCCAAAAATTCCATATTGAACCTTGCTGTAACCGCGGACTGTCCTGCAGTTACCTCCTCCTTTCTTTCCCTTCACATACTTCAGTGTATAGGGATATTATAGATTTTTTAGAGGAACTTCTGCCATAATTTTAGCTTACATTTTCCACAGAAACCTTACATCTGTGTAAGGTCAGCCCGCTCTAGCTTCAGATAAACCGCCGTACCTTCTCCGGGACATGACTCGATTCGTATCTCATGGGATAGTTTGTCCAAAATTTTCTTCACAAGATACAGTCCTATCCCCGTAGAACGCTTGTCTCTTCTCCCATTTCTTCCGGTAAAGCCACGCTCAAACACTCTGCTGATATCCTCCGGCGCTATCCCAATTCCGGTATCCCGAATCACCAGCGTCTTAGCCTCACTCTCAGCCATACAGATGGTGATCTTTCCTCTCGGAGTATATTTCAGCGCGTTGGAGAGAAGCTGCTCCAACACAAAGACCAGCCACTTCTCATCAGTCAGTACGGAAACGTTTAAGGGTTCATACTCCAAAGTAATCCGTTGCAAGATAAACAACTTCTTATATTTTCGTACTGCCTGACGGACCAGCCCGTCCAGTTTGTACTGCCGAAAACTCAAATCTGAGCTCATGCTTTCACAACGCAAATATCCCAGAACCATCTCCACATACTGCTCAATCTTAAACAGTTCCATCTCTAACAGCACATGAGACTGCCCCTCTGACTGCATCAAAAGCCTCATAGCCGCGATGGGAGTTTTAATCTGATGTACCCACAACGTATAGTAATCCAGCAGCTCTTCTCTGTGCTTGGCATATTCGTTGGCTTGTCTTTGGCACTCTTGTCCAAGTTCCATCATCATTTTCTGATAGAGCTCTTCCCCAACACTTGCACTTTTGGGAAATTCCCTCGGCAATTCCGGTAGCATTTTTTGAAGCTGTGACAGCTGCCATATCTTTTTATAATACCCTACAAATCCCACTGCCAGTAAAACCACAGTCAGAACCAAGCATAACAGCAGGCCGTACACGACAGCTTCCAGCGGTTTTCCATACAGCACAAAAACCGTACAGAAAATTGCTAAAAAGGTCAGTAGTCCTCCTATCACAAATCTATTTTTCTTCAGATAATCCCACAAAATCCTTCCTGTACTCATCACGAAATCCGATACCCCAATCCTTTTTTGGTCAGTATAAAGTCAGCCAATCCAAAGCTTTCTAGTTTTCTGCGCAGCCTGGTCATGTTTACGGTCAATGTATTGTCATCTACAAAACTGTCATTTTCCCAGAGTCGGTTCATGATCGCATCTCTGGATACGATCTTTCCCTCATTCTCAAACAAAATCTGAAGAATCCGAAATTCATTTTTGGTCAGCTCCAAAACCTGTTCTTTAAAAGTAAGCGTGGAATTCCCCAAGTTCAACACCACACCTTTGTGCTCCATGAGATTTCCTGTCATTCCAAATGCATAGGTTCTGCGCAACATTGCCTGAACCTTTGCCACCAACACATCCAGGTCAAAGGGCTTTGCTATGAAATCGTCTGCCCCTCTGGTCATGGCCATCACAATATTCATATTATCTGGGGCCGAGGAGATAAAAATCACCGGAACCTGAGAATTTTTTCGTATCTCATCGCACCAGTGAAAACCATTGTAAAAGGGCAGCGATAAGTCCAGCAAAACCAGCTGAGGCGAAAACGCCACAAATTGCTGCATTACGTTCTGAAAATCCGAGACGCATTGAACCTCATAGCCCCAGGATTCCAAATGCTTATACATCGTCCTGGCAATCACCAGATCATCTTCCACAATCAAAATCTTATACATAATTTTCTCCTATTCATAAAGTGGGCAAGCCCGCTTCAACTCCTCCATTCCCTCACTCTTGAGGGGTGCGCCCCACTTTACGTACCGACGCAACACTACAAAACAGGGAGTACATTCTGGAAACTCTCCCAACATTGTACTCCCTGTCTTATCTTATCAAAATTTGGGGCTTTTCACAAGGTCTTATTATCTGCCGTACTCTCCCATATAATTCAGCAGTCATTATTCACTCATTCTGTGGATACTTTTTTATTCCTTATATTATCTATTTACAAGGGTATAATAAACAATTGTAAAATGTACCCATTTTATACTTATACCATACATATAAAATAAATGTTTCAGGGAATAATTGCTTGATTTTAATCCATTAATTCCCTGCTTTTTTATGTCTCGTTGAGAATTGAAGAAATAAATATGTACACCATAAAATAACTACATAGTACACCATAAATATTGACACTGTAAGCCGTAGCGCTATATAATCTAAGTATATGTATAAAAAGGAGGTTTAAAGCTATGGAGTTCACATTAGAATTCTTTGCTAACGAACGATATGAGCTGTTAAAACTACTCTGTGAACACCAGGTCAAAGTAAAAGATTCTTTTTATGTGACACTTTCACAGCAAGAGATAGCAGACATGGCTCATATCTCTAAATCAAAAGCTAATAAAATAATAAATGAACTTATAGAACAAGAATGTCTTTGTCTTCATAACAATAAACGAGGTAAATACGCTTTAACACAAAAAGGATTAAAAGTTCTGCAGCTCTTTCGCAAGAACAATACTTAATTTTAGCGATCTACGGATCGTTCAATTTTAGAAAATATTGTATCGATATAGAATATTATATTTTTTCTAAACAATGTACCGATACAGATTACATATTAAAACGTCGAGAAGGAATAAAAAGGAGTTACATAAATGAAGAAATTTGAAGAATTAAAATTTGATTATGATAAAGTTCATTTTATGGATAAAACTGCGGAATGCTTTTTGCCTGTGCATTTAACTGTAAATAAAGTAGAAAATAATCTTTTTAAGAAAAATGGGACTCATAACGAGCAATACTACAAGTGGCAATTTTTAAATTGCTTTGTTGATGCAGGATTTTGTTCCAAAGATTATATTGGAACAGAGGTAAATTTTCCGAAAGGAAATAAAAGTGCTGCAATGATTAAGCTGGATGGAGCTATATTCGATGACAAATCATGGTTTGAACATTACCAGGCATTGCATATAAAAAGAGATGACTCTAGATGGGATGAGCTAAATTGGTTAAAAGAGCATTTAATTTGTGCACTTGAATTTAAAAAAGAAGGGGCTAAAGATGTGAAAGGAGTTTTTAATAGTCAATTAAAAGCTTACATGAACGAATCTACGCAAAATACTGTTTTTGGTATTCTTTATGACGAAGGAAGGCTATATTTATTTAAGTCAAATGGAAAGAAGTATCTTCGTTTAAGTGACGAGTTTAATAGCGAAAATAAAGGGAAAATTGACCCTACTTTCGATATTCCTGATGGATATAACAATCTTTTAAGTCTTGATGAAATGCTTAATTATGATAATGTGAGCAAAACTATTTCTGATTATTCTGGAAGAAAAGTTGACGACCTCGGTATTATATCTAAAACTGATTCAAAAAGATTAAATGATGCCTTGTCTCAGATTTTACATACTATGGACAAGTGTGGACTAGTAAATCAAAAAGGATACAATATTCTAATTCAATTTTTAGCTCTTAAAATCTATGATGAAAAGAATAATAGCAATAATTTGAAATACTATATTAATCCAGATGAAGCTGCTTATAAGCAGCTTACAGAAGATACTTTGCAAGATTTTTTAAAAAGAATAGAACAAATTAGAGCAAAAGCCAAAACACAATATAAAAAGATTTTAAATGAAAATTATTTTGACAATAAAAATGAAAATCAGGTTAAGGTTGCTATTGAAATAGTAAGGCAGTTTCAAAACTATAGTTTTACTAATTCCGAAAGAAATAATTTATATCAACTTGTATTTTATCGTTTCGCTTCGCAATTTAGCAAAGCAGATAACGCTCAATTTGTTACTCCTTTGCAAATAATAGATTTTATTGTTGATATTATTAATCCGAAACATAATGAAAGTATTATTGACCCAACGGTTGGAATCGCAGATTTCTTATCTGTATCTTATGTCAAATCAAACGGAACTCTTGATGATAAAAATTTCTATGGCTTAGATATTGATAAAGATATGGTTAAATTGGCAACTCTTAATATGCTTCTTAATGGTGATGGCAACGCAACTATAGAAGCTCAATCCGATGGACTTGGTTCAATTAATACAAAGTTTGATGATGAAGGCAATCTTATCAAACTAGTCCCTAAAACAGAAAAGCAGGATCACAATTATAATGGCAAGTGGGACAATCGAGTTGATGGAAAACAACTGAAAAAGTTTGATATTGTTTTAACTAATCCTCCATTTGGTGAAGCTCGTTCTTGGATTCCTGCTGGAACAGATAAAGATATTGCTGAATGTTATGAGCTCTGGAACAGATACAAACAAACTAAAATTGACCTTGGTGTTATATTTTTGGAAAATGCCGTTAGGATCCTTTCTGAAAATGGAAGGATGGCTATTGTTTTATCAAACTCTATTGCTTCTATCGACGCTCATAAAGAAGCTAGAAAATGGCTGTGTGAAAACATGAGAATTGTTGCAATCATTGATTTGCCAGCTAACATTTTTGCAGAAGCTGGTGTTTCTCCTACCATCATTTTTGCTTATAAGCCTTATCCTGATGAATTAGAAAAATTGAAAGCAAATAATTACCAAGTTTTTTCAAAAGAAATCAAAAAAGTTGGTTATGAAGTAAAAACTAAAAATAAGGTAAAATGCTTTGAAACACAGTATAAGTTGAACCCAGAAACATTTGAAAAAGAAATTAATGTTGATGGAACTGCAAAATTAGATGAAGAATTTACAGAAACAGTCGAGAGTTTTAAGCAATGGTGCAATAGACAAGAAGATACTCTCAAAAAGCTGTTTTTGTAACAAAAGAGGTGATTTTATGAGCACAAATTACATAAAGACACCAATCTTTACAACACTCGAAGATATTGTAAAAAAAGACTATACCTTATCTGCCACACAATATAAATCTCTACAAATAAGAAACAAAAATATTTTTCCCCTTGCTTCTTTTTTAGATAGAGATTTAAAACGAACTGATCTTGGCAACGAAGTTGGCAGTGAGTGTTATATAGATAATTCTCCTTTTCGTTTTATCAAAACAAAAGCATTACAAGAAGAATCGTATTTATTAGATTTATCGGATGAATCAGTTCAATGTATTACTCCACAGAATTTTAAAGATATGAATTTAATAGCAGGAGTAATCCTTATTTCAAAGGATAGTAATGTTGGAGAGGTCGTAATACTTGATAAAGATTATCCTAAAACAATGTTATGTAGTGGAATTTATAAACTTCCGTTAACAAAAAATAAATACTATCTTTTAGCATTTATTAAAAGTAATTTATTTAGACAACAAATAGATTTTCTTGTTCCAAGAGGTTCCACTATCAGACATGGTAAGACAAAATTTTTAGATTGTATGATTCCTCTGCCAAACAAGAATATTAATGATACAATTCAATATATTGAATTGATAATGCAAGCAATTATAAATAAGGAAACTCTAATTAAAAATAAGCATCAGATTATTCTTAATAAAATTCAAAATGAATTGGAGCAAAATCAATCTGATCAAAAATTCAGATATAATTTGCCTAATATATCTGAAATTATGGATTTAGACCGAATGGATTCTTCCTTATATTCTGAGGATTTTCGAAGAAAAGAATTCTTAATTACTAATTACAAATATGGTTCTTCAACTGTTAGAGAGATGGGATTTGATATAAGTAGGGGGCAAAATTTGCAAGTATCAAATATAGGAAAATCTATTCAAACTGAAAAATATGTGCCTGGCTACTACACTCTTATTCTTCCAAAGTTTTTAACAAAATATGGAACAGTGAATACGGTTAAATATTTAGGTAATTCTAATTCGTTAAAAACACTAAAAAAAGGCGATATTATTTTTGGGGCCGAAGGAAACGAAAAAGGTCGTTCTATTGTAATTATTGAAGATAGCGAAATGACAATAACGAATATTCATGGAATTACCATTAACCAAAATAGCCACAACCTACAAAAAGGTATATTTGTAAAACTTTTCCTTGATTATTATCGCTCTAAAGGAATGGTTGACGCTTATGCTGTTGGTGGTAATGGAGGGAGTCTTGCTATAAAATACTGGAACTTATTAAAATTCCCTAACTTCCCTTCTGAAAAAGAAGAGGCAATAACTAGAATGTATTACAATCCAGACATTTCCTATACTTCTTCTAATTATGATATATCCTCTTTTCTTAATTATGATAATCAATTCAATGAAAATGCAGGTATTTATGATTTAGATATGTCAATAAAGTATTTAAGAAAAAAATTAGATGAAGCAATTGAATGTATAATTAACGATGAAGAAGTAAAAATTAAATTTTAAGAAAAAGACACGCCAAATTTTATTTGGTGTGTCTTTCTATATTCTATATCTCCTATCTCTCATAATTTGCAGATCTTCATTATCAATTTTATAGCTTCTATCCTCTTCCAGTAATTTATAAATGATATCGCTAATATTGGGCTGTTCTAATATTTTTGTTACTAATGACCATAAGGCTAATTTTTATAATGTGATATTTTGCATTCTTTTGCAATGGTGTATAGCTTTGCTTTTGGCTGATCTAAAAGGTATTTTCTCTTGTTGAAAGAAGTAACGCCATTTACTTCATTGAACTTAAAATGCTTGTTTGATGTAGCTTTTTTGGCTTTATTGGTTTCTTCTTCCAGAAGTAAAATATAACTGCTTGTAGGCTTCGGTCATTCTAATTCCTGGGATTTCACATCGGCAACAGTATGGTTGGTATAAGTTTTTAATATACCAATAAAGATTTCTTCGGTGTCTTTTCTTGATGTTGGATAATGACCATTCTTCACTTTCAAATTACAGATATATATATAATCCAATGTCGTCCTACAAATATTTTGTTGATACATTTGTCATATCAGCATAGATAAATTTCTTAATATCGCTATGAAGCTCATTGACTTTACCAAGAGATAAGCTGTTTTGAATTTTAATAGTTCTAAATTCAGCGTATGACATACAACCACGACTGGTAATTTTATCTATAAATTTAGCATTATACAGTTTCTCTAATATCTTTTGGTTTTTCTCTTCAGTCTCTTTTTCTTTTACAGGATCAGAATAATCAGAAGTTTCATATCCATTCTTTTCAATAATCGTTAAATAGTTTGAAGGCCTTTCATAATATGTAATATTTTTAAGATTACAGTAATTTTCACAAACAAAATTGGCATCCCTACATGAATAAGCACAAATCTACCAACAATTCATTTGCAAGTTTACCAAGGCTACTACCTTGCATACGCAGTAACCTCTATTATCAATAACACGGTAACAATAGTAGCAAATTCAGGGCCCATAACACCTAATTTGGGTGGTCTTCTACCATATCTTATATTTCTTTTCCCTGATTTATTAATCATTGATATAGGGTTTCTGCTGCTCTTTTGAGATTCCCTTATAAAGGTTTCATCTACTTGTATGATTCCTGTTAGCTTTGGCATAAGAAGACTTGCAAGAGCATGGGGCAGTTCCATTCTCCATAGCCATACAGTTTTATAGTTAATTTCAGCACATCCATATTCTTTTTCAAGAACATTAATCATATCAGGTAAAGAATAACTGTTAATTATCATTTCCAGAACTTTAATCCATATATCCCAATGACATCTTGTCCTTTCAAGTATGGTTCCAGAAAAAACAGTAAATTGGACAGAACAACTTTTACAACAATACACTTGAGTATGGTCTCATTTTCCAACCTTATTAAAATGAGTAGAATGGCATTTCGGGCAACAATTATTTATGCCCAATTTCTGTAATCTCTTATCAAAATCAAGCATAGTAATGACTTCCATATCATTTTTAAAGTCAGAGTCTGTATTTTTGGAATAGCTTTTACTACTTTTCTAAAATCGTTATAAGGCAAAGTATCAATAAATGACATAAAATCTTCAAGTGTAAGTTCTTTTCCAGCCATAATTTCACCTCAAATATTCATTAGGTTTAATTTTCTACAACATTTTTATAGCATAATCTCAATAAGTAAAACGCATATATTCCCTAAAAAGATTGAATTTTGCTGATATAATAGGCTTTTAAGACATACCTCTATTATTATTAGGATAATATAATTTATTCCTTAAAATATTGCCTGTCTCTCCTAATACCTGTATACTAAAATTGGTGTGTCTTTTTCACACCGGACACTTTACACATAAGAGGAGGCTATTGTATGATTATTGATTTTCATACCCACATTTTTCCAGATGCATTAGCTCCAAGAGTGATTCCTAACCTGACACATATCATCAGCGAGAACCCCAGCATGAACGGCACGATAAATGGACTTGTAGAATCCATGAGAACTTCCCACATAGATCTCTCCATAGTACTGCCCGTTGTCACAAAACCAAAACAGTTCCGCAGCATCACTCAATTCGCTCTGGAAGTAAACGAACGCTTTGAGCACACAAAGGGACCTCGCCTGCTCTCCTTTGCAGGCATCCACCCGGATACCTCTGATTACATGGGCGAGCTCAATACCATAAAGGAGCTGGGCTTTAAAGGTATTAAACTCCACCCCGACGATCAGAAGACATTGATTGACGACATCCGATACAAACGTATCATCTCCCGCGCCTGTGAGCTGGGGCTTATCATCACCATTCATTCCGGTTATGACTGTTCGTCTCCCTGTCCAGTCCATGCAGCCCCCAGAATTCTCGCCCGTATGTTAGACGATGTAAGACCTCAAAAAGTTATTCTCGCTCACATGGGTGGAAATATCTTCTATGATGAGGTGGAACGTACTTTGATCGGAAGAGATGTATACTTGGACACAGCTTTCACACTTCGCCATATCGAATCCGATCAGATGCTGCGCATGATTCGGAATCACAGTCCTAAAAAAGTGCTGTTCGGCTCTGATGCTCCATGGACAGACCAGAAAAAAGACCTGAGGACTTTTCAGGAACTGGAACTTACGCCCATGGAAAGAGAAGATATTCTCTATCGCAACGGCAGGCACCTGTTGAACATCTAAACACATGCAGGTACAGACAGACGGGACTGTCACACGCAGGATTCCTTTCCTGCGTGTGACAGCCCCGTTCGTTTTTTCATTCAACGGTTACTCATCCCGTTCATCCACATATTTTTGAATATTGGAGGCATTCACATAACGGTGGATATCTCCTCCTTCGTCCATCACGACCAAGGTGGGTGCTTGGCGGATTCCGTATTTCTTTGCTAGCTCCGGATGCTCCTCCGCATCAATAACCTGTACTTCCACCTCTTCCTCCCGTAGTATCTCCTTTGCAGCCTTACAGTTCGGACAAGTGCTAGTGGTAAACAGGAACTTGGTGGTCTGTACTGATTCCAGCTGAATCTCATCCTGGTTGATCTTCATCACCGCAGTGTGCACTTTTTTCATCCTGGAATTCTCTACATCATAGAGCTTTCGGTTTTTGTACTCCTGGGTCTTTCCATCATTCCAGTTCTGTACCGGCCGGTAGTAACCAGTAATTCGACTGTAGACTTCCGCCGGTTTTCCGCATTTCGGACAAGTAAAGTGTTCTCCCGACAGATAGCCATGTTCCTGACACACAGAATACGTTGGGGACATCGTATAGTAGGGAAGACGATAGTTCTCCGCAATCTTTTTCACCAGAGAAGCGGCAGCTTTCCAATCTGGAAGCTTCTCCCCTAAAAATGCATGGAAGACAGTCCCCGAGGTATATAAAGTCTGAAACTCATCCTGGATATCCAACGCATCAAAAATGTCCTCTGAGAAATCGACAGGAAGATGGGAGCTGTTGGTATAGTAAGGGGTATCTCCTTCTTTTCCAGCTGTTTTGATATCCGGCCAGCGCTTCTTGTC
>UMIN01031080.1_pt1 | contig 20234 bp, 15 predicted proteins | sample 1965811 | NCBI WGS metagenome assembly UMIN01 (sample SAMEA4836123, study PRJEB28245) | human gut metagenome | biome: gut microbiome; material: fecal sample | place: Denmark | collected 2008
GCACAGGCTCTGGATTCTCAGGGAGAATAGATCTTTCCCTATCGAATTTATGAAAAGCTGCCAGGACGATAAATACAGCATGCCGGTCAGAACACAGTACAACGTTTTGGGGATTTGACAAAAAAAATGTTGTGTAATATAATACATTTAACAAGACAGCCAGTAAGGGAGGATAAGGCTCCCTGCCCTGGTGAATATAATGCTAAAGATTTAGCCGCCTATTCTTTTCCAGAGAGCAGGGCGGCTATTTCTTATGGGTGTATGTAAGGATTGTTACGATTAAACAGGCAGTTGTCAGAATTATCATAAGTATCTCATAATCACTCATAAGCATCCCCTCCTGTCAAGACTCAGGACGGAGAACCATAGCCGTTCTACTGGCTGTCCAGGTAAATCTATTGTTGAGCAAGTATTGCATCTACGATTTGATTTATAAAGATGGGCTGACATTTCTTCTTTTTTAAAGGTGGGAAAACGCTATAAAGACTATTAGAGCCATAGAACATAAACTGTACAGCACAGATTATAGAGGCCAGAAAATTTTATTAGTGTGACTGTAGAATAAAATCTGCAATATGTCAATATAGAAAATAGGAGTTTTCGAAAACAAGGTCACTATTTACTCATATAGTATGTAGTTATCGGTGAAGATTTCCTGCTGCTATCCATCGTGGTACCGCAGTTAGCTGATAGCAAAAAAGAATAGCAGTTCAGCTTCCCAACTGAACTGCTTCTATAAAAAATTAATCCCAAGGATGCAGAACCACTTTGATGGCCTCTCCGGTTTTGGTGAGCTGAATTCCCTCATTGATTTTATTCAGCGGAAGAATGTGGGTGATGAACTTTTCGGTTGGAAAGCTAGGAGAGATCGCCAGCTGGTAAGCTCTCTGGGACTGGCTGTAGGAGGCACCGAAATGGCCTTTAATCCAAATGTTGTTGTAATGAATCAGGTTGCAGTCCAGCTCGGTCATGGAGCCCTTTGGCACGCCGCCGAAGAAGACGACCAGTCCGCCTTTTTTTACCATATGAATGCTTTGGGTCTGGGTAGTGTTGGCGGGGGTGGCTGAGATTACCTTATCCGCACCTTTTTGGTTTGTCAGCCGCAGAACGGCTTGAATAGGATCTTCTTTTGAACTGTTCACTGTGACGTCCACGCCGAAGTTTTTGGCCATTTCCAGGCGCCTGTCGTTTAAGTCCAGCATGATGACACGCTGAGCGCCTCTATGTTTCGCGAGCTGTGCCATGAAACATCCGATGGGGCCGGCACCAATGATGACCAGGGTGTCAGGATAGCCCACGTTCACATTTTCCAGGCAGGCGAACACGGAAGTCAGCGGTTCGCCGAGGCTGGCAGCTTCGAAGGAGACATTCACAGGAATTTTGTAGATGCCGCCCCGGCGGATTTTCTCACCGGATACCGCTACGAACTGAGCGAAACCGCCGGTTCCAGCCAGGTGTGCTACTTCTGTGTTAGAGCAGTTTTCACTGTGGCCGCTGATACATTCCTCGCATTCCATACAGTAAGTACCGGGGAACAAAAAGAGCCGTTCACCAACCTGATATTTACTTTCCTTAGGCCCGGTTTCATCCACGATTCCCACAATCTCATGCCCGTAAATAAAAGGATAATTGCCTTTTCTGGAATCGCTGGTCAGGTTGCGGATGTCAGAACCGCAAAGTCCCACGGCCATAATTTTTAAGATCAGACCATCCACTGGGCAGGTAGGCTTTTCCACCATTTCCACGCGGATGTCGTTTGGTCCGTACATCAATGCTGCTTTCATTTCCATAGTAAAAACTCCTTTCGGTTTTTTTGATTTTCTGTCTATGGACTCAGTATAGGTTTCGATGCGGACAAATTCAAATTTAAAATTGCCGTTATATAACGGAAGTAATAATTTTTCCGCTTGCATAAGGAAAATACTGTTTTGAGTTAAACAGAGGATTTTGTTAAGCTTGGTGTAAGGAGAAAAATGTGTAGATAAGAGCACGAAAAATGGAGGAAAATAAGCATGGGAAGAGTGGAAAACTACCTGTTGGGGATGGATTGCGGAACAACGAACATAAAGGCAGTTATTATGGCAGAGGATGGGACGGTTGCTGCGGAGGCTGCCAGGCCCAGCCGTTTTTTAAATCCGGGACCGGATATGCAGGAACAGGATGCTAAGGAATGGTGGGCCAATACGGTGGAAATTTTCCGCCAGATAACGGAACAGGCGGGTGAGGATGTAGTGAAACGTATCCGTGGAATTTCCATCAGTTCCCATACAGTCACGCTACTGCCGGTGGACGTACAGGGAAGACCGCTTCGCAATGCGATTACTTATCAGGATGGGCGCTCTGCCAATGAGCTGCACTATATTGTAGATAAAATTGGATTTGAACGTTTCGTACAGATTGTAGGCGGCCAGCCCTCCGTGGCTTTTATGCCTAATAAAATCTTGTGGTTTAAGAAGAACGAACCGGAGCTGTTTTCCAAGACAAAGGCTTTTTTGCAGGCCAGCTCTTTTATTAATTACAAGCTTACGGGGAACATGACGACGGATATCGACCAGGCATCCCGGACACAGTGTCTGGATATCAGCACAATGGAATGGTCAAAAGAGATCGGGGATGTGATTGGAGTAAACCTGGATGACTATCTGCCCAAGCCTCGGCTGGTAGATGAGATTATTGGCTTTGTCACGGATGAGGCGGCAAAGGAAACTGGTTTGATTGCGGGGATTCCAGTGGTGGCAGGCTGTAGTGATGCCATGGCGGCCATGTATGCTACAGGTATGAGCCGCTTAGGGGAAGCAGGGGAGTCTTCCGGGACGACTTCTTTGGTATTCGTGGGAAGCGATATCAAAAGCGCTCCGGATCTTCCGGTGGTGACGAAGCCCTGCGCCATCAGCGGGATGCCCTGGGTATATGACGCGCCGATTCAGACCAGCGGGGCAGCGCTGAAATGGTTTATAGAGACAATGGCGGCAGAAGAACGGCAGTACGCGAAAGAGCATGATAAAAATATCTATACTTACCTAAACGAGCTGGCTTTGGAGTCAAAGCCGGGTGCCGGCGGTGTGTTCTTTTTCCCATATCTGCTGGGCGAGAGAGCGCCTCTGTGGAATGAATATGCCAGAGGGATGTTCATCGGCATGGGAATGGAAATGAAGCGGGCGGACTTGGTACGGTCGGTATTTGAAGGTACTGCCTATGCCCTGCGCCATGTGATAGAGACAGTGAAGGAGTCAGGGGCGAAAGCGAAGGTGCTGCGGATCTGTGGCGGAGGGGCAAAGAGCCGTACTTGGTCACAGATTAAAGCGTCTATGCTGAAAATGCCTGTGTATTTGCTGGATGAAAAGTCCGGCGACGTACCAGTGGGCGATGTGTTTATCGTGGGAAATAAGGTCGGAGTATTTCCAAATTTGACAAAAGCAGTAGAGCAGATTGTCAAGGTAAATGAGATCATACAGCCTGTGGACGAGTGGGTACAGGCGTATGATAAGTTATATCCTTATTATGTGGAGATGTATCAGCATTTGGATGGAGATTTAAGGAGACTCAAAAATATGTTGGACTGCATGGGGAAATAGGAGAAACCACGCTGCCGTGCTTAGCACCCAGCGTGGTTTGTTTTGTCATAGGAAAGACCGTGTCACGCTAGTGTGTGAAAGCTCTTTCCTATGACAGAAACGCTTTGCGAAGGATGTACACCGCAGTAAGGTAGTGCACTGCAAAGTGAGCTGCACCCCTCAAAGATTGGGGAAATGGGGAGTTGAAGTGGGCTTGCCCACTTTGCTCATAAGTCATTGATGGTATCCACGATCACCAGGTTACGGATGCGTCTTGTGGGTCCAAGAATGGAGAGCAGTACGGACAGTAAAACGACCGAGAGGATCACAAGCAGCGCAAAGACAGGCAGAGTCCAGGCATCGCCCCAGCGGAAGGAGACCAGCCGCTGAAAGAGAAAACGGTTCAGCGGGAGTCCGGCTGCGCAGCCGGCGAGAATTCCACAGAATCCGTAGGTCATAGCCTCGGCCGCTACCATTTTTGTGAGCTGCCGGCTGCTCATTCCGATTGCACGCATGGAGCCATACTGCTGGATTCTGGAGGTGACGCTCAGGGCAATGCTGTTGACGATGTTGAAGACAGAGATCAAAGCGATCACCACCAAGAAACCGTAGATGAACAGTGCGCAGGAGTAGAAAGCTCCAGTGGTCTCCTGATTGCTCAATCTGAGGTCGGAAAAGGAAACGCCTTCTGGGAGCAGAGTGCGAAGCTCTTGGACATCTTCGTCTGAGGCTTCTTTTTTTAGCTGAACATCTATGACAGAGTAGCCGTTCTTTCCCGTCAGCTCCAGGAACAGCGGTTCCGAACAGATTATGGTCGGTGTCCCGTCCATGGAGTGAAACGGGTAGGAAGACACCACTCCGTCCACAGAGAACTCTTTTGAGGAGTCTGCATTCACAGAAAACGTGCTGTGAAGCGTCAGCGGATTATCCTGGGAATAGACCGTGAAGATCAAGGATCTTTCCACCTTGGGTTGTTTCGTTTCTCCTTCCAGCAGGGCGTCTTTGGCCCATTGAAGCTGATGTTCTTCATAGGAGACCAAATTGACAGCAAGGTCTTTTCCCTTTGTTCTGACTGTCAGGTTTGAAGAAATACTCCGTCCATAAACTCGTTTGACAGCCGGATGTCCTGCTATCTGACTAGCTAGATTTTTTGAGATGGTGAGACTGCTGTCGTCGCTGGAAATGGTCAGATCCGGGGCATAGGGTTTTAATGGGTTAAAGGCATGGTTTAAGAAACTGACGGCGGGACTGAAAGCCAGGAACAGAATGATACTGAACGCAAAGGAACCAGCCATCAAAATCAAGTTCTTTTTGCTCCCTGCCGCATGGTGGATGCCAAGGGCGATTTCCACAGAAAAAAGCCGGGTGCTCGCAGATTTGTTAGAAGGCTGGGCGAAGGCGTGAGCATTGCCGCTGACGGCGGTCAAAGGGGACACCCTCGCGGCCTTCTTTGCGGGGGAAATCGCGGCCAGCAGGACCGTTATCAGCCCAATGGACAGACCGAGAATGAGGCTGGCCCAGCTGACACTGAAGGCAGGCATCTGCAAAAAGAGGCCGGGGCTTAGGAATCTGAGCATAGCGCACAGTCCCCAGGTCACGAGGATGCTTGCCGTAAGGCCTAGAAAAACTGCGGTTTTGCACCAGCAGAGCGCTTCCCGTCTGACAAAACGCCGGATTTGTTTTGGTGTCGCGCCCAGACAACGCATCAGTCCGAAGAATTCAATTCTCTGGGAGATATTGTTGTTCAGGCTGCTGGTGATCATCAAAATGCCGGCGACCATCACCAGGAAGGCGAGAACGGCGGCAGTCAGATATAACTGAAGCATATAAGAGTCGTTGCTTTGGAACATCATAGCCAGAAGCTTCGTATTTTGTGTGATCTGTTTCTCGTAGAGGCCAAACTGTGTCTGAATTTCAGAAATTTCTTTTTGAATGTTGCAGTAAGGGGTGAACTGGACATAGTAGACACTGTCGGAGGCCAGGGTGTCTTCTGAAAAAAACTTCTGGTAGCCGGAGGTGTTGAAAAAAAGGCCGAAGGCGTCATGCTTTGTCAGCATGGAAGTATTTTTTGTAAAGCCGCAGACCGTGAGAGTCAAGAAGCGGTCAGGAGTTTTCAAAGACAAGGTGTCACCGATTTGTATGCCCAGCTGGTCTTTCAGGCTTTCTGTGGCTATGACTTCGTTGTCCTTAACCGGATAGGTTCCTTGGGTTGTCTTGGCCACGGGAAAAAGCTCAAGGAAGGATTTGTCAAAACCGCACAGAACGGTCTGCGTGCCGGAAACGGTGTACCCCATGTCGAGGCCGTAGTTTGTCACTCCGTACCAGGAGATCTCTTGAATTTTGGGGCGTGCGGACAGAAGCTGACCTTCCTCCTCCGTGAGTCCTGCGAAGCACGCATGCCACTTTCCATCAGACTGTATGGCCTGGTTTTTTTCCGTTCGAATCTGCATGTCAGCCATGCTGAAGATGACCGTGACGAGAAAAACTGCCAGAAAGATGCAGGCCCGGGTCATACGGCTCTGTCTTCGATGCACCTTTTCCGAAATAGGAATCAAATCAAGATAATGTTTCATTTTCAAGCCTCCCCAGATCTCTCAGAATACCGTCAGTGACATTCAGAACATGGTCCGCGCCGGCGGCTAGGTTTGCGTTGTGGGTAATCATCAGGACGGTCTGTTGGTAACGGCGGGAAGCCTCTAAGAGCAGCTCCATTACATCCTGGCTATTTTTGGAGTCCAGGTTTCCCGTGGGCTCGTCTGCCAATATCAAGGCGGGCCTTGTGATAAGGGCCCGGCCGATAGCCACCCGCTGCTGCTGGCCGCCGGATAGCTGACTGGGAAGATGGCGCCGGCGGTCGAGGAGTCCAAGCAGGCGAAGAATCTCATTTACCTGTTCTTTGTCGGTTTTTTGATGGTCTAAAAGCAGGGGAAAGATGATATTCTGTTCCACATTTAACTCGGAGATCAGGTGAAAGGACTGAAAGATAAATCCGATGTTCTGTCGCCGGTAGATCGTTCTTTTGGTTTCATCCATGGAGAAGAGATCTTCTTTGTCCAGGTATATTTTGCCGGAAGTGGGAACGTCCAGTCCGCCAATACAGTTTAGCAGAGTACTTTTTCCTGAGCCGGATTCTCCGACAACGGCTGCGAATTCCCCCTTTTGCAGAGTGAAAGACACATTTTGCAGGGCTTTGATCTGGACGGCCCCTGTGTGATAGGTCTTGCAGAGTTTTTCTACTCTCAGTATTTCCATAGTTTTGCGCTTCCTTTCTTGAATCGTTGTTCTGAACTAAGAGTAACACGTTCCGCTTACATTCCGGTGAATTTGAGCTTACGGTTTTGTAAGGAAGGACATTGTGAAGGTGGTTCCTTCCCCGGGATGGCTCTGGACGGAGAGAATTCCGCTCTGGCCTTCCACGATTGCCTTGGCCAACGGAAGCCCCAGACCGATGCCCTGGCTGTGGCTAGGAGTCTGGCTGCGGTAAAAACGCTTAAATATGTGATGGATGTCTTCAGGGGGAATTCCGCAGCCGTCGTCTGACACAAGGATTCTGGTTGTGAGAGAGGTATTCTGCCAGGTGATTCGTATCGTGCTACCTGAAGAAGTGTGTTCCAGAGCATTTTTAACCAGGTTTGCGAGAGCCTCTTTTGTCCACAGAGAATCGCACAGCAGATAGGCATCTGAGGGGCCTTCCATCAGAAGCTTTTTATTTTCTGAAGCGGCTTGGGTCCGAAATTCCTCTGTGGCCTGCGCAGCCAGAGAGGAAATGTTACAGGGCTTGCTCTCAAAGGAAATGCTGTCTGCGTCCAGGCGGGCGATTTTCAGGAGTGTCTGGATGAAATTTTCTATTCTGGACAGGGAACGCAACGCTTTCTCAGAAAATTTTCGTACGGTGCCGGGATTCTCTGTCTCATTTTGCAGAATCTCTAGGTACATGCTGAGGGCGGATAGTGGCGTCTTCAGCTGATGGGAGATGTCGGAGATGGTCTGTTTGAGAAATTCTTGGGATTTATGTTCCGCTTCGTTTTGAGAATAGAGGGCCATGGCCAACTGGTCAGCCCGGGTGAACATCCGATAGAGGGCGCCCGGCTGGTTTCGGGGAAGCCGGACGCTGAAGTCTCCGGCAGCGAATTTGGAGAGGATATCTGCCGCCTGGGTATAGAGCCGTTCCCTCCTAGAAAGATGGAAAAAGGAGACGGCCAGCAGGATGGCAGCCAGCAGCATAGCGCAGACACCAAAGGTCAGGAACCAAGCAGAGCTCTTATCTGTGGAGGCAGTAAGCCAGATGGGAGTGTCCTTAGAGTGTCCAATTTTGGTGAGAAAGCTCAGACCGCTTTTCGTTACTTCGGTGTTTTTAAAGGCAGTAGCTAGAGCAGTTAGAGGCACTCCCTGTTCTGTCAAAGAAGAGGCAATGGCAGCCTCCCGCTGTGCAATGGCTTCCCCTAGCAGCTGCGTCTGTACCCAGCCGCCCAGAAATGCGAGGAAAACTAGAATGGCAGAAAACACTGCCAGAAATAAAAAGTAACCGCGGGTCTGCCGTTCGTTCAGGGGATTCATGATTCTGCCTCCTTCCATTGATATCCGAATCCTCGGACTGTTATCAGGTGTTCCGGATGAGAGGGGTCCTGTTCTAATTTTTCCCTGAGCCGTCGGATGTAGACAGACAGAGTATTGTCGTCGATAAAGCTGCCGTTGCCGTCCCACAAAACATCCAAAATTGTGCTGCGGGCAAGAATTCTCCCAGAATTTTTAACTAGGAGACACAGCAGGCGATACTCTGCTCCGGTGAGCTCTAGGGGGACTCCATTCAATGTAGTTTTGCTGGCAAGAAGATCAATGGTCAGAGGACCTGAGAGCAGCAAATCGGGGTTGGAATGGGAAAAATTAGAACTTCTTCTCAATAGGGCACGGATGCGGGAACACAGCTCTCCGATTCGGAAAGGCTTGGTGATGTAGTCGTCGCCTCCGCTGTCCAGGCCGCGGATGATGCTGGTCTCTTCGTCGGCAGCCGTCAGAAAGATAATCGGTGTCAGGTTGCCTGTTTTTCTGAGCTCCTCGCAGATTTCAAAGCCTGTACCGTCAGGTAGAGATACGTCCAGCAGCAGGAGCTCATATGGCTTTGGCAGGGAGCAGCCGGCAGTATTTTTCTGGTCTGCCAGCAGCCGCCTCGCACTGTGCACCGTCCGCGCGACATCCAGTTCAAATTGGTTTTTCTTGAGAGTATAGGTTAAGCCTTCGATCAAATCTTCATCGTCTTCTAAAAGGAATAGTCGGTTCAAGTGAAATCCCCTCCTGTAGTTATCTGATATTATAAAAGTTTAGGGTGCCCTTCGTGTATAGGGGCACTGTCTTATTATAGCACAGAATCTTTGTTTTTCTTCCAGGCTTACAGAAATGTAAGGTGTTAAGGAAGAGAAAATAGTGCAAGAATCGAGAAATTCTGTTCCTATATTAGAAATACTTTATTTGAGATAATGGTTTTAGAAAAAGGAACCGAATCAGAAGTTGATAAAGAAAAGGAGGGGCAACATGGAGAAAAAACAGAAAAAATTACATTTTTCTGTAAAGGTGCTTATTGGATTGGGTTTGGGAATTGTAATCGGTATTATTCTTCAGCCGTATGCGGATTTTGCTTCCACGTTTATACAACCATTTGGAACGCTGTATTTGAATGCAGTGAAGATGCTGATTGTGCCATTGGTTTTTTGCTCTTTGGTGATGGGAGCTTGTGGTCTGGGAGATGTAAAAAAATTCGGCAGGATTGGCTTGAAGACCATGGGAATTTATCTTTTGACTACGTTTTTTGCAGCATCTATCGGTGTGATTTTAGGTAATTTGACGGATGTGGGAACAGGACTTGATCTGAAGACAGATGTCGCGGTTGAAGCTGTGGAGACACCTAATTTCGTGGAGACATTGACGAATATAATCCCGTCTAATCCTATTCAGGCTATGGCAAATGGAGACATGCTCCAGATCATTGTATTTGCTCTATTCGTAGGGGCAGGAATTGTTATAGTAGGGAAAAAGGCAGAGCCCGTAAAGGGGTTTATTGATGGTTTTTCAGACATCATGTATAAAATCACAGATATCGTTATGAGTTTTACTCCGTATGCGGTGTTTGCCTTGATTACCCCGGTGATTGCGTCTAACGGAAAAGAAGTTCTGCTCCCGCTTTTGAGCTTTGTATTGGTGGTGTATGCCGGGCTGGTTCTACATTTGATTTTGATCTATGGCATGGGAATCCGGTTTGGCGTAGGTATGAATCCACTGGAATTTATGAAAAAAAGCTGGGAGGCAATTATCATTTCTTTTTCTACCTGTAGCAGTTCAGCGACTCTTCCTGCCACCATGCAGTGTGGAAAAAGGTTGGGTATTCCGCTTCCGATTCGCAGCTTTACTCTTCCACTAGGGGCTACGGTGAATATGGATGGCGGAGCGATTTACCAGGGCGTGACAGCGATTTTTGTGGCGAATTTATTTGGAGTGGATTTATCGCTCACAGAGGAAATTCTGATTATTGCCACAGCAGTTTTAGCTTCTGTCGGAACTGCAGGGGTGGCTGGAGCAAGCATTATTATGGTAAGTGTGGTTTTGACTTCCGTAGGGCTTCCTATGGAAGGCGTAGCGATTGTGGCCGGTGTAGATAAATTGATTGATATGCCCAGAACTTCTGTGAATATTATTGGAGATTTGATGTGCTCCGCCATTGTGGCAAGAAGTGAAGGGGAGCTGGATGCGAAGAAGACAATGCTTGAAGAAAGCGTCTGATATTAACATTTTATAAGGAGGAGTGTACCTATGTACATGGATGGAAGTTTTGAACTCATTCGAGAATTTGACCCGGAGATCGCACAGATGACTGTGGAGGAAGAAACGAGGCAGATGAACACGCTGTGTCTGATCGCCTCAGAAAATTATGCGTCTCCAATGACACTTGGGATGGAGGGTACTGTTTGGGCAAATAAAAATGCGGAAGGCTACCCTGGACGGCGCTTTGCCGGAGGCTGCGAACTGGCAGACCGGGTGGAGAGGTTGGCAGTAAAACGGTGCAAGGAACTTTTTGGCTGTGAGTACGCGAATGTCCAGTCGATGAGCTCCACTCTCTCCAATGTGGCAGTTTTGCGTGCACTTTTAAAGCCGGGAGATATGATATTGTCCATGGAGTTAAATCAGGGAGGACATTTGAGTCACGGAGCAAAATTCCACTACAGTGGGAAGAGCTATCAGGTGATTCAGTATGGGCTGAATCCCAAAACAGAGGTGATAGATATGGAACAGGTGGAGAGGCTGGCAAAGGAACACAGACCAAAACTGATTATCTGTGGGACCTCTTCTTATCCTCTAAAGGTGGACTACAAGAGATTCGGAGAGATTGCCAGAGAGGTCGGTGCCTATCTGATGGCGGACATTGCTCATCCTGTGGGTTTGATTGCGGCGGGAGTTATCCCATCTCCGATTCCCTATGCGGATGTGGTGACCACCTCCACGCATAAGACTTTTCGGGGGCCGAGAGGCTGCGGAATCATCATGTGCAAAGAAGGGCTGGGAAAGAGGATAGATCAGCAAATTTTTCCAGGAATGCAAGGGGCGCCAAAGATGGACATGATTGCGTCTAGGGCGGTGCTGTTTAAAGAGTGTATGACGCCTGAATACAGAGCCTATCAGCAGCAGGTGGCGAAGAATGCCGAGGCGCTTGCAGATGAACTGAAAAAGTGCGGGCTGCGTCTGGTGGCTGGCGGTACGCAGACCCATCTGGTGTTGGTGGATGTGCGAGGGTTGATTTCTACGGGGCGGCAGGCAGAGGAAGTGCTGGAATCTGTGGGAATTGTGGTAAACAAGAATATGATTCCTTATGACCCTCAGCCGGCGAACCTGGCCAGCGGTATCCGAATCGGCAGTCCGGCACTGACGACTCGAGGGTTTAAAGAAGAGGATATCCGGGAGACTGCTAGACTTCTGGCAGAGACGCTGAAACACTGTGACAATCGGGAAAAATTACAGGAGATCTCCGCAAAAGTGAGGGAGAAAGCTATGAGGTATCCGATGTTTGCAAAAGAGTGGATTTCGGCCTAAAGTTTGGAGAATAGTGCAAAAATTAGAAGATTTTGTTCCTAGATATTCGAATTTGGGTTTGCTATAATGACCAAGTGTAATTCGTTATTTTAGAAGCAAAACGGACTGCCGCATAGGCAGTTCGTTTTGTAATATATACGAGAAAATGTGTAACTATTCAGCCATGCGGCTGATAAGAGCAAAACTCCGGAGCAAGTTTACTTGCAGAGGAGTTTTGCTCTTATCAGGCGTATGGCGTAGCCATAAGCGAGGATTTAGCCGCATATGCGGCGATATAAGCTGTTATGGCTGAATAGTTACGAAAATGTACAGAAAAAGATGAGTATTTGTAGGCAGTACAGAAGAAAAGCCAGGACAGTCAGGAGGCAGGTATGGGGAAAATTCAGAAGTTGGACTGGGGAGTGATTGAGTGGATTTATGAGCCGGAACAGGGTTCGTCAGATCACCTGAAGGTGGGAATCAGTGTGATGTATCCGAAGGCGTTTCAGCCGCGTCATATTCATTACGGAGACGAGCAGTTTATGTACATCATAAGTGGTCATGGGTGGCAGAAAATCGGGGAAGAAAAATGTTCGATAGAACCTGGGAAATATTTTCATATCTCTGCGGGAATGGACCATGAGACATTTAACACAGGTACGGAACCTATCGTGAAACTGTTGATTTCTCTGCCTGCGGTGTTCATGCCTCCGAAGGTAGCGCCAGATACCAGAGAGAAAACTCGAAAGATGGAGAGTATTGACAAAAAGGAGTTTTTAAAGGAGACGGTCAAAGAACTACTGCGCCATAATTTAAAACCCTTGAGGGTGCCGTTGTCTATTTTTGATGAGAACCATAACCCGGTCTATACGAACCAGAAATTTCCGCAGTACTGCAAAAAATGCTGCCAGATTGAAGAGAAGCTGGAAAATTGTGAGGTATACCGCCATCTGCCCACCTTTATGCCTCCTTATTGGGAAGGAGCTTCCGCCTATGTCTGTCGACATGGGCTGTCTTTGTATGTGCTGCCCATTGTGTATGAGCAGGAATTATTGGGTTTTATCAAGACGGGACATATCCGCACCAGCTTAGGCAGGGGGGAGGAGGACAGATTGCTGTTCAATGTTCCGGAGAGTACGGCCAACGGAATGGTGAATATGATTCATAATATCGCGGAGTCTATTTGCAGTCACTACCAGTACTGCCGGATGCAGGTGAAATTAAGTGAGAATGCCAGAGTACTGTCAGACAAAACCAGAGAGGAATACAGACTGCAGGGCAGGTTAAAGACCACTTGTGATAAGATACTGAATCTGCAAATCAATCAGCATTTTTTGTTCAATACCCTGAACACGATTGCAGGTATGGCTGTCAAAGAGAATGCTCTGAACACTTATCAGGCAGTGGGGGACTTGGCACAGTTGTTTCGCTATACATTGAGGGAAAACAGTCCTTTTGTGGCGTTAGCAGATGAGATCAGTTATGTGCGCAATTATACGAATCTTCAAAAGCTGAGGTTCAAAGATCAGTTGGAGGTAGTCTATGAAATTTCGCAGGAGCTGATGGAGTCTCAGGAAGTTCCATTTAATTTTTTGCAGCCCATTGTGGAGAACTGTTTTAAACATGGTTTTTTGGACCGTACCAGAAAGATGAAAATTGAAATCCGGGCCTACAGCGAGGCAGGACAGTGTTTGATTCAGGTAAAAGACAATGGCTGCGGAATCCCAAAGGAAACCATGAAACTTTTGAGGGACAAGATCGAGCGGGGCAATGAACCCCATGGAACCTCAATGGTTGTCCGTAAGCTTCAGTCAGTCTATGGAAATTCTTTCTGGTATGATGTGAAGTCTAAGGCAGGGGAAGGCACCGAAGTGAGCATACGGATCATAGCATCAGGAGGGGAGAGTAGATGAAACGGGTACTGTTGGTAGACGATGAGCAGGCCTCCAGCGAGATCATACGTTTTCTGATTCATAAAAACAGATTCCCGCTGGAGATTATCGGTGAGGCTCGTAACGGAAAAGATGCGGTGAGAAAGATTAAGAGATGGATGCCGGATCTTGTGTTTCTGGATATTGAGATGCCGGGGCTGAACGGTTTGGAAGTGATGGAAAAGATCAATGAGGAGGTAAACCATAAAATTGATTTTATTATCATCACAGCGTTTGACACTTTTACCTATGCTCAGCAGGCACTTCGTCTGGGAGCCAAGGATTTTTTGCTGAAACCAGTCATGTATGAGCAATTTTGTGAGACGATGAAAAGAGTCGTAGGCTACGGATACTGTGACAATCCCTTTTTTAATCAGTTGATGGAATATATTGACGAACACTATATGGAGGAGCTTAACTGTGCGGACTGTGCCAGGAAGTTTCATATGAGCCAGAGCAATATAGCCAGACTCTGTAAAAAATATTTAAACATGAGTTTTACGGAATTCTATAATGATGTGAGAGTGAGAAAGGCAAAAGAGATGCTGGAAGAGGGAGTGCCGATCAAGGACGCTGCGGCCAGTGTAGGATACCGCAATCTGAATTATTTTTACAGAATCTTCAAAAAAAAGTATCAGGTTCCTCCGAAGGAATATATTCAAAGAAAATTCAAGAAGGATTGATCTGTGGAATAAAGTGAGAGATTAGTTAATAGTTCCAAAGCAGGTCAGATGGGATAATAAAGGCATGAAAAGCATACTTTGAATCCCTAGTGGAAGGATAAAATAGAGTGAGTATTCAAGAAGGGATTTAGAAGAGAAATCTTTTAAATTCCTTTTTGTTCTGTTATAGGAAAGACATTGTCACGCTAATGTATGAAAAACCTTCCCTATAACAGAAACACTCCGCTAAGGATGCGCACGCCGCAATAAGGTAGGGCACGCAAAGCGGTGTTGCGGCGACGCGCGAAGTAAGTTGCGCCCCTCAAAGATTGAGGGAATGAGGGAGTTGAAGTAGGGGTGTCCACTTTGATTTAGAAAAGGAGAAGACTATGAAAAAAGTGTATATTCTGGCAACTGGAGGCACCATATCGGCCGCCGGGTGCGAGGGGAAGACAACGGGGTATCACGATGGAAAATTTGAGCTGAAGGATTTGTTGGCACGTGTGAAAGGGGCGGAAAAGCTTGCGAAGCTGGAAGGAGAGCAGGTATTGAATATTTCCAGTGATGATATCACTTGGGGAGACTGGCTGTCACTGGCAGGAAAGATAGAGAAGCTTTCTCTGAGATCGGATATGGATGGTTTTGTGGTGACTCATGGCACGAACACTCTCGAAGAGACGGCTTATTTTTTAAATTTGGTGCTAAAAACGGAGAAACCGGTAGTGCTGACTGGGTCCATGAGGCCGGCCACTGCCAACAGTGCAGACGGACCACAGAACTTGTATGAGGCGATTGCTTTGGCAGCCAGCGAAGAAGCAAAGGGCAAGGGGGTATTGGCAGCTTTCTCAGATTTGATTTTAAGTGCGGACAGAATACAGAAGGTGGACTGCTTCCGTAACTTTTGCGATGACTGCCGTGATGTTCGCCACGATTTTCTTAGGAATCGGGAGAAGAGATTTTATGGATTCGGAGGCATAGTTTATCTATGAAGCAGAGTGAAAAAAAGACTGTGGGAATCATAGGCGGAATGGGTCCTCTGGCCACCTGTGATCTGATGGAAAAGATTATCCGGCTGACGAAGGCTAGGACCGATCAGGAAAACCTGCATCTTGTGGTAGACTGCAACACGGACATTCCAGATCGGACTGCGGCGATCCTAGAGCATGGGGCTTCACCGGTTCCGCAGCTTGTGCGAAGCGGTATCAAGCTGCAGGGGATGGGAGCGGATGTACTGGTCATGTCCTGTAATACGGCACATTATTTCTACGACAGCATTGTTCCGTATTTTGACATACCTTTGCTTCATATGATTCGAGAGACCGCCAAGCACTTAAAAGCGCAGGAAATCCAGAAGGCGGGGCTGCTGGCCACCAGCGGTACTTTGAACTGCGGGGTATACCGGGAAGCTATGAAACGGGAGGACATCGAGCTTCTCACACCGGATGGGGAAGACCAGGAGGCCGTCATGGGGATGATCTATCAGGGAGTCAAAGCAGGCAGAACAGATCTAGACACAAGACGATTTGAGAGAGCGATGGAAAAGCTGCTGGAAAGAGGAGCGGAAGTACTGATATTGGGGTGTACGGAACTGCCGGTGGCGGTGAGTCGTTACGGATGGGATTATCCCGTGGCAGACCCCACTCAGATTTTAGCGGAGTCAGTGGTACACTATTGCGTTGAGATTGCAGAAATTTTATAAAAAGGATGGCACAGCTTGAACAGATGAAGGCTGTGCCTTCTTTTTTGTGTAATGGGAAAGACCTTGTCACGCTGATGCGAAAAGTTCTTTCCCATCACACTAACATTCCTCTAAGGATGCGCACGCTGCACCACTTTTTTCGGTAATATTTATGAAATTTTGGGTATTGACAATAAAAAAGAAATTCATATAATAAATACTGTTAGATACCGAACAATTAAGGAGAATCAAGATGGAAGAGAAAAAAGAGTGGTCAGAGGAGGATATTGGAAAACTGATTAACATTGTCTCTCACCAGCTCAGGCGACAGATGTGCTTTTTTGAAGATGAGGATGGGTTGACAAATATGCAGAAGCATGTTCTGCATTATATTCTGTTGGAGTCGCTTCACCGTGAAATCTATCAGAAGGATTTGGAGAGAGAATTCCAAATCCGCAGGTCCACGGCGACGGGAACCTTGCAGCTTCTGGAAAGAAACGGGTTCATCCGTAGAGAAAGCGTGCAGCAGGACGCCAGACTCAAAAAAATAGTGCCCACAGGTAAGGCGCAGAATTTAAGGGAAAGAATCCTGGAAAATATAGCTAGAATGGAGGCACTGCTGAAGAAGGGAATTTCCAGGGAGGATCTGGCAGTTTGTGTGAAAGTACTAAGTCAAATGTCCGAAAATTTGTTGGGTAAAGAAAAAAGAAAGGGGTATAGGCATGAATAGAAAATTGATCCAGTCTGTCCGGGAATACAAAAAAGAGTCCATTCTCGCACCGATTTTGGTAGCTCTCGAAGTGCTGATGGAAGTATTAATCCCACTTATGATGGCCAAGATCATTGACGTCGGGATGGTTCAGGGCGACATGGGATATATTGTCAAAGTAGGGCTGATGCTGGTAGTTATGGCCATGCTGGCGTTATTTTTCGGCGCGAAGGCCGGTCAGCTTGCGGCTGTGGCGGCAGCTGGCTATGCGAAAAATCTTAGACACGATATTTTCTACAAGATACAGGATTTTTCCTTTGGAAATATCGATCATTTTTCTACGTCGAGTCTGGTCACAAGACTGACGACAGATATCACGAACGTGCAGATGGCGTATATGTTTACGATTCGTCTGCTAGCTAGAGCGCCAATCATGATTGTACTTTCTCTTGTGATGACAGTGACGATCAATAAAGAAATTGCATTGTTGCTGCTGATTACGATTCCTGTGTTGGGCGGGCTTTTGATCTATATTGCGAAGAAGGCTCATCCGCATTTCATAGAGGTTTTTAACCAGTATGATGTTTTAAACAATACAGTGCAGGAGAATGTCAACGCTGCCCGTGTGGTAAAAGCCTATGTGAGAGATGACTTTGAAAATCAGAAGTTTGGGAAAATTTCTACGAAGGTCTTTCAGCTGTTCACGAAAGCAGAAAAAATTGTGGCGTTTAACTCCCCTGTTATGCAGTTTACCATGTACGCGGTTGTGCTGATTATGGTATATTTGGGCGGAAAGAGCATTATCTTTGGTTCCATGCAGACGGGAGAATTGACTAGCGTGATTGTGTATGCGCTTCAGATTCTCATGTCTTTGATGATTGTATCTTTTGTGTTTGTGATGATTATGATTGCAGAAGCGTCCACGGAGCGTATTCAGGAGGTATTTGACGAAGTGCCAGAGATGGAAGACGAAGAGAATGCAGTGGATACAGTGGTAAGCGGGGACATTGACTTTGAGCATGTGGATTTCAGCTACAGCGGAAAAGATGGAAATCTCTCGTTAAAAGATGTGAACCTGCATATAAAGAGTGGCCAGATTGTGGGTATTATCGGTGGTACAGGAAGTGCGAAGTCTACGCTAGTACAATTGATTCCCAGACTGTATGATGTGACAAAAGGAAGCGTGAAGGTCGGCGGAATTGACGTGCGCAGATATAATCTGAAGGCGCTGCGCGATCAGGTTTCTATGGTACTTCAAAAAAATGTGCTGTTTACGGGCAGTATCTATGATAATATCCGCTGGGGAGACGAGAAGGCCAGCAACGAAGAAGTCCAAAGAGTGTGCCGGCTTGCGCAGGCGGACGGCTTTATTCAGGAATTTCCAGCAAAGTATAATTCTATGATTGTGGAAGGCGGAAATAATGTTTCAGGAGGTCAGAAACAGAGACTATGCATTGCTCGGGCTTTGCTGAAAAAACCAAAGATTTTAATTTTGGATGACTCTACCAGCGCGGTAGATACGAAGACGGATGCGTTGATTCGTCAGGCTTTCCGAGAAGAGATTCCTGACACTACGAAGATTATCATTGCCCAACGAATTTCTTCTGTGGAGGATGCGGATGTGATTATCGTCATGGAAAACGGTGAGATCAATGGTATCGGTACTTCCGAAGAACTGCTAAGAAGCAATAAGATTTATCAGGAAGTATATGAGTCACAGGTGAAAGGAGGCGCTGAGAATGAGTGAGCAAAAAGGAGCTTCCATGAACAGGAATACAATTAAGACTGCGAAACGACTGTTGGGGTACGTGACTAGCACTTACAAGGTTCAGTTTGTCTTGGTTTTGATCTGTATTTTGATCAGCTCCATCGCGACGATCTCTGTTTCTTTGTCGCTGAGATATCTGCTGGATGATTTTATCATTCCACTGATTGGACAGGAGAGCCCAAATTTCTCAGAACTGTACACAGCCCTCGGTATACTGGGATGTATCTTTTTGCTGGGAGTATTGGCGACATTTCTGTATACGCGTCTGATGGTGGTAATTGGCCAGGGCGTACTGAAGCGGGTCCGTGACGAGATGTTTGAACATATGCAGACTCTGCCTATCCGGTATTTTGACCAGAATACCAATGGTTCCATCATGAGTTTGTACACGAATGACACCGATACGCTGAGACAGATGATCAGTCAGTCGATTCCTCAGGTGTTGATGTCATCTTTTACGATTGTGGTCACTTTTATCGCCATGCTGGTTTTGAGTCCAGCATTGACTTTGTTGGCGGTAGTTATGATCGGTATTATGTTTCTGGTATCCAGAAAAATTGGTGGAAACAGTGGAAAATATTTTATCCGGCAGCAGCTGGACCTGGCAAAGATTACAGGCTTTGTGGAGGAAAGGATGAATGGGCAGCGGGTCATCAAAGTATTCAATCATGAGCAAATCTCCAAAGAAGAGTTCGATGAGTTGAATGAGAGTCTGTTCGTCAGTGCATCTAGAGCTCATACGTTTGCCAGTATGATGGGGCCGATCATCGGGAATATTGGAAATCTCCAATTCGTGCTGACTGCGATTCTCGGAGGGTTTCTCTCGATTATGGGAATCGGAAATATTACCTTGGGTGTTATGGCTTCTTATCTGCAGTTTACAAAGAGTTTTACCCAGCCCTTTATGCAGGTGGCTCAGCAGTTTAACGCCATTATCATGGCACTGGCAGGAGCGGAGCGTATTTTCAATATGATGGATGAGGAATCGGAAAAGGATGAGGGGTATGTCACGCTAGTGAATGCCAAGAAGAATCCGGACGGCACGATCACAGAGACCCAGGAACGAACTGGTATGTGGGCGTGGAAACATCCCCACCAGGCGGATGGCACTGTGACCTATACGGAGTTAAAGGGAGACGTAAGATTTTTCGACATGACCTTCGGCTACGATGAAGATCACATGGTTCTTCACGATCTGTCACTGTACGCGAAGCCTGGACAGAAACTGGCTTTTGTGGGCTCCACAGGAGCAGGAAAGACTACAATCACGAACCTAATCAACCGTTTCTACGATGTGCAGGACGGAAAAATCCGGTACGATGGAATTAATATCAATAAGATTAAGAAAGCAGATCTTCGCCGGTCTTTGGGAATCGTGCTTCAAGATACGCATTTGTTTACCGGCACGATTATGGAGAATATCCAATACGGAAAGCTGGACGCCACGGAGGAGGAAGTCTATCGGGCGGCAAAACTGGCGCATGCGGATCAGTTTATTCAGATGCTTCCCAAAGGATATCACACATATCTAAGTGGAGACGGGGAAGAGCTTTCCCAGGGACAGCGTCAGCTTTTGGCGATTGCCAGAGCAGCGATTGCGGATCCTCCGGTGCTGATACTGGATGAGGCTACCTCAAGCATTGATACCAGAACGGAGAGTATTGTTCAGCAGGGGATGGATAATCTGATGAAAGGGCGAACAGTATTTGTGATTGCTCATCGGTTGTCCACGATACGAAACAGTGACGCGATCATGGTACTGGAACATGGAAGAATTATAGAACGAGGGGACCATGAGGAGCTTCTTGCCATGAAGGGTACCTATTACCAGCTATACACTGGAAAGTTGGAGCTTTCTTGATAAATGGAGAACTATA
>UMIN01049734.1_pt1 | contig 20060 bp, 22 predicted proteins | sample 1965811 | NCBI WGS metagenome assembly UMIN01 (sample SAMEA4836123, study PRJEB28245) | human gut metagenome | biome: gut microbiome; material: fecal sample | place: Denmark | collected 2008
CAGTTATATCAGGAGATGATGCCCATGTTGTTATGTTTCTGGGATGGGATGAGGCGACGGGGGATATGATATGTATCCACGAGAGCGCCGGAAATACCAATAACGTGACAGTAAGTCATACGAACAGGGAATGGACTGATTACCGGAGTTTAGTGGAATAGGGATAATGGTTTGAAATAGAGCAAAAAGATGAACCTGTTGCTTTTGTCCAAACCGTTCTGGAAGGCCGGAACCTGATGCTGAAGGAAATCGGATAAAAAAACTTTTCCCCTGGGGCATGGCTACAGGGGATTTTTATAGATTATCAATGATTCAGTATATCGCCATCAGTTCACCCGGCTGGACCTGCATAGCACAGCAGCACATGAAAACCAGAATCACCGATAACAAACCGGAAAACACCTTGCGGAACAGTAGAACCACCTCCATCTATAACTATTCGCGAAAGAATAGTTTATCGAATAGTTTGTGCGAAAAAGCGGTTTATACAGCTCTTTTGCCTTTCACCGGTTCCTGTTTGCCTTTACAAGGCCCATACAGCTTTATCATTTCAACCAATCGCCCAGTCCGTGCCTTGTTTATTTAAACTCTGCCGGCTGTTATAAAATGCTTTGCATTGTCTGCTGTTTATTTTACATTATGAATCATTTGATTATTTTAATTGTTTGACCTTTTCCCTTTTCATTTTCTGTTTCGTGTACGACTTGTCCCCCTTTGCACCTATTTGCATGTTCCACTCCATACCTGTCATCTAATGTTCTCTGTGACAAAGCTGGTTAACGCTTCTGAAATCTTACCTTAGAGTTCTTCCCGTGGCTAATGTAGGCTATATTGATCGTTTTAATTGTTAATTAAATAACAAGAAGGCAATAAAGAATTACCGTTTCCAATCCCTCCGATAAGTTCTCTCAGCGATAAGATTAATAAAAAATAAGATGAATAAAATCAGGAAAATAAAGATAAATACAAGCTGTTCCTGTAAAGTCAGTCCATTTCCAGTTTGTGTTTTAGAACCGCTGCAGCCCGGCAGAATATTTTGACTTTTCAGTTTTGCAGAGAATCGTTCTTATGTTATAATGAACAGTGGATAAACGAACGGTAAATAAAAACAACTATTTCAATACCCAGACACTGAAGATACAGGAGAATTTATGAAGTTACAACGACTGTTGAGCCTGACGCGTCAGGCTTTGGATGACTATGGAATGATTGAATCAGGTGACAAAATTGCTGTGGGGCTTTCTGGAGGTAAAGACAGCCTCGCTTTGCTGTATGCGCTGAAGCATATTCAGAAATTCTATCCGAAGTCCTTTGATTTATGTGCTATAACTGTTGACTTGGGATTTGGAAACTTTAATCTGGAGGCAGCTCAGGAGTTCTGCTCTTCTCTCTGTGTTCCCTACACAATTGTCCCTACAGAAATCAGCCAGGTGGTGTTTGAGACCAGGAAGGAATCGAATCCCTGTGCGCTCTGTGCGAAAATGAGGAAGGGGGCCCTCAATCAGGCTGCAAAAAATTTGGGCTGCAATAAAATTGCGTATGCTCACCACAGAGACGATCTGATTGACACAATGCTGCTTTCTCTGATCTACGAGGGGCGGTTTCACTCATTTTCTCCGAAAACCTATCTGGACAGAATGGATTTATTCGTTATCAGACCTTTTTTATACATCCCGGAAGCGGATATTATAGGATTTAAAAACCGTTACAGCCTTCCGGTATGCAAAAACCCCTGTCCGGTTGACGGGAAAACCAAGAGGGAGTATGTGAAGCAGTTGATTAAAACCATTAACATGGAGGCATCTGGCGTCAAAGACAGACTGTTCCACGCTATTATAACGGGAAACATTCCGGGGTGGCCAGAAAGAAGCCGCTGAGAGAACTTATTTGGAGGGATTAGAAATGGCAAATCTTTCATACCATGAGCAGGAAACCATTGAAAATACGAAAAAACTGAGAAAACTGATAGGGGAGCTTCCGCCCTTCTGCGCTGACTTTTTCCGGGGGATTGAGCCGAGAACCTCCTCCCGCACCAGGATTGCATATGCCTACGATTTAAGCATTTTTTTTGACTTTCTCTGCCAGACAAATCCCCTTTGGAAAGATCGGGATAAGCGCGACTTTACAGTGGACGTATTGGATCAGATTGGCGTCATGGATTTAGAGGAATACCTGGAATTTCTGAAATGCCATTCCACTGAAAATAAAGAGGATTTAGTCAATACAGAGAGAGGCCTGACGAGGAAAATGTCCTCGCTGAAGAGCTTCTACAACTATTTTTTCAGAAATGAGAGAATTAAGACAAATCCAGCGGCACTGGTAAAGCTGCCGAAACTCCATGAGAAGGAGATCATCCGGCTGGAAATCGACGAGGTAGCCCGCCTGTTAGACCTGGTTGAGGACGGCCAGGAGCTTACAGAAAGGCAGAAGGCATACCATGAGAAGACGAAAATCAGGGATCTGGCCCTTATGACCCTTTTGCTGGGAACAGGAATCCGCGTGTCTGAATGTATCGGGCTGAATCTGAATGACGTGGATTTCAATGTGGACGGAATCCGCATACACAGAAAAGGCGGTAAGGAGGTTATCATCTATTTCGGAGACGAGGTGGAGCAGGCGCTCAGAGCCTACCTGGAAGAGCGGAAAAAAATGATACCGGCGCCAGGGAACGAGGAGGCACTGTTCCTCTCCATGCAGAAAAAGAGGATGAATGTGAGAAGCGTTGAAAATCTGGTCAAAAAGTATTCACGGATTGTCACTCCTCTGAAAAAGATCACCCCCCATAAACTGAGAAGCACGTACGGAACGAATCTTTACCGGGAGACAGGCGATATTTACCTGGTAGCCGACGTTCTGGGCCACGCAGATGTCAACACAACGAAGAAACATTATGCAGCCCTCGAGGATGAACGCCGAAGAAGTGCCCGGAATAAGGTAAAGCTTAGAGAAAACTGATTAAAGAGCATACTGTCTCCGGCGTCGGAATTTTCCCAGGGCTTCTGAAAAAGGGAATACAGTACAGCCTGTTTGATGGGTAATCTGCTTTGGCAGCTCTCAGCAGGCTGTCTTCCGGTTATTTTCTGTTCTTCTATTTCAGCTCTAAATCATAGTAGTAAACGGTCAGATAGTTCCCCGCGTGTATGGTATCATCTGAGAGGGAGTTCATCTGTCTTAAATCATGGACGTACTCTGCTGTACTTTTTCCCGAATGTGTTTTATAGCTTTCTGCTATGCTCCAAAGGCTGTCTCCCTCCTGGATTCGGATGCTGGTGTAGTATTTGTGATAGGGACTGGTCTTTTCCTGCGCCTGAGAGTGGAGCAGATTCATTCCGGTAAAAAATGCGCAGATAAGCAGAACGGCGAGGACCGCCACTGCTGTTCTTCTACTGAATACGGAATCTTTCTGTACCTTTGAAATGTTTTGTCTTCTGCTCTGACCTTTCATAAAAATAATCTCCTTTATCCTGTGTGTTTCACCTAAACAGCAGATACACAAAGGGAACTTATGTTCCCGAACACATGTTCTTTCTTGTAACTGTATTATATTACCCGAACATGCGTTTGTCAATGGGATTTAAAAAAATCGAACAAAAGTTTGCTTTTTTTAAAGATTTATGCTAATATAGTATTATCAGGGGCAGAATACTCTTTTTGCCAATACCTACGGGAGGTTTTACTATGTCACAGGAGAAAATTACACCAAAACAGCAGGAAATTTTAGAATATATTAAAGAAACGATTTTAAAGAAGGGATATCCGCCGGCTGTGCGAGAGATCTGTGAGGCTGTCAAGCTCAAATCCACATCATCCGTTCACTCCCATCTGGAAACCCTTGAGAAGAACGGATATATCCGCCGCGATCCCACGAAACCGAGGACCATTGAAATCATCGATGACTGCTTCAACCTTGCCCGCCGAGAGGTTGTGAATGTGCCGCTGATCGGCACAGTAGCTGCCGGAACTCCTCTTCTGGCACAGGAAAATATCGAAACTTACTTTCCAATCCCGTCAGAGCTTCTCCCCAATAAAGAAATTTTTATGCTCAAAGTAAAGGGCGACAGTATGATCGAGGCAGGAATTTTTAACGGGGATCAGATTCTTGTGGAAAAGACGAATACAGCCGAAAACGGGGAAATTGTGGTAGCTCTGCTGGATGATTCCGCCACAGTGAAACGCTTCTACCGGGAGGACGGCTACTATAGACTGCAGCCTGAAAATGCTTCTATGGAGCCTATTTTTGTGGATGAGGTTCAGATTCTCGGAAAAGTGATTGGGCTGTTCAGAATGATGATGTAATAGATTTGGACCAATAGAACTGCACAAACGGAATTATGAAACTGCGCAAACGAAATTGCATGCATCGGACTGCATACATCTCAGAGGCCCGGAATGAAAACAGCCGTGTTTTCATTCCGGGCCTCTGCATTTCCGGTATTCTTACAGTTCGTCAACGCTTTCGAGCATTTTCCCATCCCGCCAGATTCTCTCCAGATCATAGAAAAGGCGATCCTCCCGTGAGAAAATGTGGACGATAATATCGCCGTAATCCATCAGAATCCAGTTAGCCGTGCTGTAGCCCTCTATCTGGCGCGGTTCAAAACCAGCCTTAAACAGCTCTTCCTCCACGTTGTCCGCCATGGCCTGAACCTGGCTGACATTGGAGCCACCGGCGATAATAAAATAGTCAGCCAGAATGGAAACGCCCTGGATGTCGATAATCTTTACGTCCTCACCCTTCTTATCTTCAAGAGCCTTTACGGCCAGCTTTACCATATCTTTTGATTGACTCATCTGTTTATTTACTCTCCTCTTTCTTCTCTTTATAATAATGATACGCTTTCTGTGTCATTGTGTCCGTATAAGAGCCGGATGATTCGAGATAATGAAGCGTTCCCTCCATTATCTGAAACAGTGCCTCGTCCAGATCTTCAAAGGCGAGACGGCGAATTTCGGGAAGTGCCTCCACCTTGTTCCGGCGCGGCTCGATGTAGTCTGCAATATATAAAATTTTGTCCAACAGGCTCATCTCAGGTTTTCCTGTAGTGTGACAGGCAATGGCACTCAAAATCTCCGGATCTGTCACCCCATATCTGTGCTCTGCCAGAAAAGCCCCGAGCTTTGCATGGATAACGGAAGGGGCCTGAAGCTCTCCCTCTGTCAGTTCAAGGCCGTATTTTCTGCATTTTTCTATGATCGCAGTGTTGTCGTAGCATTTTGCACAGTCGTGGAGAATCCCTGCCAGCTCTGCCCGGTCCAGATCAAAGCCGTATTTCATGGCAAGAGCCATGCAGGTAAAAGAAACGCTCAGGGAATGCTCATACCTTCCAGGCTTCAGTCTGGATGCCAGATCCTCCCGGATGCTTAAAATTTTACTGTTCATATTCGGCGCCCCCTTCAGTATAGACAGTGAGGAAGTGTCTCACCGTTTCGGCTGTCGTCACTGTCTTTCATCGAGATATAAATTTTTCTGTCTGATAAACTGCTCCACAGGTTCCGGGATATAGGCGGAGACAGATTCTCCGCGGCGTATCATAGCGCGCAGATGCTCTGACGACACATTCATCCTCCTGGAGTGGAGCCGGCAGATCCTCGCATCGTATTTTGCGGAAAGGTACCGGATCTGGCTGTCCAGAGGCTGATCGTCGTGACCGCAGGAGCGGTCTGCAGCTAAAATGACGGCGAGCTTCATCACAAGCTCTGGATGATACCATTTTTCTATGTCAAAGATGGAATCTGCTCCCACAATAAAATAAAACTCTGTGTCGGGATACTCTTCTTTCAGAAGGCGGAGGGTGTCAGCCGTATAGGTGTTTCCATCCTTTCTGCGAAGCTCGAAATCGGAGCAGGAAAAAAACGGCGTGCGCTCCACTGCCAGATTCACCATTTCAAGGCGCAGGGCAGCAGGAGTGATCCCGTGATCTTTTTTGTGGGGCGGCTGTCTGGACGGCATATACCAGACACAGTCCAGATCATATTCTTCATATGCCTGCTTCCCAAGCATCAGATGGCCTGAATGGATGGGATCAAAGGTTCCGCCCATAATACCTATCTTCTTCACTTTCAGTCAGGCCTCCCTTCCCGGACAGTTCAGCCTTACGGAAGAACGATCTTTCTCTTTTTTTCATCCTTAGCTGGCTTATAGAGAACGATTTTCTTTCCGATTACCTGAACCACCTCAGAATGAGTGCGCTCAGCCAGCACGGCGGCAACGGATTTTCCATCGTCCAGACAGTTTTTAAGAATGCTCAGCTTAATCAGTTCTCTCGCCTCCAGGGCCTCTGCCACTGCAGCGGTGAGCTCAGGAGTTACACTGGATTTTCCAATCTGGAAAATCGGATCTATTGTCATAGCCAGCCCTTTTAAATAGGCTCTCTGTTTACTTGTCATATCTATTCCCCTATCAGCCGGCAGCGGCATCGCAGGACGGAAGATCCTCCTGCCGCCGCGGCTGTCTCTGTATATCACATAATTTCTTTAACGGTTCTTTATAGAAGTTCCATTTACGAATATTGTCTCTATTTATAATAATCAAATTCCAGGCCGTACATGCGGACTGTATCGCCCTCCTCGATGCCGGCCTCCTCAAGCTCTGTCAGAATACCGGAGTCCTTCAGGAATTTCTGGAAGAACTGGAAGCCCTTCTCGGAGTCCAGGTTTGTATATCCCAGCATCTTCTCAATCTTCGGCCCCTCAACCACATAGACGCCGTCCTCATTCTTCTCAACGGTGTACGGCAGATTTTCAGCCTGATACTGGTATTCAAACTCTTTTTCAAAAATAACAGGGGCCTGATCCACTGTTTTCAGCAGCTCGTTTACGTGGTAGAGAAGCTCCTTCACGCCCTGGCCGCTGACAGCAGAGATGGCAAATACCTGGATTCCCTCCGGCTCAAAGGCCTTTTTCAGGCGCTCTACGGGGTTCTCCTCCCCGCTTTCCGGATCCACGTAGATGGCGTCAATCTTATTGGCGGCGATGACCTGCGGACGCTTCAGAAGCTCCGGATTATAGGCCCGCAGCTCTTCGTTGATAGCCTTAATATCGGCCACCGGATCCCGTCCTTCTGTGGATGCGGCGTCCACCACATGGACGAGAACCTTTGTCCTCTCAATATGCTTTAAGAAAGAGTAGCCAAGGCCCACGCCCTGGGAGGCTCCCTCGATAAGGCCCGGAATATCCGCCATCACAAAGCCCTGCCCCTCGCTTAAGTCCACAACTCCCAGGTGGGGGTTCAGGGTTGTGAAGTGGTAGTTTGCAATTTTGGGTCTGGCGTTGGATACACGGGAGAGAAGGGTGGATTTTCCCACATTGGGGAAGCCCACAAGTCCCACGTCGGCGATCACCTTTAATTCAAGCTGAACCCAGAGCTCCTGGGCCGGCTGTCCCGGCTGAGCATATTTGGGAACCTGCATGGTAGACGTGGCAAAATGCATATTGCCAAGGCCGCCCTTTCCGCCCTTTAAGATCACTTCCCGCCGGTTGTCGCCGGACATATCGGCGATCACCTTTCCGGACTCAAAATCCTTGATTACAGTTCCTTCGGGAACCTTGATGATTATATCCTCACCGTCTGCTCCATGGCAGCGGCGTTTCCCGCCCGGCTCACCGTCCTGTGCCGCATACTTGCGGACATGGCGGAAGTCTGTCAGCGTGTTGAGACCGTCGTCAACCTCGAAGATTACGTCTCCGCCTCTTCCGCCGTCTCCGCCGTCAGGGCCACCGGCAGCCACATACAGTTCACGCCTGAAGCTTACATGGCCATCTCCGCCTTTTCCGGATCTGATATATACTTTTGCGCTGTCGGCAAACATAATAACACCTGTTCCTTTCGCTGTTTGTTTTCACATATCCAAAAAACAGCCCCATACGATGAGGTATGGAGCTGTTTTAATTACTCGTTAATTGCTCTTGGGTAAACAGAAACCTGCTTCTTGTCTCTGCCCTTTCTCTCAAATCTAACAACGCCGTCAACCTTAGCGAATAATGTATCATCTCCACCGCGGCCTACGTTGACACCTGGATGAATCTTTGTACCACGCTGTCTGTAAAGAATGTTTCCAGCTAATACAAACTGTCCATCTGCTCTCTTGGCTCCCAGTCTCTTGGACTCGGAATCACGGCCGTTCTTTGTAGAACCAACACCTTTTTTGTGAGCGAATAACTGAAGGTTCATTTTAAACATCACTTACACCTCCTCAAACCGGATTTTAATATATTGTTCTCCGTAGGTTTCAGCAATATTCCGGAGTCCCAGAATAAGCGAATCCATAAGGAGTTTCGATTCTGCGCTGATATTGCCGGTAAAGGAAAATTCAAATGCTCCGCTCTCCTCCTCCACACTCCCGTCAAATCCGTCGTCCGTAAACTGTTCAACAGAATTTGCCATGTTGAGTGCGAGAGCCGACACGGAAGCACAGATAATATCTCTGCCGTAATCGTCATATCCTGCGTGGCCCTTTAACTGGATTCCACGGCAGTTCCCATCAGAATCTTTGAATACGTTTACTCTTATCATCTCTGATTAAGCGTTGATCTTTTCAATCTTAACCTGTGTGAAGAGCTGTCTGTGACCGTTCTTCTTGTGATAGCCAGTCTTGCTCTTGTACTTGTAAACGATAACTTTTTTGCCTTTACCCTCTTTTACTACAGTTGCGGAAACTGTTGCACCGTCAACGGTCGGGCATCCGATCTTTAACTCACCGTTGTTTACGGCAAGAACCTGATCAAAGGTAACTGTCTCGCCAGCACCTGCACCAAGTTTCTCAACTTTAATGATATCGCCCTCGGCTACTTTGTACTGCTTACCACCTGTTGCAATAATTGCGTACATATGGCACCTCCTCTTATCATTACTCGCCAGTTTCGGCGCCGGACGGATTGAAAATCACCGGACTTGTCAGCCTCGCTGTGCGGCATACTGTAGTATAATAGCATTGTTTTTGCGTGTTGTCAACCATGTTGATGGGAGAAATATGAAAAAATTGTAACAGTTCAGCCATATATCTTCTTGCCCGCTTGAAGCGGACAAGAAGCGTCTGGCGTCCGCCCTATGAAGATTAGGACAGGAAAACTCTTATGAAAGCACGCTTTCAACGCATTTTCCTGTCCTAATCTTCGCATGGCTGAACTGTTACGAGAAATTACAGCAGTTTTTTAGAGCAGTTTTGACTGCTGACAAAGGACAGGGGGCCGGACTGGGTTCTAGGGAACGATCCTCAGATGGCTGTAGTCAGCTGCCGAGTCATCTAACTCTGTCACAATGCGGTTGTAGCGGAAAAACCAGTCTGTATTTCTGGCTCCTGTGTAAGCGGCAGCCTGGCTGACAGAGGCGCCTCCTCTCAGCATCATGGCAATCCCCAGTGTGCACAGGTCATTCATGGTAAAGGCGGGGATTTTGCAGGCCAGACAGGCCTCTCTCAGACGCATCTGAAGGGAACGGACCGTCAGAGGGCGGCCGTACTTATTGAGAAGAAGGCTCTGCTCCCTGTTCTCCTCTCCTGCCGGACGCCCCGCAGTGAGCAGGCGTATGATTTCTGCCGCATCCTCAGGGACTTTGACGATCCGGCTTCTGGCACCTGAACTGCCTGAGCTTTTACGGCTGTCTGATACGGGAAGGCGAAGCCCTGTTCTCCCATGGGCATCAAGGAAAAACATGGATCGTCGAAGACTCACGAGCTCCTGAACCGTGAGGGCGCAGCGCAGAGCCAGGGTAACGGCTGTGAAGGTGGTCAAGTCATTGGTTTCCCTGAGCCAGCCGAGGACACAGTTTATTGCCTCAAAGGACGGGAGGGATTCCATGGAAAACTCCATCTCCTCGGAAGAGGAACTGAGAGAGGAAAAAAGCCCGGTATAGACCGGCATCAGGCCGTACTGTTCGGCGTGCTCGTCCAGAAAGCGTGCAAAGGCCCGGTATACCCTGAGATTGTAGTGAAGGGATGTTTCTTTGGCAGGCGAAGGGACTGAAGGCTCTGCGGGCTTTGAAGATGCTGCATCATTTGCAGAACCTTGAGATTTCAGATCGGACGACTGAAAATATTCCAAAATATGCTCAGGGCGAAGTTCAAAGAAGCTGCACCCGGCGCTGTTGCAGAGGGAGGCGATTGCGTACAGGTACTCTCTCCTGGTTCTCTCTTTTTTAAAACGGGAGCTGTAGGCCGAAAAAGCCGAGAGAAACAGCGGGGAGAAATAGGGGCTGAGGGACTGTAGGGATTCTTCATTCTTCTTATCCATAAAGCGGCTGGCCTCCTTTCTGATATCTTAAGTGATTCTAACTGATAATCTGCTCGTCTCTCAAGTTGGTTAAATAGTTATCAATAAACTGTATAAAAATTCATAAATTATACAGGAAATATACAGTATTGCCGTATACAGGAGTACTGTTATGCAGCGGGAGTCTATAATGTAAAATGAGTATCTGTCGTAGGTGATATTTTTTGTTAGTGTGGAGGGAAGAAGGTTTTTGCTTTTTGAGAGAAGGCGGAGGGAAAAGTAAATAATTATAAAAAACGATTTCATAGGGCGAAAATTTTTTCATATTCCTTTTTCATGTTCTCTTTTTTTCTTTACTTTTTCTTATCCAAGACGTTCATGGCGCCGTTTATTGCGTTCTTGCCAACGGAGATACAACTTCTCTTTTAACTTCTTTTGACTTTCTGTTCTTTTTAGCTCCCTTCTATCTTCTTTAATCTTCTTCCTCTTTTATCCTCTTTCTGTCCCCTCTCCCCTTCATCCCTTTGGCTGTTTAATTCTGATTTATTCTTTCAATTCTTTTCTTTTAGCTGCTGCCGGCTCCTTAGCTCTCTTACCTGCTCTGCGAGGGGCCGTCTGATCTTTTTCCTTGTGATTTCTACCAGCCCCAGCTTCGTCATCTCTACCAGCACAGTCTTTACAGGGTCCCGAAGAAGCTCCAGTTCCAGAAGCCTCATTAATTCCTTCTTATCCTCATCGGCATCCATATCAATGAAGTCTACTATGATAATGCCGGAGAGGTTCCGAAGCTGCATCTGCCGGGCAATCTCCACTGCCGCCTCCCGGTTGATCCTGAGAATCGTCTCAGCCTGCGTCTTTTTCCCCGCATATTTTCCTGTATTTACATCAATTACGGTGAGAGCCTCTGTTGGCTCTATGACAAGATAGCCCCCTGATTTGAGCCACACGTGTTTTCCCAGCGCCTGCTCCATGGCAGTGTCCAGGCTGTAGAGCTTGGCAAGGGGGACCATAGTATCCTCATAGAAGGACAGCTTCTCCAGATCCTCTCTCTGATTCTCCTCCATATAAGTCCTGAGTGCGTCATAACAGTCTCTGTCGTCTGTCACAATCGCTTCCAGATTCTCCGCGTAGGTATCCCGGATACTGTTCACATAAGAAGGCTCGGATGAAGACAAAAGGCTGTAGCAGGTACGCCAGCCGGCTGTGGCAAAAAGGCGGCTTTTCCGCTCCTTCAGAAGCTCAAGCTCCCTGAGGATGCTCTGTATGTCTGCCTCTCTCGCGTTTGTCCTCACAATGATGCCGAAGCTGTCGTCCTTTTTCTCCTCCAGAATTTTCTTCAGACTTTCTTTCCAGGCTCCGTCCCTGATTTTTCCGGAAAAGCCTATCTGGTTTTTTCCAAGGGTCAGCACCAGATATTTTCCTGTAAAATTCAGGTTTGAGGTGAGCACCGGATCCTTGGTCTTTACGGCATCCCGTTCTACCTGGACGATAATTTCATCCCCCGCCTTCGGCAGACGCTCTTTTGCCCTGACAGGGAAGCCATCGGACTTTTTCATCCACCCTTCCTCAGTCCCATTCTCCTCGCCTTCTGTTTTTTTCCGGTTTCCCGCCTGTGCGGCAGCTATCTCATCAGTAAACAGGTGCCTTTTATTTTCCTTCAGGCTGTAGTAGCCTATCTGCCCGCTGCCCAGATCCACAAAGGCAGAATTAATATTTTTTACAATATTTTTTACCTTTCCGATATAGATATTCCCCAGGATTCCCCGGGAATCTGCCGGTTCCAGATTCAGAGAACGGCACTTGCCGTCCTCGGTAAGTGCCGTGAGAATCTGACCGTTCCATCTCGTAATCAGAAGCTTATTTGATTTCCTCTCCATAGTCCTCCAGAGCCACGAACCTGTGGCCGTTCTCATCTCCCTGATCGCCGTAAACTTCTTCCCTCTGAATCTGGAAGGCAAACGGCGGGTACTCCTGCCCCATGGACTCAAAGTAGGCGCCTATCACCTGCTCCGGCCGCACGTTGGCTGTACTTCCGGCAGAGATCTTCATAAAGATGCTCCCTGCTCCTGTTTTTCCTGAGCCATTGTCAATAGTATAGTCATTGATATAGGGCTTCAGATCCATCTCCTTTGTTCCCTTTTTCGTCTTTTTCACAACCTCGATGGAATCTCTCTTTAAAAACTCTGCCAGTCCGTCCCAGAACGCCTTCTCATCCTCCGGCTCATAGCCCTCCTTAAACCACATGGTATAGTCGGCTGCCGCCACCAGAGCCATGGCGTTTTTGGCAGAATCCGGAAGTCTCCGGTAGGACGTCACCGTGATCCCCTCCACATTGACAGCATTAATCCGGCGAACCATCTCTTCTGAGCTGTCTGTGTCAAGCACCTCAATATCCATGTACTCTCCATTGCTGGTGAGTCCCACGCCCAGAGGAGCGGCAAAGGACATGATCTGGTGAGGGCTGAATCCCTCGCTGTAGCGGATATTTACGTCAGCCCGGCGCATGACCTTCTGGAAATACCGCATAATGTCCAAGTGGCCGATAAATTTTACAGCGCCCTGCTTCCTGAATTTAATTCTTATTTTCATAGCAGACGCCTCCCTTATACTTTAATGCACCGCAGGCAGAACATTTCTGGCGGCAGTTCGGTGTAACCGTCTCATTCATGGCCTGGTTCCACTCCCTCTTTAAAAACTCCTTTGTCACTCCGGCGTCAATGAAATCCCAGGGGAATACCTCGTCCAGGGAGCGCTCCCTGAGGGTATAGAAATCCGGATCCACGCTGCAGGTTTCAAAGGCCTTCATCCATACGTCATTCTTAAAGCTCTCCGACCAGGAATCATAGAGGGCCCCATTCCGGTAGGCCTCCTCAATGACTGCTGCCACCTTTCTGTCTCCGCGGGCCATGACGCCCTCAAGGACCGTCACATCTGCCTCATGCCAGTTGTAGCGCAGGCTCTTGTGATTCAGCATGGACTTCATCCTGTCATTTACTATATGAGCCTTTTCCAGATACTGCTCCTTTGTAAACATCGTAGCCCACTGGAACGGGGTGAACGGCTTTGGCACAAAGAAGGAGGTGCTGGACACGACCTGCACCTTTCCGACTCTCTGATCCTTCGGAACTTTATAGTACTCCTCAGCCACCTTCTCAGCCAGCTCGGCAATCCCCTCCATGTCCTCCTTCGTCTCCGTCGGAAGGCCCAGCATGAAATAGAGCTTCACCCGGTTCCATCCCCCAAGGAAGGCATCGTGGGAGCCGCGGAGAATATCCTCCTCTGTCAGCCCCTTGTTAATGACATTTCTAAGCCTCTGGGAGCCTGCCTCCGGCGCGAACGTAAGGCTGCTCTTCTTCACATCCTGCACCTTGCTCATCACGTCCAGGGAGAAAGCGTCGATTCTTAAAGACGGCAGGGATACATTGACTCCTTTTCCGTCAAATTCATCGATGAGAAAGTTCACAAGGCCCTCCAGCTGCGTGTGGTCGCTGGAGCTTAAAGAGCTCAGGGAGATCTCCTCATGGCCGGTATTTTTTAACATCTTATAGGCCAGATCTTTTAAGTATTCAAGGTTCCTCTCCCTCACCGGGCGGTACACCATTCCCGCCTGGCAGAACCGGCAGCCGCGGATGCAGCCGCGCATGATCTCAAGCACCACCCTGTCCTGGGTAGCCTTGATAAACGGAACCACCGGTTTTTCCGGATAATACGTATCGCTCATTTCCATCACAAGCTGCTTTGACACCGTCTCCTTAGCATGGGGGTTGTTTGGAACCATCCGGTCTATGGTTCCGTCCTCCTTGTAGAATACATCGTAGAAGGCCGGCACATAGATGCCCGGGATCTCGGCCGCCATCTCCAGGAACTCTCTCCTGCTGCCGCCGTTTCTCTTGTTTTCCTTATACCGAGCCAGAAGGTCAAAATACACCACCTCTCCCTCGCCCATGTAGAACAGGTCGAAGAACTCGGCAATCGGCTCCGGGTTGTAGGTACAGGGGCCTCCGCCGATGACAATGGGATCCTCCTCTGTCCTGTCGGCTGCGTGAAGCGGGATCTGGGACAGCTCCAGCACCTGGAGAATATTGGTGTAGCACATTTCATACTGAATCGTAATTCCGAGGAAATCGAACTCCTTTATCGGGTCCTGGGATTCCACGGCAAACAGAGGAATCTGCTTCTCCCTCATAATCTGGTCCAGATCAAGCCACGGGGAATACACCCGCTCGCAGTATACGTCCTCTCTTCGGTTGAACATATCATAGAGGATCTGGATGCCTAAGTGGGACATTCCGATTTCGTACACGTCCGGAAAGCACATGGCAAAGCGTACATCCACCTTTTTCGGGTCCTTCACTACCGAATTCACTTCGCCGCCGATATACCGGGCCGGCTGCTGGATGGACAGCAAAATTTCATCACTTAAAGCTAGTTTTCTCATAAAAATTTCCTTTTCTATTGTGTATTATACATAAAAATCCAAGTTGCATTCACGCAGTTGTCTGTTTAAAAAAGAACAGGGAGCGCGTGAGCTCTTTTGTTTTTCCATATCACACAACACAATCCGACACAATACAATACGGAGTATAATTATAAGTGTTTTTCCTGAATTAGGCAACCACCATTTCAGTAATAATCAGCCAGTTGACACGGTTCAGCCAAAAAGGCTGCCTTCCCTGTATCACGCCCGCTTTTGTCTTTGATATTCTGCATACCACCCTGCAAACTGATCAAGACCTTCCCGGAGTCTGGTAAAAGACACAGCTCCAAATTCTTTTTCATATTCTGACATATCGGCATAGGTCTGATATACATCTCCCGGCTGCATGGGAAGATACTCTCTCTCTGTATCTTTTTTAATTACCCCGTGCCTCTTCAGGCTTTCTTCCAGAAGGCAGACAAAATCCTCCAACTTTTCCGGATGACTGTTTCCGATATTGAAAATCCGAAATGGGACGCAGCCGTTTTCAGACTTCGGAGGGTGGCCGGATATTTTCAGGATACATCCGACCACGTCATCAACATAAGTAAAATCTCTCCGCATATCTCCATAATTATAGAGCGTAATGGGAATTCCCTTAACCATCCTCTCGGTAAACTTAAAATACGCCATATCCGGGCGTCCAAAAGGCCCGTACACTGTGAAAAAACGCAGGCCTGTAGCCGGGATTTTATACAGTCTGCTGTAGGCTCTTGCCAGAAGCTCGCCGGATTTCTTTGTTGCAGCATAGAGACTCGCGGGCGAATCTGTTTTGTCATCCACGCTGTACGGAATCTTTTGGTTATCCCCGTATACCGAGGAGCTGGAGGCAAATACAAGATGCAAAGGCTCTCCCTTTTCCCGAAGCGAACGGCAGGCTTCAAGAATATTAAAAAAACCAGCAATATTCGTTCTAATATACTCCTTCGGGTGATCGACAGAATACTTGACACCTGCCTGAGCAGCCAGATGGAGCACAAGTGAAGGTTTGTAATCTTCAAAAATCTGTGCAACCGCTTTCTCATCGGCCACATCAGCCTGTATAAACAGAAAACTGCTGCTTCCCCCTGCCTTCCGCTGTTTTTTCTGTTCTTCTTCTGCCAGAAACAGTCTTTCTCTTTTCAGAGCCGGATCATAGTAATCATTCAGATTGTCAATTCCGACTATCCGCACAGCCTTTCCTTTTTCTCTGAGCATTGCCATCGTAAGATGAAAGCCGATAAAGCCGGCCGCACCTGTTATTAAAACCGTCTGCTCAGCTCCCGATTCCTTCATATTCAACCCCCGCTTCCTCCATCTTTCTTCTGTCATAAATATTTCTTCCGTCCAATACCATAGGATTTCGCATGTATTCTGCAAACATTTTCGGTGCAATCTCCTGAAATTCCGGCCACTCAGTGAAAATAAAGCAGACATCCGCCTCCAAAAGCGCCTCTTTCCACCCGGACACGAGAGAAAGACGTCCATTCGCATCGCCTTCGCTTTTACAGAATTCCCGAAACTGGTTTCCGGCAGCCGGATCATATACCTTTATACTGGCGCCTTCTTTCAGAAGCTGCCTGATATTATCTATAGCAGGGGCCTCTCTCAGATCATCGGTTCCCGGCTTAAAGGCCACACCGAGAACGGCTGCATGGACTCCGCAGAATGTCATCAGTTTTTCTTTCGCCTTTTTCAGAAGTCTTGTTTTCTGGTTTTCATTGACGCGGATCGCAGCATCCACAGTCTGGAGGCTGCACCCCTGTTCTTTGGCAAGCCTGTCAAGAGCCTTTGTGTCTTTTGGAAAGCAGGAGCCTCCGTATCCGATTCCAGCCTTCAGAAACCTGGCTCCAATTCTGTCGTCAAAGGCCATGGCTCTCTCGATTTCTTTTATATCAGCTCCCAGAACCTCGCACAGATTTGCAAGTTCATTCATATAGGAGATTTTAAGTGCCAGAAAGTTATTGCAGGCGTACTTCGTCATCTCTGCCGATCTGCGGCTCATAGACACAATGGGAATGTCAAAGCTCTGGTAGACACGGCGCAGAGTTTCCTCGGCCTTTCTGCTCTGGGTGCCTATGACAATCCTCTGAGCCTTCAGCGTATCCCGTACTGCCGAGCCCTGAGCCAGAAACTCCGGATTAGACGCCACCTCTATGTCTACTCCGTGGCTTTTATACGCGCGGATCAGCCGTTCAACTCTGTCATTCGTTCCCACGGGAACCGTTGATTTTACTACTACAAGGCAATCCCTCTGTGCATGCTCCGCAATCTGCCGTGCTGCTGCCGCGATATAGGAAAGATCCGCGGAGCCGTCCGGAAGCTGAGGCGTTCCCACCCCTATGAAGATAACCTCAGCACTGCCGTAAGCCAGAGAAGGATCGCAGGTACAGTAAAATCTCCCTTCCCTCATATTTTTTTGCATCAGCTCCTCGAGTCCCTCTTCAAAGACCGGAGAATGGCCTGCTGTGATCTGATTTATTTTTTCTGCGTTGGTATCAAAGCAGGTAACCTGATGCCCCTTTTCTGCAAAACATACTGCGGCAACCAATCCTACATACCCTGCTCCCGCCACTGAAATTTTCATGCTTTTGCCTCCCCTGGCAAGCGGTTCTTTTTTGCCGCTTTTTTTCCAAAAACAGTCTGTTCCATCAGCAGTTCCCATTTCCTGCAGATTTTTTCTGAAGAGAATGCTGTTCTTACCTTTTCTGCCCGTGTTCCCAGCCTTTCCGCATACTCCGGATTCTTTATCAGACGAAGCATGGCTTCTGTCAGTTTTTTTCTGTTTCCGACGGGAACCAGCAGTCCGTTTTCTCCATTGCGGATTACAAGCCTGGCGCCTCCCGCAGGGCAGTCAGTACAGATACAGGGCAGCCCCAGGGCCATCGCTTCCAGCATGGAATTTGAGATCCCTTCGTAATCCGATGAAGATACAAACATGAAGGCATCTTTTATTCTTTCGTGAATATCCGGAGCAAACGGAAAAATTCTGATCCTTTCAGAGCAGGGAAGGGCAGCCGCCCGTTCCATAAGCTGCTTTTTCTCCGGACCGTCTCCGTAAATATGGAGTTCAAACGCTTTTTCCTCTTTTGAAACTTCAGAAAACGCATCTATCAGCAGGTTCAGATTCTTTTGAGACTCCAGCCGGCAGAAATTTACTATCACCTTTCTTCTCTCCCCGCAGTGAGGTGCGGGCAGATCCTGCCTGACCGGATTAGGAATAAGGAAACCTTTTCTCTGAATCCCTTTCGGAAAATATTGCTTTTCTTCCTCTGTCTGAAATACGACGGCATCTGCGCCTGAAAAAAATGTTCTGCACTGCAGATACAGCCAGGGCCTTCCTCTGTACTCAGCTTTCGGATCAATCCTCTGGGAGAGAATCAGTTTTCCGCCGAAGAATTTCCTGTAAAGCCAGGTATAGTCATAGCCCCGGTGGAGAGCCGCAGTCACCTGCACTCTGTTAGCCTTACAGTATGCACAGTACGCCTTCCACCGTTTTAAATGGCGGAGGAAAAAGTTTCCAGAGTCCGGAAGGCACAGGACTTTCACTCCCGGATAAACAGGGTAGGCGCCGTCAGGTTTGTAGCAGAGAATCCCCACCTGGTGGCCCCTGCGGCTCAGATATTCCGCCAGTGTAACCGTTACCCGCTCGGCGCCTCCCTTTCCCGTCTTGTAAACGATAAAAACAATATTCACTCCACTTCCCCCTTTCGGACGGTTTGTTGCCGCCATTCCTTATTCGGCCGCCTGCAGACTGACTTTTAAATCCAGAAGCAGATTCGCCGGTACGTCTTATAGTCTCCTGAAAGCAGCGCCCGGTGAAGCCTCCTGAGCGCCCGGCTGTTCTCCTGTCTGTCCTCTTTTGGAAATTCCTGTTTCACCGCATCTGACGTCAGAATAAAAATTTCTCTCTTCATTTTCTCGGGAAGGATGGCCTGCCGCTGAAAATTCATGGCTATCTGCCGGAGATAGTAATTTCTGTACTGGGATGTTTTTTCAATCCCTAATTTTCTCCTGTCCTCCGCCATTCTGAAAGTGATCCAGGTGCTGTCCACACACCTGTAATCAGATTTTGCCGTCTGGCTCCGGCTTTTTTCTCTGATTCTGTAGTAATACACCGGCTCAGAAACACACTGTATCTCACCTGCCATGGGAAGCAGAAGATGCTTTACAATACTGTCCTCATACAGATTCCCCTCCGGGAACTGGACCCGCTCAAAAAGCCTCGAATGGTAAACCTTCGCACAGGTAATTCCGTAGAGATCGTAAATATTTTTCGGCCTTCCGTCTTCCAGCCGATTTTTCGTGATTCTTCCTGTATTTTCGTGATAATAGGAAAAATTTCCCACCACCACATCAGCGCCCGTCTGTACGGCCCGTTTCATCAGGCGTTCCACCATAAGCGCGTCTACAAAGTCATCTGAATCCACAAAGCAGAGATAGGAGGCTTGTGCGCTGTCAATTCCTCTGTTTCTCGCGGCAGATGGACCTCTGTTTTCCTGATGAATCACTGAAATTTTTTCGTTTGAAAGAAAACTGGCGATTTTTTCAAAACTTCGGTCAGTAGTGCCGTCATCCACCAGAATGATCTGATATGGGATCTCTGTTTTCTGGTTTACCAGGGATTCTACGCACTGGTAAAGGTAACTCTCTGCCTGGTAGACCGGCACGATGATAGCCAGGTCAAATCTGTCATGGACGAAGCCGGCTCTGCTTTTTTCCCTGACAGCCGTGCTCCCCCTGTCAGGCGCCAGCTTTCTCAGTTCACCGGTTGAGACAGACGGCCTATGCTTTCCAGGTGACGGCAGGCAGGGCAGAGCAAGCATCAGCTTGTTTATGCCTGTTTTTCTTGAAAGCGCTGTCAGCAATCTTCCCACCCTATCACCTCCTGATTTTCATTGACGAGGTCTTCTCAAACTCTCTCTCCCGGAATTTTATCTCCCGGATCCGACAGTATCTGGGGAGAGTCTTATTGACTGCCTCAACGCAGGCTTTTGCCTCTTTGCGGATTTCCTCCTGATTTTCTCCGATGTCTGACGGACTGCCGCAGTAAAGCTCCCCGCAGATTTTTCCATTTTCTTCATACACCACGGCCTCTCTGATCCACGGGCACAGCAGAAGTTTTTGTTCCAGCTCCTCAGGGCTGACATTCTCCCCGTTGCCCAGAATGATCAGGTTCTTTTTTCTCCCGCTTATAAAGAGGAAGCCCTCCTCATCCACCCGTCCCACATCTCCTGTAGCCAGCCATCCATCCGTGAGGGACAGGCCTGAATCATCCTGCGCATTGAGATAACCGGGGGTTACATTCCTTCCTTTAATGAGAATCTCCCCCTCCTCAATTTTCACCTGATTCCAGGGAGCTACACGCCCCACAGAGCCCTCCTTCCAGCTTTCCGGA
>UMIN01038202.1_pt1 | contig 20044 bp, 6 predicted proteins | sample 1965811 | NCBI WGS metagenome assembly UMIN01 (sample SAMEA4836123, study PRJEB28245) | human gut metagenome | biome: gut microbiome; material: fecal sample | place: Denmark | collected 2008
CTTTCCAACCTCGTAGTGGAATATAATACTTGAACATAGCATTAACCTTCTGATAAGCATCTTTTGTCATTAAGCCACACTCATAAGACTTTTTGAGACTTTCTTTTGTTGCAGCATTAATCTTTTCCCAAAGAACAGCAGTATCATTACCTTCTTCAAAAGCAGAAACTAACTTCTCAGCCTCAGTAGTGAAATTCTCTTTTTCACCGGTAAGTGAAGACAAGCCGGAGAAGTCTTTTCCACGAGCTTCAATATACGCATCTTCAGCCGCTTCCTCCATCTCTGAGTTTAAGTTATCTCGTTCTTCATCAAAAGTTAACCCATCAATACCACCATCGGCCAGAAGTTTTTCTAAATCATTTAGTTTTTCAAGAAATGGCTCCTTTGCTTCCTCCGCAGCACGTTTAGCAAATTCTTCATTTCTTTCAAGACCATGTTTAGCTTTCAAATAATCCAGTATATCGCCATACTCTACCCCGGTCTTTATTAGTTTGTTCACTTCTGACATTATCGGATCGAAGAAATTCATTTTATAAAATTCCTGTTCAAATGAATTCTTACTACTTAATTGGTTTTCGGCCATATAAGCATTTTCATAATCTGCAATAGGTTTATCTGTTTCCTTTTCAAGTGCTTCTTGCAGAGTTTTCAACCCCAGCATACTATCCTGATACGCTTCTTGATACTTATACATCCTGTCTAAAGTACGGGCCTCATACAAATGTTTAGCTACATCTTTCTCAGCTGTTGCATTATCGCTCCTGTATTTTTTCCGCACCGGCGTCTCTCGGTAATTACCAACTTTCAATTTATATCGCATGGACATATCCTTAGCGAAAGAATCTGCCGAGCGTCCTTCGGTCTTCAATTGATAGGTTCTCCAAAGCATATATCGTAAATCTCCATCATTCAATCTGAAACCAAGTTTGATTTTAGCTCGATGAAACATATCTGTGAACAAAGACTTAATTGTTCGCAAGAAACCTTTTTCACGTTCAAAACCTTTTTCGGCCAATTCAGCAAGATATTCCTCTGTGGCTAAATGAAAATCGTACTCACGCTTAATTCCAAGTTCAATGATCTTTCTTCTCGTAGCCGGAACAGTATTTTCAAAAACCTTATCAATGAAACCATCATACTGTTCCCCAAACACTTCATTTAATCCACGGTGCCCAATAACCTCATGTAAAACTGTAGCCTGTACGTCCTCAACATTTGTTGCATTGGGAAGATAAACGGATATTTCCCCTGTTTCCAAATCAGACCAACCCTTTACCATTTTTTCATTTGAACGGACATCACTTGGTAAATCGTCAAACCTCCGAACGATGTTTACCGGGGAATGAAGTGCATTAGATAATGCATTGATTGCTGAAACTATTTTGTTCTCTTTTCCTTTGCGAATCAAATTTGATACACGGTTTGAAATACGATATCTCATCTTATCTATTAATGAAATCGATTCTTCATCAAAAATCACGTAATTCTTATCTCCGCGTTTTGCATTGCCAAAATTCCGACCAGCATCATATATAATCCCATCAAAACCTGTATCCTTAATAAGCATGGATGCTTCCTTATATATATCATTCTGCGGTATCAAATTACTATTAGCAATCTTTTGGGCAACAGATATGGCTGAATCATATAGAACACCTCCAAAAATACTATTTGTATCCATCATATCAGTCCGTTCCTCCTCAGCAATGTCTTTTCCATATTTGTCAGTAACAATATTTAGAAATCGATCTACGACATTGGGTTCTAATACTCTATCCCAGTCTAATAGTTTGATATTGTCGGGTAAGGATACTTCATAGAGATTTTTATTACTTTTTGTTATTTCAGTCTTGGTGCGAGTATTAGTAGCTAATTCCAAGTCCTCTTTTGCATCCTTCCATTCTTTACTATCTTTACCAAAGATACGTGCAGCATCCCTTAAGAACCTTTCATGTTCTTCAATGACCATAGTTCTCGCCTTGTCATAATCTATATCAGCATCAAGAGCATAATCATAGGTTTCTACTTCCTTCATACTTTTCTCTGCATTAAGAAAAGCAGAATCTTCAGCATACCATTTAGCTATATCTTTTGAAGAAGTAAAATATAATCCCCAGCCAAAGGCTTGTGTGCCTTGACCTGTTCCAACTTTATTTATATCAAATTTTTCAAATTGTACACCACCACCATGATATACTATTCTATAGCGTTTATTACTGTCATTATCTGATTTTGCTTTTTCTTCCAATTGTTTTTTCAAGCCCTCAACTTCCTTTTCAGCAGCTTTTAATTCATCTTCGCGTCCCCACGGAGTATTCATTGCTTCCGTTAGTCCTTGGACCCTCTTTTCATAGGAAGCTATCTTCTCATCAATATCAGACAAGTTTTTCTCCACGGCCTTCAACTGGTGCTCAATACTTGACATCAAACCTTTACCACCATTGAATTGGCGTCCTTCGACAATATGTTCATTGCCAGCATACAGTTCATACACCATCCTACCCTCATTGAAATGGACAATGACTTCCGCCTTACTATTATTCAACATTATCTTCAGAGGCGCTGTCCCACGATTAAGGCTATATGCATCTTCATAAGAGGCAATAACCGGCTCTAATGCAGGTCCAAATTTCTCCGTGTAAGTTTCACCGTCAACTGTAACATTCTCAACGCCATCAGGAAAATACTCACTTATAGTCTTATAAGCACGTTCATATACTTTCTTCTGACCTTTATCATGGATAATTCGATTTCTGGTATACTCAATACTCTCAGCCATGCCACTCTTACTGTTTGCATCACTTCGTTTTAAATTACGTAGTTTCTTTAATAAATTCTCAGCAACAAATAGAAGTTGAGCCGTCTTATCACCAGACAATGTAGCTGCCATCTGGTTAAATGTCATTCCGCTGGGGTCCTCATCATCCTGTTCTTCCATAATACGGCCAGAAACATTACCTTTCATCATTTGATTAATGAAGTTCTGTTTTATTCTCAGGCGGTCATAAGCCGTAGCATCCAAAGTTCCCTGAACACCATAGGTCACTACATTTACAGGTTTGCCCCACAGAGCATAATTATTGCCTTGCCGAAGGATTCTACCATTCCTTTGCTCAAAGTCCATAGGACGTACCGGAGCATCAATATGATGCAAACCATATAGGCGATCCTGAACATTAACGCCTACCCCCATTTTCTCAGTACTGCCAAGTAATATACGAACATCACCAGAACGTACTTTCTCAAACAAACCTTTCCGACGTTCACCATCATAGTTATTAATGATAGCAATTTCGTTGGCAGGTATTCCCTGGACTATCAGTTTTTGTTTTATGTCCTCATAAAGATTGAAACGGGGAGTATTCGGATCATAGTCAAACAAATCCATTTTGGGCTGTTCCCCGGGAGACTGATAACTATCACAGAAAATAAGTTGTGCCCCTTTATCTGCATTACTTTCATTATAGAGTTTTACAACATTTGATACAACCTGATTAGTCTTACTATTGGGGTTATCCGCAAATGAAGGATTAAGCAATCGGAGATCAATCGCCGCTTGTTTTGCTTTAGTAAAGACAACAAGAGGAAGTGCGCTCATTCTTCTTTTCTCTTTGCCACTCATTTTGCTGAAGCTTTCCAACTCACTTATAAGAACCTGCATTACGTCTTCCAGGTCTTCGTTTTTATCAATGACAATATTAGTCATCGCCCCGCCCCGGAGTTTTGGAATACTACTACTTTCCTTAAACTCCTCCACATCTTCCGTCAAAACGACATCGGCATGACTACGGAAAGCTTTCACCAGTTCCGGTACATTTACATAGCTCTTAAAGCGGTCCGCAATTTTGAAGTTTCCAGTAGCCGTAAACTCAAGAGAAGGTTCCACCGTACCGAATGTTGTTGCAAATTCATCAAAAGTCTGAATGCTATAAGCTTCAAGAATGTCAGGAGCAACAAAATTCATCATAGTCCAGACTTCTGCCATCGTATTCGTTATAGGAGTACCGGTGGCCAGAATTACATTACGGCCGTTATTCTTCTCCTGAACCCATTTGGCCTTTAATAACAAGCTGTTTGCACGTTGGGATGCAGTGGTATCAATACCTTTAACATTGCTCATCTTACTGGCAAAACCTATTTTCTTATAATTATGAGCCTCATCGATGAACAATGCATCTATGCCCATTTGCTCAAAGGTAAGCACATCGTCAGTTCTCCGATCAAACTGGCGCTCCATTTTTGTTTTGATACGATTCTCAGCCTTGGCCTTATCTTTAACAGAACGTTTTTTAGGTTTCTCAACTCCCTCAAATTGGTCCTTAAGGCCAGCTACTTCCTTTTCTAATCTGCGCCTCAAAGATTCATTCTCAGTCGCTTCAATAACTCTCTCATACTCATCTATCTTCTGTTGAATGAGTTCTTTCTTTCGCCCTTCATCATCCGGTATAAATTGCATAAATGATTGAGGAATGATAATCGCATCAAAATCCCCCGTTGCAATCAGATTAAATAAACGTTTACGATTATCTGCACTTCGTTCGTCTTTCCCAGGAGCCAAGACATTAGCACCTGGATATAGTTTATAGAAGTCTTTTACAAAATCTTCCAATGTGGCATTTTGAACAACAATCATAGGTTTTCTGGCAATTCCCAAACGCCGCATTTCCATCGCCGTAGTAATCATTGTGAAGGTTTTGCCTGTACCTACTTGATGAGCATACAAAGTGCTTTCCCCCAAACTACGCTGTACAGCTTTCATCTGGTGAGCACGCAATGTTATTCCTGTGTTAGAATTTGGATAATGTTCAAAAGCTGGCAAGTCATATTCCTTCAGGCGGAAATTATTATACTTGTCATTGTAAATCCTCTCCAATTCTTTATGAAGCGGTTTCTGCCCGTCAATGTATTCAATGAATTTATCAGAGATTTCCATTACCTTCTCGGCAGCGGCTTGTGTCTCCGCCTCATTGACGACACGTATCTTTTGCTCCCCGTTTTTTATCTCATCATAAACTTTCGGTTTCCGTTGATTCAATGCAGCTTCAAACAAATCAATCGTTCCAAGCCGGTCAGTTTTATATATGCCGGCTTTTGCATAATCTGCTACACTAATAGATTTGCCTGTGACATATTCATTTAATACTGAAACAAAATTCAATCCAGTATCCGAAAGCCCTAAAACATCCTCCGCAAACTTATCAATGAACTCAGCAGGTATCCACGGTGTACCAAGACGATAACTTATATCACCAAAGCGTATCATTTCAGGTTGGACATTGATAAGTTCTTCCACATTCTTTTCAAAAGCCGGGTCACGTTCCGCCGCTGTTCTCGCCTCTTCCAGTTTTTCTTTAACATTACCGGAAAGATATGTACCCCTATCTACTAAGTCACCAGTCAAAGGGTCACGGTATGCCACTCCATCATGCAACATATCATCAATAACTTCTTCCTCACTCTTCGCTATTAGTTGAGAAATATATGGGATATCTATAGCACCACGATAGGAACGGCTGATGTTTACAGCATCCTGCAAGTTATCCGCTTTAGATGGTTCTTTCACAGGATAGCTAACGCGTTTATCCAAAATGCCTTTACCTTTGGTTATTTGGTAAACAGATGATTTACCTGTAGCAGATGGTACTTTCGTCACGTTTTCTAATGATAGAGGAAGGTAGCGTTCAAAGTCTTCTACGAAAACATTATCTAATGCTTTATTACGATTTAGTGTACCATATTTCTTTGCAAAAGCATCATACTGCTTATTTAGCTCTTTCCTTATAGGTTCAGGGTCTATATCTAAGCTCTGTTCCGCAGCAATTAGTTTCTTTAGTGTGGATTTAAGATCATTGTAACTCTGTACAGCATCTACCGTTTTCTGCAATTTACCGTTGTAGGTAAACGTTTCTTTTACGGGAACAGGTTCTAAAACCCCACTCATGGCAACATATACCTTTCCATCTTTAACGGTTAATGTTCCATCTTTCTGGGTGGTTTGTTCTTTATCCTTAACCACAGCACTATTCTCTACCTTTCCCAAAATATTTTCCGGTAACTTTCCGATAGCTTCACTAAGCGCTTGAGATAAGTCCAGACCAGACCGAGCCTTTAATGTCTGCGAAGCTCCACTATATAAGCCACCACTACCAGCATCAAATGCCGTCATCATTTCTCCCAGCATCATTTCAGGACGGGCAGCAAAATATTCATTAATCATTATGGGTTTCGTCCGCTTCTCGCCTTTTTCTTCATAAGTACCCTCTCCCACAGGAGTAGTGGAAATATAATTCACGCCATTAGCCACCTCACCTGCTTTTCTCTTACGGAATACTAGGATATCAGCCGTAACACTCGTACCTGCATTTTTTTGGAAAGCATCATTGGGCAAGCGTATAGCTCCAACCATATCAAAACCATTACCGGCAACAAATTCACGGAACCGGCTGTCAGCACCATCCATAGTTGCAGACGACGTAATAAATACTCCTAAACCATTTTCTTTCAGTTCAAGTAATCCCTTTGCTATAAAATAATTATGAAGATTGTATGCCCCACCAAGCTTTTTCCTAAGCGACTTATCCAAGAACTTATCATAAGGAGCATCTTTACCAAAAGGCACATTGGTAATAACAATATCCTTACTTTGTGGAGCAAACTCCGTCTCATAGCCCTGTACCTTTGTATTAGCATCTGGATATAATGCTTTACTTATCCTCCCAGATAAACTGTCAATCTCAAAACCGCTGATTTGAGAATTTTCGGCAATACCTTTAGGCATCAAACCAAGAATATGCCCCACTCCCATGGCCGGTTCGCTTATCATTCCACCGGTAAACCCTACGCGTGTAGCAATGTTCCAAAGATTTCGGATTATAGGTTCGGGAGTATAATGCGACGTAGTGGTTGATTGGACCGCACTTCTAAATTCTTCAGGAGAGAGTAATTCTTTTAGTTGCTTGTAGTAAGGGAGGTACTTCGCGTTCCAGTTGGCATCGGCAATCCAAGAACGTTCACTGGCTTTAAATTTATTTTCATCTAATGCGTTAGCCAATCCTCCCCAGCCTACATAACGGGCTAACTTTGCTTTTTGCTGTTCCGTAGCCGGCTTTCCGCTATTCTCCACTTCTCTAAGTGTACGGATGGCATCAATGTTTGCCTTTAATTTGGCAACATCACCGGCAGGAACATCAATGTGGTTCTCACCGAAATTATAGTTATTTCGATTTCGTTGAACTTTTACAGAAGAGACGACGCGGCCTGTTGACTCAGGTACTCTTCCGCTTCTGTCCGCGTCAGGCACATTATGTCCATGCACGCCTGTATCGTTTCTTCGCCGTTCAGTTCTGACAGCTTCTTCCCGTGTTTTTCCTCCCATGCTTCTATCCGTATCCGGATTTCGCTCTTCGGAGTTTCTTCGTTCGCCATGATCTTCTAAATTTTGATTAAACAAATCCTGCATCTCGGCAGGCTTATTACTTTCACTCTTTTGCGAAGATACCGTATTCTCAGATGATTTCCTATTATTTGACTTACTTTCTTTGGCAGGCAATGTAGCTTTATCTATGAATTCTACAGCCTTGTCAAATGAGTCAGTATCAAAGTCCTTCACTGCATGGTATTCATCCATGTCCTTCTGAAAATCTTCCATACCCGGGAACTGGCGTGCACCCTCATAGAAAGATTTCAAATATGGACGAACGGCATCGCCAACATCTTCAATCATTCTTTGAGCAAAATCTCCGAATTTCCTGGCACCAGCTTCAATATGATATGCCGCCATCTCCGCTCCGATGGAAAACAATTCAGGGTCAAAACCAATATTCATTTGTCCAAGCTTTCCACGAAGTTTATTCTTCAATTCTTCGTATCTATCCTTAGACACCAATTTATTGGAAACCCCATATTCCACCGTGTCGGCTTGTAATACGTCTTCTGACTGTATTTCTGCGATATTATCAGCATTTTCTTTTGCAATCTTGTATTCAGCAAAAGGTTTCGTCTTACGTTTTGAAGATTTCACCCACTCATTGAACACCTTTTTTGATACTTCTGTAGTCTTTCCTAAACCTTTCCAACCTGGAGAATAGTTCTTCATGTAAGCCCTCTTTGCTGCCAAAGCAGAATTGAAGCCATACATTACCTTGTGTTCATCAAAGGAACCGTCTTCATTCATCTGGTCAATGACATATACTTTGCCACCGGCCGGATTATCCGACAAGAATACGTCAATATGATCACCGTCCACTCCTTCCGTACCACGGATATAACCATAAGTGTTGTTCATGGTAACACTCCACGGTTGGCCATTAGTATCTACCCCCGAACGCTCACTACCTTTCGGGTTCTCAATAGTAATGTCGTACCCATCAATCTTAATATGCCCTTTCTTATAGTTACCGGCTGACTTCTGTGCCTCAGTTGGATTAGTATCTACTTCCTGTTCAGCATCAAATAGACGCTTAGACTCTGATATTCTATTGGTATAATCCAATATATCTTCCCCAGGTTCCAATTGGGGAGAAACAAATTGTGCTGGATTGTTTTCTTTCGGGGTAGGAATATTACGTTTGAAATCAGCGTCAATGACATAAACATCACCTTCTGCATCTTTCAATACATTACGTGGGCGCAGATCTGATATGGTAACGTCTCCATTTGAATATTCAGCTTCACCTGTTTTATTGAAGCCAAGAGCCTGCATATAGTTACCAATCTCTTCTGGAGTGGCAAACTCTGCATTATCTATATATTCTTGTTTATATATTGGATAAATGGCACCGCCATTACCGAAACCAGTAAAACCAACTAATTTTCATACTTTGTCTGCGGAAAAAGCTCATTATGAAGGTCAATGCGTTTGAATAATTCTGGAAGATTCTTACTGTTTACCAAGTTATTCATCTTGTAAACAGCATCGTTTTCTCGATCTAAATAAGTATCATTTTCATTTCCGCTAAGGAATGGTGTACCGAGGTTGGAAAGATTTTGTATAGGAGTCCACAAGCCGCTTTCTTTGGCCTGTGCCTCGATCATTTGATTTACTTCTTGCTGGTGGCCTCTGCCTCTTTCGCTTTCCGATGCATTTCTTGATGCCTCTTCAATTCTTCGTCGTAATTGATAGACCGGTTCTTCCTGTTCGCCAGATATTTCAAGCAACGTTCCGTGCTCTCCTTGTGGAATTGATTCAGATACTTCGTCATTTTCGTTAACTTTTTGATTGTCACCTTGCAAAGATACAGAATTGTCCTCAGAGTTCAAAGTATTGTTACCATTTTCCTGAATAGAAGAAGATGGTTCTACAACAGACAAATCACTGACTGTAGGTTGTTCTGTATTTAATAGCTTCCGCGTATCTATGTTTTCTAATTGTTCATTTGGGATAACTCCGTTATTTTGTTCTTCACCTTCGCTATTCTCTGTTGCAGCAACTTCCGATGTTCCGGGTTCTCCGTGCTGCTTAACTTCTTCTCCAGATAACGGAGATTGATTTTCTCGGCTATCCTCTGCCTGTCTTTCTGTTCCATTGTTATTTTCAATTTGTGAGTAAATGTCATCTAATTCATCAGCAGTAAAACCACCATGATACAGTTCCGGGTTATTCTCTTCCATAGACTGAATTATAGCTTCATCTGCAGCTTCTTCATCAAACTCATTACGGAACTGATCGTATTGTTGAATGTAATCATCTAAAGCCTCATAATAGCTATCGGTGCGCTGCGTATCAGAAGCATCCATATCAGCAGACAAAGCCTCCTCTATTTCATTCTTCTGTTTATCTGTCAATTTATCTATTTTTTGATCCGCCTCTTTCAGTTTGATGTACAACCGACCTGTGTTACTTTCCGGACCACCAACAGGAATACCCATTTCTTTGGTGGCTATCTCACTGAACTTGGAAGATAAAGAGCGCATTGTATCTGATACCTGACTGACATGGTTCGAAGGATTAGTAAGCATGAAATCAACTATATCCTGTTCTGTCACCTCTACCCCATTTTCACTTAATTCCTGAGCAATAGTATCTATTTCTTGACCGTCTTTTCTTAGCCAACCTTTCGCTAAAGCACCGGTTATCTGATTACGATCACCAAAGCGATTAAAAGAAGAAGTACTAACTTTTCTACCAAGCAACTCACGTTGCCATGGTTTCAATGTCTGTTCATGGCTGGCCAGGTCCTTAGCGGCAGAATAAGCACCAAGAACCTCATTGGCATCATCTGAGTTATCAGCAACCCAACTAATATAATCCTCATCAGTACGCACTTCTTCCGGTACCTGTGAAGTCTCCATACTCTCAGAAGTATCTGATTGTTCAGGAACGACGCTCTGGAAGAAAGTATTCAACTCGTCCAGCTCTTTCTTTTCAGATCGTATGAGATCACGTAATTCGACGCGTTCACCTCCGGTTGCTTTTGCCAGGCGAGCATTAATTTTTTCAAGTTCTTCATTCTTCGCAGCGACATCGCCTTTCAAATCCTCAATAGCCACTTCGGGAGAGTCAACAGCACTGGTATAGTCAAACTGTTGCTGTGGTGTCATACTTTTATAGTCAATGCTTCCGTCCTTCTTCTTGGGAAGGGTATCAAGAACCTTTTGTAATCTTTGTTCCGGTGTTTCTTCCTTGACTGATTCTCCCTCAACAGGAACAGACACTTGGTCCGTTTCTTCTTGAATAACTTCAGATTCCAATGGCGTCTCTTCCGTTTGCAGGGTTTCTTCCTGCAAGGGGGCCGGGACAATATCATCTTGCCACATTTCGGACTCTTTCAGACTATAATAATCATCAATACTAATTGGACGTTCATCTCCATTCTCGATATCTATTTCACCGGCATCATTAAGCTTTATGGCCATTACACTTAGACCTGGATCATCCATATTATCCCCCTCTATTAGATAGCGGCTACCATCCATCATAACAGTTTCTCCACGAACAGGTGCAGGAATATCAGGAGAACGGAGGCTTTCTTCTTCGTTAGCGATGAAATCCTGTTCAGCGTTAGCCTCAGCCTGAACAATCATATCATCAATAGGAACCTCGGACAGAACGCTATCAAAGTCCTCAGCCTGCGCCATCTTTCGTTCGCCGGTTTCATCGACATAATAAACTGTCTCGCTTGAATTGTCCCGATCCAGAAAGCCATCCTCACCAAGTGCCAGATTACCACCTACAAGATAAACTGGGTTATCGGCAAACTTATGCTTAACTTGGGTAACAAAGCCTGTCTCCGGATTACTAATCCTTTCAACATCGGTTATTGCCTGTTCGCGGGCCTGCATCTTTGCTTCTTCCTTTCTGCTGTTGGTATGATCGACGTACTGCGAGAATATCTCTTTTGCCGGAAGATAATCCGCCAAAGCCGAAACCTGTTGTTCATTCAAGTTATTGGCCGATGCAAACTGCCCAAGGTCTGATACCGCATCCAACTGAGAAACAACTTCCTCAGGCAAAAGACTATTTACTTTTCTTTCAGCTCGTTTAAAATTGCGGTAAATATCAATCTTATTTGCTTCAATATCTTCGGGAGTAACGCCAGCAGACACATCTTCATTCTGCACATCTTCAAGTACCTTTTCCTCCTGCATACCCTGTACAGCAAAGACACGCTCTTTCTTTTCTTCCTGAGTTAGTTTTTCATCTGCGAGCGTCCTTTTGATAAATGCTTTAGTCGTTTCTTTGTCACCGGCATTTATTACTTGCTGCAATTCATCAAATAAAGCTTGGTCTTCCTCATTCAGCCCTTCTTTAAACCTGTGTAAGTTCCTCTGAGTAGTATATTTCTCACGTGCCATTCCCCCAAGTCCTAGCAGACCAAAGGCAGCAGACGTCGGCGCAAGTCCCAGAAATGTATCAATGTTGTTGTCTAAATCTGTAGCCTGTTCAACGGTCATCTCTCCCAGTGGAATGTTGGCAAAGTTGTTGTATACCTCTTCGGCATATTCTCCTAACAGTCCATGAAACTGTGTACGTTCAGCAACGTTTTTGATAGTAGGATTATTCTTTATCTTGCTGATGAACTGCACAATCTCGCTATTGGAAAGCTTAGAAAAGTCAGGAATAAACTTGCTCAATGCTTCTTTCGCCAACTTGCCACCACCAGCGAACGCATTAAAGACCATTTCCGACTGATTTTCGAGGAAATTAGAGACAGCTGATTTACCCAAGGCCTCGCCCACCTCCATGCCATTCTCACGGCCTGCATACTTAATCTCACCATCTTCTACTGTCGCTTGAACATCACCAATCATCCGTTCGTTGGTTCCAGAAACTACGCGACCTATACTTGAAGTAGCTGTCATCCCGGCAGCGGCTGCGGCATCACCGACCAATCGGCCCGCAACCTTTGCCGCATTACTTGTTGCTACACGGCCAAAGCGTTTCAAACCATGTTTCAGCAAACCTTTTGCTAATGCATTGCCGGAAGAAGAAACTGGATTTACAGCAAATTCCAGCATGAAAGGAATACTTTGAGCCGTCGTACTACCAGCTTTATAACCTCTACTCATATCAGAAGAGAAGTAAGCCTGTGTAGCCATGTTTACAGCCGCAGCATCAAGCAACTTCGATTCTTCCGGAGAGAGCTCTTCCCCACTCTCTTCTTTCTCAATCGCCTTTCTGAGCAAACCGGAATATGCCGTATCTGTAAGTCCCATGGTCCAGTTGTCTGTATCCATAAACTTATCTTTGAAACCTCTACCGAGTGAAGAGAAAAAGCCCGTATCGCCTTTCTTTGCCTCTTCTACAAGCTTGTTAGCATCATCAAGTAAGTTCTTTGCAGCATGCAGCGATGTATAACGATCCTGCGTCTCTTTGGTATCACCATTACCAAACCTTTGTGCGGAACCAACGGCAGAAGAAGGTATGAAAGCGGAACCGGCAGGCATAGGTACCGGCTCTCTCTCTTTGTTCAATTCACTATCAATCTCACCCAACTGACCACTGATATAATTCGAGAAGAAATCTTTTTCATCATTCTTCCTTTTCTCTATTGCGGCACTGTATTGTTTCGATTGTTCTTCCGGAGTCATCTGTTGATAATCTGCATAGGGCACACCAAATATCATTGTTTCCTCACCTTTACCCTCAACGTATGGAGATTTCGGACGTGGTTGTGGCTGTTGCAATTGTTGTTGTCCTGGATGAGGAACAGTAACAGCTGGTATCTGACTATTACTCATTGCTTTGTCAAAAGCATCATAATCACCAATATCCACACCTTTACTTTTTGCAGTATTATACAACCAGTCTTTATTTGCATCTACATTTTTATCAAATTCCTCATAGGCGCCCATTTGAACGCCTTTGTTCGTAAGTACATCATAAAGCCACTTACGATTTTCATTCATGTTTACTTCAGCCATGGTGCTTTATTATTGGATGATTGATTGTTACTAATCCACGGAGCAACTTCTTTCTTATCTGTTGCCCCTCCTAACTTAAACCCTCTACTTTTCAGTTCCTCGGCTGGTATCATACCGTTCTGCAATGCGTAGGCAGCAGCAGCTTGCCAGTCTGTCTTAGTTTTAGTGATATTTTCCTTATCGTCTCTCTCATAAGTAACGAACGGAGCCAAGTCGTCTTCTCCCATTCCAGATCCGAGCACAATTTGTTGGGCTTCATTTGGAGTAAGTCTTGTATTACGAGTATAGACATTACCATCACCTCCAATAACACTATCCACAATCTTGGAATTATTGCTATTTTCTTTTGTTTCAATCTCGTTTAATCTATACTTATGGTTGAGTGCAGCAAGTTCTTTCGCATCCTTAGCCTTTATTGCTTGCTGCTGTAAGGCCTGTTTCCCTTTAGCGTCCAACATTCCTATTTGGAACGCTTGGTCTATCTGTTTTAAAGTTAAATCACGGTTATATTTCAACTCTGTAGCCACTTTTGCCGCCTCTTGCTGACGTTTATACATATCGTCTGCACGTCTACCCTCATAGTCCTTAAAAATAGCAGAGAGAGACTTATTTTGATAATCAGCGTCATTTGCACGCTTAGCATCCCGAAGACGTTGTAACCGCTCATTATATTTAGGTACTTGGGAGTTAATCGGGGCAAACTGACGGGCCCCCTTTGAAGAGGCGAACATTTGGCCGCCCAAATTTGCAATGTCCCCCAACAAAGAAAGAGCACGTTCACGTCGAGTTACCTTCTCTTCTTTTTCAAGATCCGGCTTCTGGTAGAAGTCCTTGAAAAAGCCATAAAGACCTTTCTGACCAATCGCATCAGCATAATTGGGCTGTTTTGGGGTAGCAGGTCTTATTTCAGAAACTTTATGTCCTTCAGGTACTACCGGAGCTACAACTTCATCCATCGAAGCCGGAGCCGGTTTATTAAGATATTCCAGTAATGTCATATGTTTACCCTTTCTTATCCAATAAGCTCAGAGCTGAGCTAATTAACGATCCACTGTTACCCAATAACTGCGTACCACCCGCTTCGTTTGCCTGTAGTTGAGCCATCTGTTGCTGCATTAATGCATTCTCGTTGGCCTGATTCTGAGCATCGACCTGCCTCTTTATCGCATCACCACGAGTAGCAAGATTTCCAACGACTTCTCCCATCATCTTCTGATCATTTTCCTGTTGAGCAAGCACAGCCTCCGGAGTGCCACCTGTAACAGCAGCAGTTGCTTGTGCTTCTTGATTTCTACGACGCAATGTATCTTCCACTCTCTTTATAGCAGACTGAGCCTCTTTACTATCTAAGTAGTTCTGGTAGTAGTTACGGTTATACCAAGCCTCATTCTTATTACGCTGTTGATTAAGCATCTGCTGTTGGGCATTGGCCGCTTTTGCCGCCTTGCTTGCTCCCATTACTCCGCCAATCAAACTGGCACCTATTCCAATTGCAGTTCCTATCATAATAGCTATTTTTTTAAGAGCAAAAAAAAGGATTTATCGCCATATCATAGTTGTGCTTTTACAACAATAATATGCTGTATTACAATTATATTTGTGATTTAATTAAATTATCACTTAAACAATTACAATCCACATGAAGAAACTCATAAAGAGAAAGAAGAACTCATACACTGAAGAAGAAAAGATACAGGCTGTAAGACTATTGAAGGAAAACAACTTCAATCATTACCTCACAGCCGCTCAAACTGGTGTGTCTATCTCATCTCTACATAACTGGTCTGCCCGATACATGAACGACATTGATAACACCAATAAGGTACAGATAATAGCCGAAAGTGTAGAGTTGAATCTGGCAAGGGTAAAAACCAACTTTATCAATAAACACTATGCCAAAATGAATGAACTTGCCGAGGAAGCTGTAAAAAAAGCGATAGACCTTGTAAAAGATGAAACAGACCTTAATAAGGTTAACAACACAATAAAGGTAATCTCTGATTTCTTTGGTAAAATGTCTAATGATGGAGAAGAAGGGGAAAAGAAAGGCGACAGTTATAGCTTAATACAGCAAACAATTATTGCTTGCAATAATATGAATGAGAGCAAGTAGTAATGAATTTTCATTAACCTCAAACACATGTTATCTATATAGCCTCAAAAAGCAGCCATTATGTATATAAATTTATACGGTCCTCATAACTACAATAAGAAAATATTTATATTCATTGTTATTTTTCATCTATAATGTTTATATTTGTATAGTGTTTTTAAATTAATATTTTTATGATTGATAAGATTTATATAGATGGAACCGTAGCTGTAGAACATGGTATATTTTACACCAAAAATTTATTGGCAGGATGTAATGAAAGTTACAAAGAAAACGCTACAGTGATATCCCCACCTGATGAGGTATTTAAAATAACGGAAAATTATGGTTCTATTTTTACAGAGTATTATATAAAAGGAGACGTAGCATGTTATGGTATTGATGACGGGAATGCCTACGCTTTCTCTCGAGAACATGAATATACACATAATAGCTACAAAAACAACATAAGATTGATCAAACGTTTAATCGATGAAGCAAATATTCCTGAAGATTTAAAAAATATATTTTTCCAGCAACAATTTATCAGTGTTTTTGGTGCCTTAGAATACTTTCTTTTTGACACATTCATGGGGCAAGTCTGTAATAATTACGATATCTACCAGAAAGTATTATCAAGCCAGTTACATTGTTTAGAACACTGCAATAGTGAAATAAAGAATAAATTGAGAGGAGAACATAATTTAGAACAAGAATTATTATTTATAGAGCAAACCAAAAATATTGTATATCACAATACTAAAAGTGTTTCACTTTTATTTTCAACAGCTTTTGATATATCTGTGGACCTAAATATATTAGACAATGAAATAAAGACAAGAAATGATATAGTACATAGATTTGGACATACAAAAAAAGGAGAAGAAATATGTTTTATTAAAGACAATGTTTTATTCCTCATAGCCAAAGTCAATAACATAGTCGAGAAAATAGCAAAAGAAATGAAAGCCACTTTAGTAAAGGGATGACGGAATAAGTATCCCCTTACTATTTCTTTGGTTTCGCATGAAATTACTCTCATCTTATCCAAGTGCCTTAAAAACCTTTCCCTTTCATTCTTTCATAAATAGCTACTTGGTCCTTATCCACATTCTCCACCCGGAACTGTACCATACATCTATTCGGAATATCATCAGGGAGTTGCCCAACTAATGAAGCGATAACTTCTTCTTTATTATTAAACCCAATATCACAAAGTGAGGCTATCTTTCTTCCACGGAAGAAAGCTTCTCCTCTAACCTGATATTTAGGAGAAATTCTCAGTTCCATGCCATCACTCTCTTCTTTCCTCTTTTCTTCTGGTGCACAGAAAAAGAGAAAATCAATTACTTTCTGATTTAGAACAGAAACAGAAGTATAATCAGGTTTGATATATCCTTGTGTCACCTTGTGAGCAGACGAATGATTCATTGCAAAGCCTACTTCTTCAAGAGTTGCACCACAGTTATTTTGTGCTACAGTCCCCCACGTATGCCGGAAAGTATAACAGCAATATTGTTCCCCCTTTTGCATCCCCAGACTTTTTTCACATAGAATTCTTATACCGATATTCACATTAGCGTTAAAACTGTCTTCACCACTATATCTCTCCGCAAACATGAATAAATAGGGACTATCCTGCCTAGCCTTGTACTTATCAAAAAGCGGCATCAATATATCAGGAAGTTTAATTTCAAGATAAGCATGATCGCGACGGAACTTCATTGTCTTGCGCCTATTATAGTGTATAATGCCATCTCTCAGATCTGCCTTTTTTAAATGGTACAGATCAACCGTATTAATTCCTGCAAGGCACATTATCATCATTGCCACATCTCTACCAAGTTCTGGGACCGACAACTTATAGTTGCTTTCCGGTATTGCGGCAGAAAAGAACTCTCTGACCTTTTCAGGATCAATCGCACGCTTTTCAGGCACATCAGCAGCAGGTATTTTCACCTTTAGCCATGGATTTGTTTTTATCCTTATAAGCCCACGGTCATAATCGTTATACTCAAGTATGGCAGCTTTGAATATTTGCCGAATACAGATTGGGTACATCTCTTTAGCTCTTGCACTTGACAGTAGAGATTGTATCCATCCATCAACAAAGTTAGTTGTGAACCGAGAGAACATTAGCTTGTTTGTTCCGGCATAACGCTCTAAATGTTGATAAGCTAATTCATAATTCCGAGCATTCCGTTCCTGCCCATTCTTCGCCATCTCAAATTTATATTTGCGAGCATAATCAGAGAAGCAAATATCTTCATCTATCTGCTGGAGAAAGTCTACTACATCATTAATAGTCCACTTCTCCGTATCAACCTTGTTAAGCCGATCAATAAATTCCGTTATCTTATCAATACAGTACTTCAGGACAAAAGTATCTTTCACATCACCGGCAGCACTCAATCCCTTGGAGTCTATCAATTTGTCGGTTTTAATATAGGCAGACTTCCGGTTATGAGTCACACGAATATATACCGGATAGAAGCCATCTTTTCTCTGTTTCTGAACACAAGTTTTAAAAGTTGCCATAATTATATTGATTTACAGTTTAATACATACTCTAAACATGTTCTAAACTCATGCACAAAAATACGAAACAGTTTCTAAACACTTCCAACTATTAGGCATATTTTTCGTGCATTTCGTCAATAAAACAAAATAGGCTACACAACCCTCACAAAAGGGTTATATAGCCTATTATCAATTACTTACGGGTTATTATTCCGTTATTTCAAGTCTTCAATAGCCGCCTGAGCCGCAGCAAGGCGTGCAATCGGCACTCTGAATGGGGAACAACTGACATAATTTAACCCTACCTTATGGCAGAATTTTACAGATGAGGGTTCACCACCATGTTCACCGCAAATACCGCATTTCAAGTCCGGACGGATAGCACGGCCTTTTTCTGTAGCCATACGTACCAACTGACCTACACCATTCTGGTCAAGCACCTGGAACGGATCTACTTTCAGAATCTTCTTTTCCAGATAAACCGGAAGGAACGAAGCGATATCGTCACGTGAATAGCCGAATGTCATCTGTGTCAGGTCATTGGTACCGAATGAGAAGAACTCGGCAGAAGAAGCAATACGGTCAGCCGTCAATGCCGCACGAGGAATTTCGATCATTGTACCTACCTTGAAGTCAATACTGTCACCTAATTCTCCGAAGAGGGCAGCGGCTTCTTCACGGATTACCTTTTCCTGTTCTTTGAATTCATACAAAATACCGGTCAGCGGAACCATGATTTCCGGATGGGTTTCCACGCCTTCCTTCTTCAGTTCCAAAGCTGCACCCAAGATGGCGCGTGTCTGCATCTGAGTGATTTCAGGATATGTATTACCTAAACGACATCCACGATGTCCCAGCATCGGATTATGTTCACAAAGCGATTCTACACGTTGTTGGATATATTGCAGGCTAACACCCATGGCATCTGCCATTTCCTGCTGTCCTTTCAAATCGTGGGGAACAAACTCATGCAAAGGAGGATCAAGCAGACGTACAGTCACCGGACAACCTTCCATAGCCTTGAAAATACCCTTGAAGTCAGCTTGCTGATAAGGTAAAATCTTGGCTAAAGCCTTACGGCGTCCTTCTGCATTTTCTGCAAGGATCATCTCACGCATTGCTTTAATCTTCTCACCTTCAAAGAACATGTGCTCCGTACGGCACAGGCCGATACCTACCGCACCGAAATTACGTGCAACCTCAGCATCGTGAGGAGTATCGGCATTCGTACGTACCTGAAGTTTCGTATATTTATCAGCCAGTTCCATCAATTCTGCAAAATCTCCGGAAAGCTCGGCAGCTTTTGTTTCCACCTGACCTTTATAAACCACGCCTGTACTACCATTCAAAGAAATATAATCACCCTCTTTCAGCAGAACACCGTCTATTTCCACAGTACGGGCTTTATAATCAATATTCAATGCACCGGCACCTGACACACAGCATTTACCCATACCACGGGCAACTACCGCCGCATGAGAAGTCATACCACCGCGGGCAGTAAGAATACCTTCTGCAACTGCCATACCGGCCAAGTCTTCGGGAGAAGTTTCGATACGCACCATCACAATACGCTTACCGGCAGCGTGCCATTCGGCAGCATCGTCCGCAAAGAATACAATCTGCCCTGTAGCAGCACCCGGAGATGCGGGAAGACCGCGTGTCAGAACTTTCGCTTGCTTCAAAGCCGACTTATCAAATACCGGGTGAAGCAATTCATCCAGTTTATTGGGTTCACAACGCATCAATGCAGTCTTTTCATCAATTATGCCCTGATGGAACAAGTCCATTGCAATCTTCACCATGGCAGCACCGGTACGTTTACCGTTACGGGTCTGGAGGAACCAAAGCTTACCTTCCTGAACGGTAAACTCCATATCCTGCATATCTTTATAATGATTCTCCAACTTAGTTTGCAGCATATCCAGTTCTTTATAGATTTCCGGCATAGCCTCTTCCATTGACGGATATTTAGCTGCTCGCTCTTCTTCGCTGACACCGGCCAGCTCTGCCCAACGTTGCGAACCGATCTTTGTAATCTGTTGCGGCGTACGAATACCTGCCACAACG
>UMIN01005449.1_pt1 | contig 20014 bp, 18 predicted proteins | sample 1965811 | NCBI WGS metagenome assembly UMIN01 (sample SAMEA4836123, study PRJEB28245) | human gut metagenome | biome: gut microbiome; material: fecal sample | place: Denmark | collected 2008
CCGAAATGCCGCTTTCGAGGTTCAGGCTGGCGTTGATCGCTCGGAACAGTCCTGTTCATCACCTCCTGGGGCTGTCCATCTTCGCGGCGCGCCTGATTCGCTCGTACATGGGTTATGTACCGGAAATGCCGTCTATTCAGTTGTCAAGCTGCATGAGGGAGATAGACCCTCTCACTTACTTCCCCGTTGGGAGAGCAGTTTAGCAACCGATTTTAGAAAAATTCTTCAAAAATTTTTCTCAGCTTCAACAGTAGAACCCGTTTTCTCTTATTGACCGCCTGATGCGAAATGTGCAATATATTCCCGACTTCCTGTTCTGTCTTTTCTTGATAGAAAAGCAGGAAAATCAGTTCTTGTTCGTCTTCGTTTAATTGAGCCAAACAAAAGCGTATCTGTTCCGCTTCCAGATGTTCCAATGCAAGCTGTTCTACGTTTTTTCCGGGCGCAGCAAACTGCCTGTCCTTTTCCAACAGACGCTCATAGGAATCCTCTCTGCTGGGCAGGAAAGATGCAGTGTCTTTCTGGAACTTTTCCGTTTTCAGATCGTAGGAAAAGTATTCTTCTTTTCGCTCGTAGTGCTGATACACGCGGTAAATCTGTTCGCTTACCGGTACAGCCTGTCCATCTATATAAAGATAATAATTCGCTCTTTCTTCACGATTTTTGCTCACAGCCGTTACCTCCAAGAGTTTGAAAAGTGGATCGTTTTCGAACTCTCGGAAGGCGGCGAACGGCAGCGTGGGAATAAGGGAAAAATAATACGGACACAGGCACAGGAATATCCCATGTCGGTGTCCGTTCTGTTTTGTCGCTTTCTAATTGCTACTAATAGTTCCCATAAAGGCCATAAAAGACTGGCAGGGAAGAAGCGGGAATTTTGGGGTTCTGGCGTAGTTTTACAACCAGGTTTTCTTCGTTAAGAGGACCTGCCAGAAGCGGACAGGTCATTATTTTCCCACATAATCATCTCCTCCTAAGCAAAAAAACAACGCATAGTAGCTATAAAAAAGCCACTCTTCAATCATTTCGCATAATACTTTTACCCCGTAAAATATAATTATGTGAGGTGACGGAGAGTGAACAAAAAAATGCGACATATAGATTTTTCGTTTGGGGCATCCTTACGGAATGCCAGGGAAAAGCGAAACTACAGGAGAGAACAGATTGCGGAACGTGCAGAAATCAGTCCTCGTTTTTTGGCGGCCATAGAAAGCGGCCGGCGAAAGCCTAGCTTGGATGTCCTGATTCGTCTTGTCAATGCCATCGGCGCTTCGTTTGACGAAATCCTTGCGCCGCAGATGATCACAGACAGCGAAATCGTTGATCGGATTAGGCGCTTGGTCCCACAATGCAGTCAGCGAGATCAGGAGCTGTTGCTCGCCCTGATTGATAAAATGCTGGATACAAAAGAGAAGAAAGATAACAAATAATGCGGTCGGGTGTATTGCCCAGCCGCATTATCTGTCCGTTGCTATACGGGCAAACTGTTTTTCCTTTTGAGAGGAATAGTAATCCCTGAGTTTCTCAAAGGCTTCTATACTGATAGTATGTTCCATATGGCAAGCATCGGCCTCCGCTGTCTTAGGATTAACGCCTGCGGTTATTAACTGCTCCATGAAGAATTAATGGCACTCATAGATTTTTTCGGGCACCCCGCAGCCAATATCTGCTAGATGTAGGTATGCTCCTTTGCATACTGATACAAAACTACTTTAAAGAAAAACAATATTGACAGCATTCTTCCATAAACTCCGGATCATGTGTGATAACAATCACGGTTTTTCCGCGGCTGGCAGCGGCTTTCAATGCATCGGATATTCTCCTCATGTTTGCGCCATCCAATCCACTTGTAGGTTCATCCAACAAGAGTATCTCACGCTCCGAAAATATAGCGCAGGCAACGGCAAGTCTCTGTTTCTGTCCCCCTGACAGGGCTGCCGGATGTACATCCCGATACTCGTACAGATTCATGTTCTTTAACAACTGCCTTGCCCTTTCCATTCGCTCCTCTGACAACGGTTGATTCAAGAGCAGCTCTTCTGAAACACTTGCGGTAAAGAACTGTGTTGTCGTGTCATTGCCGCAGTAGTATACTTTTTTTCGCCTTCTAGACAGATGATTTTTACTCCCACAAACGATGATGTCACCGCCGCTCTTCTTAGAGAGACCTGCAAGCACTAAAGCCAGAGTGCTTTTTCCGGCGCCATTTCGCCCGGTGACAGCAGTGATAGAACCTTGGGGGAAAGCTCCTGAAAGATTTGTAAACACCTCTATTTCTCCGCATTTTTTACACAGGTCGTGCATAATCAGCGACCCACGCTCGAAAAGTTTCGGAAGTGGTAGCGGTTCGCGTGTTTGTACACGGTGCATCGTCCGAAGCCCCTTGTTGCGCCGTTCCATTTCCGGCATAGCTGTGAACTCCTTGGGAGTGTATTCGCGTACAATCCTCCCTTTTTCCATATATATAATCCGATCAGCAAGCTCAGAAAGCCATGAGAGACGGTGCTCTGCGATCACTAACGTGTAGCCCTGGGCTTTCAACTTAAAAAGCGTTCCCAATAGTTGCTCGATCCCCCTAAATCCAAATTCGCAGTTGGTTCATCACAAACGAATACTTTGGGGCGCATGGCATAGACGGAAGCGATTGCCACGCGCTGCTTTTCTCCGCTGGAAAGCACATCCAGAGGTCTTTTTCTTATTAAGGAAAGAGAAAAGGTTTCAATGGATTTATCCGTCCTCTCTTGAATTGCCTCCCGGGAGAAGCCGTGGTTTTCGCATCCAAAGGCCACCTCACCCACAAGTTCTGATGAAAAAAACTGGCTTTTAGGATTCTGGAATACACTTCCGACGATTGTTCCGATTTCCCAGGCTGTCATCCCTGTAATGTCTCTATCATCTATACAAATACTTCCGGAAATGGAGCCTTTGAAATAGGATGGAGCCAGACCGTTCATCAATCTGGTCAGAGTCGTTTTCCCGCAGCCGGACACTCCTGTGAGTACCACACATTCTCCCTGTGCTATGGATAGATTTACGTTCCAAATTTGCTGTTCGCTCCCCTCATATTGAAAGGATACGTTCTTAAATTCGATCAAATTTTCACACCTCCAACGCAAAGAACTGCTGCTGTAACGATTCCCCAAAGCGCAAGGAAACACCAGTCGCGCATATGCATCGTTGTTTCGTAGTAACTCTTTCGCACGCCAGGGCACTCAGCGCCTCTTGCCACAGCGGAAACGGCCAGTTGGTCGGCAATCTGCAAAATACGTAGCAGAAGTGGGACAAGGACATATTCAACACTTGCAAGTGGATGTACTGCAAATTGTCTTACAGATGTAAGGCCCCGGTTTTTCATCGAAAGGCCCACTGCTTTAAGCTCAGCCTTCATGGTGGGGAAAAATCGAAATATGACCATCAGTCCCAATATGACGCCAGTGGGCATGTGGATACTTGACAAGAACGACGACAGTTCTCCAGGAGGCGTCATAAACAAATCCCAAAACAGCATGAGCATTACCATACTGCTCCAGAAAAACAACACAAGGAATTCGGAAATAATGACCGTATGATATCCCCAGAACCGAATCGCGTACAAAAGCAATGACAACAGCAGATAAAAGGCTCCACAGGATGTCATTAATCGGTAGTTTCTCTGGAATCCAACATACACGAAGCAGAATATCACCAAAACGGTGGTAAACAGAATGTTTTTCACCAGAAAAATACCTAGCATGGCGCAGAGCAATGCAAAAAACTTGGTCGGGACAGCAAAGGAGTGCTCACCTCTCATAGAACACCCGCTTTCTTGAAGTGTTTCCCAATCAGCCGACTCCCAAGTATACTGCCTAAAAAGCCACAGATAACAGAGAAAGATACAATAAAGATCAGCCAGCCGGGGGAGGTGTAATATTGTATGTAACTGTCAATATAGCTTTGATCCATGCCGCTTGCGACGGCAAACGCGTAAAAAGTGTCCCAGAAAAACAAAAGCGGAAGAAGATTGCCTCCATTATAAAACAGGCTCACCATCGCCCATGCGAAGGTTAATCTCTTTGCGTTGCGACAGGATCCCCGCTTCCATAGTACCACCTCGCATAGTAGGCCTACCAAAACGAAATAAGTTGCCTGTCAGCAAAAAAAACACGCCCAGAATCGTCAGATACGTCAAAGAAACGAATCTTTTATTTACCCTGCTGACCATCAGCATGTACACCGGGGCAGAGAAAAACATTGATACCCCAGGAGATAAAACGCAGTTGAAAAATTGATTTACCATAGAGACAGTAATAACTACAAAATGAATGCCGATGAGAAGCACCGTCAATAATACTGTTGTAATCACATCCTTGACTGTCCATTTGTTGTTTGTTTTCATATGATTTTCCTTTCTTCATTATGAATGAGAGGACAAGGCGCGCCAGGAATGACGGTCACCCCGTTCCCTTTACGTTAATACTGGAATTCTTCCGTCAGTTTTGCTTTCTCCACCAAATTGTTATAGGTTGGAGAAGCTTTAAGCAGTTCAAGATGAGTACCGGACGCCTCCACTCTCCCGCAGTCAATCACCACGATTCTATCTGCATTTTCAACGGATTTGAGACGGTGGGAAATAATGATAACGGTCTTATCCAGAATGAGGCGGTTCAAACTGTCCTGGATCTTTTTTTCGTTTTCCACATCCAAAGAGGCTGCAATCTCATCCAGAATGATAATAGGTGAATCTTTCAAAAAGGCTCTGGCGATGGATAACCGTTGACGTTCTCCTCCAGAGAGTGTTGCTCCATTTTCTCCAATCATCGTTTTATACCCATCCGGAAGCCTCCGGATAAATTCTTCGCAGTTGGCCAATCGTGCTGCCTGAACGACTTCCTCATCTGTGGCCGTCTTTTTCCCAATACGGATATTTTCCAGAACAGATGCATTAAACAGCGTTACATCCTGGAACACGATGGCTATCTTTTCAAACAAGGATTTTGTAGAGATTTCTTTGATATCCAGCCCGCCGATTCGAATGCTTCCGCCGTCATAATCATAAAGTCTTGACATCAGACGCAAGATACTGGTTTTTCCACAACCGGATACCCCTACTAAGGCAGTCACCTCGTTTTGCTTCGCGGTGAAACTGATGTTCTTGAGCACTTCCGTATCCTTATCGTAAGAAAAAGACACCTGATCAAATTCAATATCATAACTTGAGATTGTCTGATCCTTGCCCTGCTGTATCTTTGTCTCCCGCACCTCCCGGATACGTTTGACCATGGAATCCAGATAATACAGCTCTGCCACATTCATGCTGACCGCTTCTACGCTTTCCCGCACCTTAATGGAGGCCAGTACATATCCTAAAAAGTACAGGATATTGATCTCTCCTGTATGCAGCATTTGGACGCCTATCAGGATCACAAGCACAAAGGCAAATTGCAGAATGACATTCGAGCACAACATAGGAATACCCGCTGAAATCTCTGCACGAAGATGGATTTTCTCACTTTCTTCCATCTTTTGATAAAGAGTCTGCCGGATCTTCTGAGTCAAGCCAAAGCTCTTGATTTCCTGCTGATTTTCAATGGCCTCCTGAAAGCTCTCAGAGTTGTCCCGGAGCTTTTGATAATGTTTGAATGACTCCCGAATCTGAAGGTTTTTCGACAATAAAAGAAGCCCGAATCCAAGCAGAATTGGCAGAATGATAGCAAGCCCCAATTTAACATTGCCAAGGAGCAGCAGAACCGAAAGCAACGGAAAAAAGAACAGGAATCCCACTGCCTTTGCCATAGCGTGGCTCATAGCATGCTCAATAGCTGCCACATCCGCCATGATGGTTTGCGCCAGATCCGAAAGGTCATGCCTGGAAAAGTAGGATAAGGGCAACTTGGTCAGAATATCTGCAATCTCCGTGCGAAGATTCGCGCTCTCCTGATAAGTGGTGTTATACAGCGCATCATATTCAATTCGGAGCAGAATCCACATCACAGCCAGAACCAGGATAGATCCCCACAAATACAGCCCTGTTTCCTTGACATTGTTCAACAGCAACTCATCCACCAAGAGAAGCAGCAGCATTGCAGGGAAAAAGTTGATCACATAGACGAAGAAGGAGGCCGCGCTGGCCTTTTGCAAATCTTTGGCCCCCTTGTCGGTCAGGGCAAAATGCGTTTTAAACAGTTCTCTCATCTTACAACCCTCCATTCATTTGCCTGTTCATAGAGCGTTTGATATTCTCTGTACTTGGTATCGGTCGCCATCAACGCTGCGTCCGTTCCTCGCTCTGCTATTTTCCCGTCCTCCAAAACCAGAATTTCATCCACATTTCGAATGCTGGACAGCCGGTGTGCAATCATAATGACAGTCTTTCCCTTCATTAAGTGAGCAAACGCCTTTTGCAGCTCATGCTCATTCTCCGGATCGATTGCCGCGCTGGCCTCGTCAAGGATCACGATTTTCGCATTCTTTAGCATTGCCCGTGCGATTGCAATCCGCTGCTTCTCACCGCCCGACAGGTATACTCCTTTGGAGCCAATCACCGTATTTTCCCGATCCTTAAACTTATCCAGAATGCTGTCGCAACCTGCCTGATGCAGCGCTTCCATGACCTCCGCTCTTTGAGCGTCTGGGTTCGCCAGACGGACATTCTCGTAAATACTGATGTGAAACAAACGGACATTCTGGAACACAAAGGCGATATTGCGGATTAAGGCGTCCTCTGTATAGGCTTCAATGGGCTCTCCCCCAATCTTGACCGCTCCTCCATCCACTTTGTAAAAACCAGAAATCAATTTGGCAATCGTGGACTTTCCTCCTCCAGAAGATCCCACCAGAGCATAGCTCCTGCCTTCTTTCAGAGTGAAGCTAACATCCTCCAGCACCATCTGGTCTGTATACCCAAAGCATACCCGTTCAAATTCAATGTCATAGTTTTTGAATGTGCTCTTGTTCCCAAATGTAAGCCGATCCTTTTGCATATCTGAAAACACCTGCTCCAGTTTTTCAACCGCCGAAGTTCCCATGAATGCATACATACCTACATACATCACTTTCATAAAGGCGGTAAACATTACTCCACCAAGGAATAACGTCATAATGAGTTCCACCGCCAACACGGCAGGGTCTTGCATCCGATTCAGCGTTAAGGCTGCCACTGAAACGAGTACGGCAATAAAGCCGAATAGAATCAGCTGGAATAACACATATGGTCTGCGGCAGCTCATGGAATAGTTCAAGGCATGCCGTGCATAATCCGCGATTGCCCGATGCAGCGTCTTGAAAGATGTAGCGTCTATGCCAAAAATCTTGAGCACCTGTATCCCGCGTATGTACTCCACGGTCTCGCTGCTCATTGTCTCCAGCGCCTTTTGGTAGACTTCCATAAACTTCTTTTCCCCGGTCATCAGGACAAGGAGCACGCCACTCAGTAGGAACAGAACCAATAGAACAATGCCTACCCGCAGACTGATCAAAAACCCCACCACAAGCGCCAAAAACGGTGTCAGAATTGCTCCAGCATTGTCAGGAATCAGATGGGCTACAATAGAATGCGTTTGGGCCGCGTTGTCATCAATGAGTTTACGTGTCTTTCCCGATGAGTTCAGATCAAAGTAGCGGAAGCTGGCATTGGTCAGGCCGTCAATCCCACGCTTGCGCAAGTTGGTCTCCAGCCGGAAGCCCAACATATGCGTCAAAAGCACGGCTGCAAAATACAAGAGCGAACCGCCAATCAACAGCCCCGCAACCAGAAACGCATTATATTGAGCATGCCCCATATCTCCGTCTACCACCAATCGTTTCAAAAACTCATAGAGGTAGTAATAAGCGCCTACATTGAGCAATGTGGACACCACCGTCAGGCCGATTGCAATATAGGCCAAAGGTCGCTGCTTGGGCACATAATAGAGCAGTTTTTTGTATACTGCAAACATAGACAAAACTCCTTTCATACCGTGTGATCAGATTTGATTAAAAGCAAGTTAGCACGAGCTAACCCTTGCGCGTTATTATATTTCTTCGCAACGTCCAAAGAGGAACTTATGTTTTTAAAATTATTTCTTGCACTTCAGGATAAATTCTTAATTCTCTTTCGCAACAGGTTTTCCCTCATCTTATTCCCATGATCAAACAGGGATTTCAAACAGACGAAATAAACACCATGCTAATCAATAAAAGAAATTCTAGACGCTGATTCATTGATTTCATCTATATTCTCATTGATAGTCTGAGTCGATGCAGGAACACATAACTGACTTTTCAATTCAGGTTTGTAATTTGCATTTTGATCAGGATGTATGCTCCAAGGTGTAATAGTTCCTGTGAGTGCCAAAAGTTTTTCTAAGCTTGTTTCAATTGAAAAGTTGTTGGATTGCATCCAAGCATCATCAAGTAAAGTTTGAATGTAACGATCCCCTCCATCAGAAATAATGCACACGACACAATCGTGCGGAGAAAGCTGTTTAGTGATTGTTAATGCGACCAAAGCGCAAGCTCCGCCGGACGGCCCCATCAAAACACCTTCATTTCTGGCAAAGCATCTTGCTGCTACAAAAGCCGCCTCATCAGTGACCTTATACACAGAATCGATATTCTCGACTGCAACATTGCACGGTGTCCATGCCAGTCCAATACCAGGAATCAGATATGAGTGTGACTCACCGCCAAAAATAGAGGACCCAACAGCATCAACACCGATCACTTTTACGTCCGGCCTATATGTTTTCGTGTATCGTGAAATCCCACCCAGTTGTCCGCCAGTGCTTACTGCGGCCACAATAGCTGCGACATTATCTGGGCAATCAGCAAAGATTTCACGTGCTGTTCCTTGGTAATGCGCAGTGCTGTTTAACAGGTTGAAGCACTGATCTGGACGAAATGCATCAGGGATTTCACTGGCCAATTTATTCGCAAGAGAAATCCTTGTTTTGTGATAACTGCCGGAATCATCTTGTTCTGTTACAACAATAACCTCTGCGCCAAAGCATTTCAGGAGAGCTAAGTTAGTCGCAGTGGTTTTAGGATCGACCAGAATAATAACTCGATACCCCTTAGCAGCTCCTATCATCGCCAAGGATATTCCGAAGTTTCCACTTGAGGATTCTATAATGGTTCCCCCGGGTTTTAATAATCCTCGTTTTTCAGCTTCTGTCACAATGAACAACGCCGGCCTGTCTTTTATGCTTCCTCCCGGATTACCACGCTCATATTTAAACAGAAGTCGTCCTTCCGTAGAAGCGGTAGTGTTTCTAAGTTCAATCAGCGGAGTATTTCCTATTGTTTCCAGCAAATGCATTCTATCACCACCTTATTTATTATTTGCTCTTTTAGGCTGTACATCGAAAACTACCCATTTATACCAGCCTGCTAAATTATGATACCTCTGCTATGTGTAGTTCGCTGCTCAACAGGCAGTGTGTAAACTCGTTTTCCGACTGAGCGGCTAACCTGTCTGTCGAAACCATATCTACAAAAACCCCATTGTTCATAATTGCAACTCTTTCACAGGAATGACGGATGACTCTTGCGTCATGGGAAATCATAATATATGCAAAGCCAATGGATTTTTGGAGATTTAACAGGAGATCCAAAATCTGCTTTTGCAGTATCATATCCAGTGCCGATACGGCTTCATCGCAAATTAGAAGCTCAGGCTCCACAATAAGGGCACGGGCGATAGCAATCCTTTGGCACTGCCCCGTGCTGAGTTGGGGAGGACGACGGTGCAGGGCATCTCCATCAATCCCTACACTCTTTAAATAAAATCGAGCTTTTTCTGTGCGTTCCTTCGTCGTTCCTATTTTCAGGTATTTCAAAGGTTCCTGCACAAGCTCCAGTGCAGAGCGACGAGGATTAAGGCTGGCTCTTGCGTCCTGAAAAACGATTTGTAATGATTTGCAAATGTGTTGTCTCTTCCTTCCTCGCAGCATGGAAATATCCTGGCCGTTATACATAATCTTTCCCTGATCAGGCAATTCCAGTCCGGTGACGCACCTTGCTAATGTCGATTTCCCACAACCGCTAAATCCCAATATTCCAATAGTTTCCCCTTTATGCACAAGCAAGTCTACTTGGTTTAAGACGTTTTTGCACTTATTTCCTTTTTGAAATGCTTTTTTGATGCACTCAATCTTCAACAGCGGCTCTTTGCATTTTGAGCATGGCAGCGAAAAAGCGGGTAAGTTTCGCGCCTCAATCAGTTGTTTTGTATAATGTTCCTTTGGGTGTAAAAGAACATCCTGTACTGCCCCTTGTTCCACAATTTTCCCTTCATTTAAAACAATTACGCGGTCACAGATTTCATGAACGACACCAATATCATGGGTAATTAAAACAATAGATAATCCCAGCTTTTTTTGTGTGTCCCGAAGTAACTGCAGCACTTCTTTTTGACTTACTGTATCTAGCGCAGAAGTAGGCTCATCGGCAATAAGAACTTCCGGCTCAAGGCTGAGTATCATCGCAATATAAACCCTCTGGCACATCCCGCCGCTTAGCTCAAAAGGATAAGCATTCAGTACCCGCTCAGGATCATCAAAGTTCAGTAACCGGAGCATATCATAACAAACTTTCTCCATAGCTTCTTTTGATGGAAATGGCTTGTTTCTTAGAGTCTCCTCAAAATGCACACGTATTGTTTTCACGGGATTAAGTGCAAGCTGTGCGTCCTGATAAATCATCCCAATACGCATTCCACGTATTGTTTTCCAATTGATATCATTGTCAGAAATATCCACATAATCACCGTTCCCGAAACGGACAGTACCACTATCAATTTTTGCCGATGGCGGCAATACGCCTATGAGCGATTTCCCACAAGTGGATTTCCCCGAACCACTTTCTCCGAGCAGAGCAAGAATCTTTCCTTTTTCCAATACAAAAGAAATTCCGTCCAGCACGGGAAGTCGTTTTTTGTTTTGCACATAGCTAACCTTGAGTTGCTCGACAGATAGTGCGGCTTTCAAATAATTATCCATAGCGACCTCCTAATTCAAAATATCAATATGTTCATACGGGTCCAGCATATCCCGCAAACCTTCTCCAATCAAATTAAGCGAAAGGACCGTAAGAACAATGAACAAAGCAGGACCCAATAAAATGTGCGGAGCCTGAAAGAAATGTGCCCGGGCGTCAGACAGCATGCTTCCCCATTCCGGGGTTGGCGGTAACGCTCCCATGCCTAAGAATGAAAGGGCCGAAACAGAGAGTATCAGTGTGCCCAATTCAAACGTGGCCAGTACCAATAGAGAACCAATCATCTTGGGGAGCAGCTCAAAAACTCCCATCCGCCACCCAGACGCTCCCAGCACACGAGCAGCCTGTATAGACGGGTCATTCTTTACCTGAAGAACGATGCTTCTTGCCAGTCTCGCAAACGGAACCCACCAGACTGCGACTACTGCAATAAGTAAATTGGCCAACCCAGTGCCCCACAGCGCGGCAAACACCATAGCAAACACCATGAAGGGAAACGCCATCAGGACATCTATAACCCGCATTATGATCGTATCCAAAAGGCCGCGACTTCTCATGCCGGTGATAATACCAAAGAACGTGCCTATAAACAACGCCATTACAAGGGCAAGAAAGCACGCAGTGAGGGTAGTCCTGCCGCCATACAGCGTTCGGCAGAAAATATCACGCCCATAGCGATCCGTTCCAAAGGGATGTGAAAAGCTAAATTCCTGCAATCGTTCCGCAATTGCTTCATCGGGCGCATAGCTGGTAAAAAGAGGGGCAGCGATAACAAGCAGGATAATAACCAGTAATAGTATTGAGCCAAGTAAAACAGTGCTTGGAATTTTTCTGTTTCCCATACAAAGTCACCTCCTATTGCTGTGCAGTAGGGCGGGAAATTCCGCCTCTGCGCACCATCGGGTTGCTAAGTATATAGGTGATTTCTACAGTCAGGTTGATCAAAATGACTGTAGCAACCGTCAACACAGTATATCCTTGAACAGCAGGGTAATCATGTACCAATATGCTGTTGATTGCGTAATTTCCAATTCCCGGCCAATTAAAAATAGCTTCAATCACAACGGAGCCGCCTATCATATGTGCAAAGGACAGGGCTACGGTTGTAATGGCAGGGAGCAGTGCGTTCTGAAACGCTCCCTGAAGAACCATCTTGGAGGTAAGTCCTCGTGAAAGTGCCGAGGAAACATATAACTGACCCAACTCAGTCAGCATTGCTGCACGAACCATGCGGATACATCTGGGCGCTCCAATTATCCCTAGTGTAATTGCAGGCAGCCACAATCTGCCCCACTCCATTTGGCTGCTAATTTCATACCAATGAAGCCGAACAGCAAATAAAAACAGAAACAACAACGACAACACGAAAGCAGGAAGCGAAGCAAGGATAACACAAAACAGACGGATTGCGCGATCCTGTAATTTGCCGGCATGGACTGCCGAATAGATACCAAACAGCACACCCAATATCGTTTCGATAAATAATGCCGCCAGAGCGAGAGTGAATGTTGCGGGCACTCTACTCCATAGTTCCTGAGTGATGGGTCTGCCGCTACGAATAGAAGTCCCCATGTCCAGGGTTATGATCTTTTTGAACCAGTTTGCATACTGAACAGGAATACTGTCATTTAATCCATGCGCTTCCCGTAAAGATTCTCTACGTTCTTCAAGCAGTTCCGTGTTTACGCCAATATCGCCCGGCCCCTCTCCAAGTACCAGGTTGATCGGGTCGCCCGGAGCAAGTCTAACTAATAAAAAAATAACAACTGAGGACAGGAGCAGAGCAAGAAGAGCACTGCCAATCCTTTTCAGAACCATATTTCTGATCATCATGTCACCTCACTTAAAAAATGGCAGCAGGAGTCCAGTTCCGTATCTCCTGCTGCCGTTTTCGATATTATTTAATCCTAAGATTGGCATTCACCACATTTTCAAACTGACGGAAATGCGGGACAAATCCCTCAAGTGAGGTGCTAACAGCAGTGATTTGCGGCCTTGGTGCAATATAGAGCGCAGGGGATTGCTCTGCTACGTAAAGAGAAATCTCCTCACCGATTTTTATGCGTTCTTCCGTGGTTGCCGCTTGCGCCAGACTCTCTAGCATTCCTGCCAATTTTTTATCCTGGAATCGTCCGTAATTGGCTGCGCCGTCGGCAGCGTATTGGGCGTCCAGAAGCGCCGACACATTTCCGAACGTCCCCCATGCTTCGACAGATGCATCCCAATCACCCGTTTCACGCGCTGTGGTGATTAACGAATAATCTCCGTGTTGCACAGAAACATTAACACCGATTTTCTTCCACTGCATCTGAATGGTTTCGCCGAGTGCCTGATCGTTTCGGAAAGTACGAAGCAGGATGGTAAGCTGCTGTCCATCTTTGTAGCGGAAGCCATCCTCGTCCAGAATCCAGCCAGCATCATCCAATAGCTGCGCGGACTTCTCCACGTTGCAGGAATCGTAATACGCATTTTTTACTTTTTCATATGTGGGATTGGAACCAAGCCATGTAGTAACCGGCTCGCTTAATCCTTCCATACCCAGAGCAATCAGCTCCTCACGATCTAAAGCCCAACCTAAAGCCTGACGCACACGATAATCATTCAGTGCCTCTTTTTCACAGTTGAGATAAATTGTCTGGGTCTGCGCACCCGGAACCAGTACAATCTTCGCCTCTTCACTGTTATCAAACTGACTATAAGCCGACTGAGGAATATCCATTACCACATGGTATCGTCCACTCAGTGCAGCGATGACACGGGCGTCCGCATCACCAATCTGTTCATGTACGACCCTCTGGATCTCAGGTTTTGTACCCCAATAGTTTTCATTCTTTTCAAAAACCATGCACTGTGCAGGCTTAAACTCTACAATTCGGTACATACCGGTATAGTCTGCTGTCTCGATGCTCTCATAAGTATATTTTTCTGCGGTATTATGAATGAGCAACTGTGGGGATGACAAATTCAAAGTAATATCCACATTAGGAGTTTCTGTCACGGCCTGTATGGTCTCGGAATCTACCGCAGTAAAATCAATCCCTTGTAAGAAGGGGTTGGCTTTTGGATCAAGCGCCTTTGATCGCATCAAGGAAGCGATTACGGCTTCTGCATCGGCCGGGTCGCCGCTCCAGAACGTGGCATTGGGATGCAGTTTGATCTCCCATGTATATTCATCAAGTTGTGAAACATCTTTGGCAAAATAGGGTTGAATCACACCGTTTGCATCCGCTTTGAATAGAATTTCTCCAGCGCCCATATTCAGCAGATAATCCGCCGCAGGATATACGGTAGGATCTACGCCAATGGCAATTTCATTTCCCGCAACTACCAGTTCAGATGCAGAAATAGTAGCATTACTTTCAGTTAGAGCATTGCTGCTCTCATCGGTCGGTTTTGCACCGCAGCCAGCAAGCATTGAAACTGCCAGCAAGCAGCAAATCATAAGGATCGATTTTTGTCTATTTTTCGTACCAGTCATTTTTTGCCTCCTCCGTATCTATTGTTTTTGTTTTTCTGTTTCATCTTTTGGGGTGCCGAAATTCTTATACAACATAAATCCAATCATTGCCGTTCCTACCAGAACGCCATACAAGTACCACGGCGCATTCTCTAGAGTGTATTTTTTTGCCATATCAAAGGACGCGCCGCCAATAATCGTTCCAAAACCTTTGCCAATCGCAAAAGCTGTAGAATTCACCCCTAAATACATTCCCAACGCTCGTGTATCTGCCATTGATACAGCGATATTCTGCTGGTTCGGCCTCGCCAGTATCATGCCCACTGCGTAGCAGGCCACAATTGCCATAAACGACTTTACATCGGCGGCGAACGGGGTAGCAATCAATGCCGCTGTGATGATTCCGGTTCCGATTACTACCGCTGCCCGAGACGAGAATCGTTTGGAAGCAAGTGCTACCAGAGGATACTGTAATACTGCCATGACAACGGCATACACCGTATACATAATACCCACACCATCAGCTGAGCCGTAAATTTCCTGGACTCTTAGGGGGTATGTAATATCAATCTGGGACGCTCCCAGCCAAAACACCATCATCAAAAGGACGAATATTTGATATGGTCTGTCTTTTGCAATTCTTTTGACAGCAGGCATAACCGCATACGACTTTGCCTGCCGCATAATCGGTGGCATGGCAACACGTGATAATACGAAATTAATCATAAAGCAACTCGCTGCGCCAAAGCAGACAACTTTAAAATCCAGTCGAAGCAGGGCTACTCCCAAAAGGGGGCCGATTGCGCTTGCTATCCCCGTAATTGTGTTATTCAGCGAATAATATTTAGGACGATTGTCATTTGTTGTGAGCATTGCAATCGCAGACTGATATGGCATTTCAAAAAGAACTCCGCCTAGGCCGATCAATATCATGGCAGCAATCAGCATCCCATAGGCACTTGAAAATGCCAGGGTCAGAAATCCAAGAACTCTTAGAAATACGCCCACGCTGATAAGTGTTTTGACCTGAAACCGATCTGCCAAGGCACCACCGATCATCGCAAGACCCTGCTGCGAAAACTGCCGTATTGCAAGCGCTACTGAGACGGCAGTCGCAGTAAGGCCAACGTTGTTGACATAATGCCCGATAACCAGCGGCATAATCATATCAAATCCAACCACCATGAAAAACGTAAAAAATAAAAGTATGAGCAAGCCGCGGCGTTGATTGATCTGCGTTTCCACGCTTCCTAACACCTCCTTACTGCCTTAGATTGCTTTTGCTATTACTTGAAGCCTCCGCCCACTTAGTTCATATCCAAATTGAAATGGACGGATATCAGTAAATGAACTGATATGAGGTTCCGGTTTATCGAACAACTCAACAACCTCAAAGCCATTTGCTGATAACAACCCTGCTATTTCCTGCGGGAAGAAAAGACGATGCTCCAAGTGCTCAATAATCGCCTCACGAGTTCCAATTTTCCAATTATAGTCACGTTTTAAAATCTGTTTTGCTAAATCAATGTAAAAGCGTGTTTTTACAATTGCTGGTTTACCATCGAATATCGCTTCCTCCAAAAGCTCGTCCGTCAACCATCTCTGTCCCTCCTTTGTTAAGAAAAAAGCTGCATTCCTCATATCAAGATACAAAATGCCGCCATCTTTAAGATGCTTTCGGAAATTCGTCAGAGTAGAACCAGCATCTTCGTTGGTGTAGTTATACAGGAAGGTGCTCCCAACGCAAACCAGAGCATCAAATGTCTGGTTTAGGTCAAACATTGCCTGTTGCCCAATATAAAAATTGGCGTTTGGATAGTGCTTTTGTGACCAGGCAACCATATCTTCCGAAGCATCTATGCCTACAGCATCGTATCCTTTTTCTCTTAGAAAAGCTACTTCTCTCCCCAAACCCGATCCAACATCCAATACCTTTTTTCCTGTTTCGTATTTTTGGAGTATCGCGTGTATAAAACGCGCCATTTCAAAAGACTTATCGTTTTCAAACACAGCATACAGTTCCGGATTGGAGTGCAGCAAGTTGTCGGTATTTGTTTTTAAACGAATCAATTCTAGTCACCTTATCCTTTGTAGCAAAAAACACGGGTCGCGTTTGCACTGAATTGCGAAAAAGGAAACGATTCCGCTAAGAGAGAGGTGATTCCGTTGCCCACAAACCTCGCAGCAACAGCACTGCCAGTTTGCGCATAAACAGTCAGCGGAATATTGCGCTCCAGTACCCGTTCTACGACTCGATCAAAGGTTCCGTTGCTTAGGGTCATTCCTGTACAGATTACCCCGTCTGCAGAATCCAATACTTTTTCCATATCCTTTTCTACGGGGTCGCCCCATTGTGTTCTTTCCATTTGCAAATCGCAGGGAAGGCAGGTTCCTCCGCGCTTTCGTATTGCAGCTATAAGCGGGTTTACAACCCCAATCAACGCAATCCTCATGCCCTGTTCTATGTTGGCAATATCAGCAATCAGGTTGTCACGAAAATCCGCTTTCTCGGCCGGGGTTCCCCCCGGTAGTTCCACAGCATCGCTGCATTGCCTTTCGTGAGGATATACTGTGCCAAGATAAGCGTCCATTGCTGCAATTCTAACCGGCAAACGCGGGTCAATCACGCAGCTTTTGAGAGACTTGCCTGAAAACTCTCTTCCTGCTTCAATGCCTAATTGCTCCGGCACATGAGAGCATGCTCCAAAGTATGTCCCGACTCTCAGTAATAGATAATAGTTGTGGTATTTATTAATGGAGTTTGGAAATTGCGTTGTCTGATAAATATAAGACGCTCCTGTTACGAAAAAATCAGAAACAGAGGGATCCATATCTCCATTCACGATAGCACCCCATAATTCATTAACATTTTTATATTGCTTCATGTACTCGCTCCGTTTCCTCAAACTCAATTTCCAACCTTCTCAATGCAGTTTCAGCGAACATGCGAGCGCCGTACCCATCGCAATCTCGCGTTATAACGTGTCCCAAATAGCAGGCATTGTCGATTGGTTTTTCAATGGATTTACCCACACAGTCCTCGATTCTATACCGTATGATATTTGAATCTTCCCTTAACGTGTCAGCGCCCTTAATCTGCCTTATCTTGCCGCCGCAATCCGGAACAATAAACATAATCGCAGCACTGCTCACGTTGGTATCAGATACAGTAACGGACGGTTGCTGTCCTAAAGCAAGGGATACAAAGGCTTTAAGCATATTTACGCCGGTCACATATTCAATGAGTTCCACGATATAGTTTCCTGCTGTACGAGGGTTGATTTCCACCACTTTGGGACCATCCTTCGTGAGTTTTATCTCTGTGTGAGCGATTCCGTGGTCATATCCTGTTGCCAGCAATACATTGCGCACATAATCGCCTATCTCCTCTTTCACGTCCTCATCCAGTTTTGCCGGGAACATATGTCCGTTTTCTATAAAGTACGGACTGCCAGTCACAGACTTGTCCGTAATACCTACAACGGTAATCTCACCGTTATTTGAAACCGTCTCCACACTGACTTCTTCTCCGCATATATATTCTTCAATCAAAAATGCTCGCTCTCTTTCTTGATCACGGAAATTAAGCGGGAAATTCTCCAAATCACGATATGCCTGTTGCAGATCATTTGAAGTCTGAATAAGTTTAACAAATGCGCTTGAGGCTAAATCCACAGGTTTAAGAACAAGAGGATAACCTATTTCTTGCGCTGCCTTTTCAACTTCCTCCCAATTATAAGCAAGCATGTACTTTGGATTGGACAATCCAGCACGATCTACAGCCTGCCGCATTAAATGTTTCTGTCGTGCGGTCTTAACGTTGGCTGAAAACGGACACGGTACATTGTAAGCCTTTGCAACTTCACAAACCGTTTCGATGTAATAATCACACACCGTTATCACACCATCGAACCGCACGTGCCTAACCGATTCGATCAGCTGTTGCAGATCGTTCGTTTCTGTTTCGACAACATCGTCAGCATAACGGAAAACAGCGTGCTTTTCCGAGCTCATCGGATTTTGATAATGTGATGCCTTCCGGGTTACAAAAGTATAGCTATGTCCGAGTTCCCTCAATAAAGGTGGTAAGAGGTTTCCGCTTGCTCCGACCCAGCTTTCAATCATAAGCAAATGTGCCATTGCTATTCCTCCATTTCTTTTAATAGAGAGCATCATAGTCAATGTGGTTATGACGCTCCTATTGACATATTGTAGTTCTTGCCATATAATTTGTCCAACGAATAATTTTTACAAACTTAATCGGAATTATTGATAGCGTGGAGGAGTACATGAATATAGATTACCTGAGAACATTTCTAACACTTGCGGAGAATGGAAGCTTCTCCGAAACGGCGAAAGAGCACATTGTAGTCCAGTCCACGGTCAGCAGCCGAATACAGGAACTGGAAAAAGAGTTGGGGCAGAGTCTTTTTATTCGTAGCTACAACCACGCCGAACTTACTTTAGCAGGGCAGGCCTTTCTGGAATATGCAAAAAACATAGTGGAATTAGAGAACAGAGCAATTGATAGAATTGGCTTGGTTGGTCAGTTTTCTGAGCGATTGACAATCGGAACGGTTTATGCTTTCCACAAGTGTTATCTGGTGCAAGGAACCAGACGTTTTTTGGAAAAGCATAGTGACATTTCTGTTCGCATAGAGTTCGGGCATTCAAGACATATTATTTCTGCTATGCACCAAGGAAAGATTGATATAGGCTATTCACATCACCCGTTTAGGCATACCGGTTTCCAGTGTGATCTTGTGTGTGAAGATGAAATCATACTTGTTACCAGTAAACAACCTACTGATCTAAATGAATGCATAACACTGAAAGACATGGAAACGCTGCGCATCTACAATTCAAATTTCCTATATGCGGATACACATAACAGGATTTTTTCAAGATACAAGGCATTTCAGCTCGATATAGATATAGGGGAAAATATCGTTCCATACTTATTGAATGATGACGGCTATGCCTTTGTGCCGCGAAAGATGGTGGAGCAGGAATTGTCCAACGAATCATTGTTTGAGGTTACAATTTTGAATGAAGAGATACCTTCAATGAAGAACTACGTAATTTATAAACCTACTTCCCCAAAACGAAAACTGATACAGCAATGGCTGAACGAAGTTGTTTCGGATTAAAAGGGTTGTTGGCCGTAATGATAAACAGGGAGAGATAGCTCTTTGAGCCGTCTCTCCCTTGTGTTATTGCCATTCTAAGCTTGTTGAGAATAGAGGAGCCAAATTCTATGGAACTGACTTCCTCTCCAACCCATAGCTTATCGGCAGAATCCACGCCAGTGTAACGGAATTTCTCTTGTGGAGACTTACATAAAAGGAGGATGGAGCTATAAATAGTCTTATCCTCAAACAACTGTGCATCCCCAAAATCATCAAGGCTTACCAAGTATCGGCCTTTTGCAATTAAGCTTCGCAGATGTTCTCCTGCACCAACTTTGAAAAATTTGTTTGGGACAATATAACAAATGTAGCCTGCATCCTTTGTTTTTCTGATAGCCTGCTCAACAAAAATAAAGTACTTATCAAATTGCTTGTAGTACTTGTCCCGAATTCGGGGTAAATCTGGCAAGCAATG